>Ga0116170_10006646_pt1 | contig 10089 bp, 10 predicted proteins | sample AD_JPNHW1_MetaG_FD_89797 | JGI IMG/M metagenome (GOLD analysis project Ga0116170, IMG submission 89797) | Active sludge microbial communities of municipal wastewater-treating anaerobic digesters from Japan - AD_JPNHW1_MetaG | ecosystem: Engineered > Bioreactor > Anaerobic > Digestate | place...
CTCCTGAAGCTCGAAAAGGGAATCCCCTTGTCGCAGGCCAAGGATGAACTGATGAAAGCCGTCAGGACGCTGAATGCAAACCCGGAATTCAATGGCGTAAGGATTATACTTGATGTGGATCCTGTATAAAAGGGCAGGGAGCGAGGGAGAACGGAGAACGGAGAACGGAGAACGGAGGATGGAGAACGGAGAACGGAAAACGGAGAAAGGAGAAGGGAGCAAGGTGCAAGGAGCAAGGAGTGGGGGCTTCGCCCGTCTCAGAGTTTTTTGTCAAGGTTTGGATCAAGTTCTAAAAATCTGCAACTCTAGAGCCCTGGAACAATGAAGCCCTGCCCCCTCCCACAGCCCAGCGCAAGGCAGGCAGGTCTGAAACGCTAAACCAAAAGCCAAAAGTTTACCTGCCTGGGCAAGGTTGTGGGTAAGACGGTAGGCTAATCGCCAAAGACCAAAAGCCAAAGTTTACCTGCCTTGCGCGAGCCTGAGGGAGGACGGCAGGGTTAAAGGTCAAAAGTAAATAGCGAGAGTCGGCGCGCGGGGAGCTGAACGTATATTTCGGTAAGGCGGGGAGACCGTTTCGTCGTTTTAATGCCCTCCGGGCTTAAAACTCCTCGCGGAATGGGAGTGCTAACGTAGTTTCAGGATATGGGGCGAGGCCAACATCCCCTGGCTAAAAGCTATGAGCTAAAGGCCAACGGCCAATAGCCAATAGCTTACAGCCCGGAAAGTTCAGGCTTAGAAAAGTCCGTGGAGTTCGGCTTCGATCTTTTCGATCACCTGCCCGAGGTCTTCGCGGCTTTCGGTAAAATTCAGGTTATCGACGTCAAAGATCAGCAGTTTCCCGAAGGTGTAATTGTCAATCCAGTTTTCGTAACGCTCGTTCAGGCTGTTCAGATAATCGAGGCGGATGGAGGCTTCGTACTCACGGCCCCGTTTCTGTATGTTGCGTACCAGGGTTGGAACTTCCGCACGCAGGTAGATAAGCAGGTCGGGCGGCTGGATCAGCGATGCCATCAGATCGAACAGCGACTTGTAATTATCAAAATCGCGGGTCGTCATCAGGTTCATGGCGTGGAGGTTGGGCGCGAAGATATTGGCATCCTCATAAATGGTGCGGTCCTGGATAACATTCTTGCCGCTTTTTCTGATTTCCACAATCTGTCTGAAACGGCTGTTGAGGAAGTATATCTGCAGGTTGAACGACCATCGCTGCATGTCTTCATAAAAGCTGCTCAGGTATGGATTGGTATCCACATCCTCGTAATTGGGCTGCCACACGAAATGTTTTGCTAAAAGGCCTGTAAGTGTTGTTTTACCTGAACCGATGTTTCCTGCTATTGCTATATGCATGGTTAATAAATCTGGAGTTTAAAGATTTATGATATAATTCCTTACGCTTTGCTAATGGTGAGACCCGGATTGCCATAATCTGTAAAGCAAATGTATCGCAATTATTTTTTCAGTGTGATCCTGGCGAGAAGATCGTCAACATATTTCCTGTCGTTCGAAAGGCGCGGCACTTTATTCTGTCCTCCCAGCTTGCCTTTTTCGCGCATCCAGTTATAGAAAGTTCCTGCGGGGACCGGATGCACCACGGGCATCACCAGGATCATATTATGGTAACGCTTTGCCTCATAATCGGAGTTCAGCGATTTAAGGGCATTATCGAACACTTCGATAAAGTACCCGATGTTTTCAGGAAACGTTTCAAACTCAATGATCCATTCATGGGCGCCCTGTTGGTTATCGCCGAAATAAACCGGCGCTGCCGTATATTCATTGATCGCTGCCGACGTCTTTTCACAGGCAATTGCAAGGGCTTTTTCCGCATTATCAATGATCAGCTCTTCGCCGAAAGCATTGATAAAATTCCTTGTCCGGCCGGTAATCCTGAAACGGTAAGGGTCGGTGGATGTAAACATGATGGTGTCGCCTATGGAATATCGCCATAAGCCGGCATTGGTGCTGATTACCAGGGCATAATTTACGCCTGCTTCTACCTCGCTGAGGGTAATGGTTTGAGGATTGTTTTTCCCGATTTGATCGGGCGGAATAAATTCGTAATAAACGCCATAATCGAGCATCAGCAGCATATCATCGGCGCCAAGTCTGTCCTGGATACCGAAAAAGCCCTCGCTGGCATTGTAAGTTTCAAGGTAATACATCTCCGGAGGGCATATCTTCCGGTACTGTTCGCGATAGGGCGCAAAACTCACGCCTCCGTGCACGAATAGTTCCAGGTTTGGCCATACCTCGGCGACCGAAGTTTTGCCGCTCATTTCGAGGACCCGCCGCAGCAAAACCAGCAACCATGACGGGACGCCCGTAATATTTACCACATCTTCGAGCCTGGTGACCTCGGCGATGCGCTCGATTTTGGATTCCCACTCGCTCATGAGGGCGATGTTCAGGTCGGGCGTGCGTATCAACTGGGCCCAGGAAGGCAGGTTTTCCATGAGAATGGCCGAAACATCCCCATGATAGGTTTCGGCTTCGATATTATCCGTGGTCAGATTTCCGCCGAGGGCCAGCCATTTACCGCTGAACAGGCGGGTATTGGGATTATTGTTGCAATACATGGAAAGCAGGTCCTTGCCACCTTTAAAATGACAGGTTTCCAGCGCTTCTTCGGTCACCGGAATGAATTTGCTCTTATCCCCGGTGGTGCCGCTGCTTTTGGCAAACCACTTTACTTCCGATGGCCACAGGATATTTTGTTCACCCTGGCGAAGCCTGTCAATATAAGGTTTCAGGCTGTTATAATCATTCACGGGAACGCGGTTCCTGAATTCCTCAACCGTCTCAATGGTGCGGTAATTATATTTTTTCCCCCATTCTGTATCGCGGGCTTCATATAATAACCTTTCAAACCACTCGGATTGTACCTCGTGGGGATACTTCATGAACAACTCGATCTGATGGATTCGCTTGCGTATAAACCACGAAATGACTGAGTTGATTAAAGGCATAACCCGAATAGCTTAATATTCAAAGATAATATTTTTCTGATTTAAAGAAAAATCTGATTTTTTAAGTCAGAAGGAATAAAAATCTAAGCTTAGCGGCTTTTTAGTGACTGTTGTTTCATTGCTAAAAAATTTATATTCCTTGATTTTCAGTTTGTTTTCCCGGAAACAGGTTTATATTTGCTTTTTCGAAGCCTTTTTTTCACCCTGACTGAATAACTTATGAACCCACGAAAAGCCATCGTCGCCGGGGCAACCGGCCTGGTCGGAACCCACCTGACTGATCAGCTCCTGGCCGAACCGATTTATGAGAAAGTGATTCTACTTACCAGGAAGCCATTAGCCATATCTCATCCAAAGATTGAACAGGTTATTGTAAATTTTGATTACGCTGATCCCGTCAGTTTGCCGTTGGAAGCCGACGACATTTATTGCGCGCTCGGCACTACCATCCGGAAAGCCGGTTCACAAGCAGCATTCCGGAAGGTTGACCATGATTATGTGCTGAACCTGGCTAAATATGCTGTTTCCATCAAAGCAAAACGTTTCCTGGTGGTGAGCGCCATGGGGGCAAATCCTTCTTCCCGCATATTTTACAACCGTGTAAAAGGCGAAATGGAAAAATCAGTGTCGGCAGCGGGAGTTCCCGAAGTCCATATTTTCAGGCCTTCGCTGATCCTGGGCAAACGCAAAGAGTTTCGTTTCGGGGAAAATATAGCTCAAAAAGTGGCCGGTGGCCTTCGGTTCCTGTTTGTGGGGCCTTTGAAAAATTACCGTCCCATCCGTGCCCAAACCATTGCAGGTGCGATGACCAAAGCAGCGCAGACAGATAAACCGGGGGTAAGTATCTATCCATCCGGGCTGATGCAAAATATGTAAAACTGATAAATTTTTTATCTTAGCATCAAATTTTTTACCAAACCAATAAATCAATCTGATGAGCCAGACCATTATCCGGTTTTTTGAGGAAAGCGTAGCCAAATTTCCCAATAATACCTACCTCTGTGAAAAAAATAACGGAGCTTACAAAGGGACAACCTATTTGCAAGTCCAAAAAGAAGTATACCGTTTTGCTGCAGGACTTTTAGCCCTCGGCATACAACGAGGCGACAGGCTGGCGTTGATCTCCGAGGGCCGCAACGATTGGGTTATCAGCGAACTGGGTATTCTTTACACCGGTGCCATTAACGTTCCGATGTCGGTAAAACTCACCGAAACTTCAGAAATCCGTTACCGGATGGGGCATTCGGAAGCCCGCATGGCGATTGTATCGGCACGCCAGGTTGAAAAGGTAAAAAGAGCATGGCCCGAACTTCCTTTACTCGAAAAGCTCATTCTCCTGGATGGCGGGGCTGATGAAACAGCCAATGAAATAAATTTTGAAACCGTAAAAGAGCTGGGCGACAAATATCTGGAAACATCTGAGACGGTCTTCCGCGAAACCTGGAATTCTGTGAAGCCCGATGATCCTGCCAATATCTGTTACACCTCAGGCACCACCGCCGACCCGAAAGGCATAATCCTCTCGCATAACAATTACGTGGCCAATGTTACACAATCGTACACCCTGATGGACATTCCATCCCATTATACAACGCTGCTGATTCTTCCCTGGGACCACGCTTTTGCCCATACCTGCGGCATTTATTGTATGATGGGGATGGGAGCATCACTGGCTTCGGTATATTCAGGGAAATCGGGACTTGACTCGCTGAAAAACATCCCTGTAAACATCAAAGAGATCAGGCCTCACCTGCTGTTGAGCGTACCGACCCTGGCAGCCAACTTCCGTAAGAATATTGAAAGGAATATCCGCGAGAAGGGAAAACTGATCAATACGCTTTTCAATCACGCACTCCGCCTATCATACAGTTACAACGGAATCGGATACGATAAAGGGAAAGGTCTTACCTTTCTTTACAAACCATTGATCTGGCTGTACGATCAAATCATCTTCAGCAAGGTGCGTGAAGGTTTTGGCGGCCGCCTGGAATTTTTTGTCGGCGGAGGGGCTTTGCTCGACATTGAATTACAGCGCTTCTTTTACGCGATAGGCATTCCCATGTTCCAGGGTTATGGCCTTACTGAGTCGTCACCGGTGATTTCCTCAAATTCAAAAAAAAGGCACAAACTAGGTTCTTCCGGCGTGCTGGTGAAGGACATGGAACTCAAAATCTGCGACGATAAAGGAAACAGTTTACCGGTTGGAGAAAAAGGTGAAATCGTCATCAAAGGCGAAAACGTGATGACAGGGTACTGGAAAAACGAAAAAGCTACTGCCGATACCATTCGCGACGGCTGGCTGCATACCGGCGACCTCGGTTATATGGATAAGGATGGGTTCCTCTATGTACTGGGGCGTTTTAAAAGCCTGCTTATTTCCGATGACGGAGAAAAGTACAGTCCGGAGGGCATGGAGGAAACCTTTGTAGCGCAATCGAAATTCATCCACCAGTGCATGCTGCACAACAACCAGAATCCTTATACCATCTGCCTGATAGTGCCGAACTGTGAAATGCTGAAGGCCTACCTGAAACATAAAAATACCAGTCCGGCATCGGAGGAAGGCATTAAGCTGGCGCTGAATAAAATTTACCGGGAATTGCAATTGTACAGGGCAAAGGGCCATTATGAAAACATGTTTCCCCAACGCTGGCTTCCGGCTGCAACCGGCATCCTGAGCGAAGCTTTCACCGAGGATAATCACATGATGAATTCCACCATGAAAATGGTGAGAGGCAAAATTACAGCTCATTATGACGACCTCATCAGGTTCATGTACACTCCCGAGGGAAAAGACCTCTATAATCCCCGTAATGTGGAAGCCATGAAGAAGTTACTGAATTCATGATTTGTGTCGAACTGCTTCCTCACTGTTAACAATGTTTTGACTTAATGACCAGGATCATTTTATTAATCGGCGCCGGGAGTTTTATAGGCGGAATTTCACGATTCCTGGCTTCCCGACTTATTCAGGACAGTATTTTATCGGCATTCCCATTCGGGACTTTCATTGTAAACATTACCGGATGTTTTCTGATCGGGCTTGTTTATGGAATCAGTGAAAGAGGGAATGTGACAGACGCAGGCCTGAAGATGTTTCTGACCGTTGGCTTTTGCGGCGGTTTTACCACCTTTTCAACGTTTGCCAATGAAAATGTAGCCTTGCTCCGCGACGGCAATATCTTCCAGTTTGCGCTTTATACCAGCCTCAGTGTGTTTGTTGGAATACTGGCTACCTATCTCGGTAACCTGATAACTAAAATTATCTAGTCATGGAAATAAAAGGAGAAGCCAGATTGCTGCGTATTTTCGTCAGCAATACCGATAAGTTCAGGCATACTTCTTTATCGGAAACCATTGTTTTTGCCGCCAAGCGTTACGGGCTTGCCGGCGCTACGGTGCTGAAAGGGGTCATGGGATATGGATCAAGCAGCAGGATCCATTCAGCCCGGTTCTGGGAAATTACAGAAAAACTGCCCCTTGTCATAGAGATTGTTGACGAAGCTGAAAAAATTGAAAAATTCATTGAGACGATTCGTCCCTGGATAGAGAAATTGCCTTACGGTTGCCTGATTACCGTTGAAAAAACCGGCATCGTATTGCAGCAACAAGGCAGCAGGAAGAAATTCAGGAATCCGTAAGAACCCGAACCGGCCGTAATGCTGTGGCCATACCATCGGACCGGAATAATACGAAAAAAGGCAGCCCCTGACGGATGGCTGCCTTTCTTTCTCAAAACACTCAGAATCCTTATGGCAGGGGCTTGTAGATAACCCCCGAATTTTCGTGTTTGGCCCAGTCGATGCGGTAACTTGTAGGGCAGGCATCGCCGGTAACCTGCTGGTGACTGTCATCATAACCAAAAGTCATTGTGATGATAGCATCTTCAGAAGGTACTTTATGAACTTTCACCCCCGAGCAGGGATCCCAGTCACAGGTTTGCCTGTGAACAACGGGCGTAACAATGCTGGTATAGAATTCTTTTGATTCGCGGTTGGTGCCCCACATAACCAGGTTGGTATAACTGCCGCTCGTGCCGAATCCTTCGATGGTCATCAGCAATTTCCCCTTTTCTATGGAAAAAGTGGTACGGCGGGCTACATTCCAGTTCCTGACGCTTCCGTCGTCAAAAGTAGCCTGCAGTGAAGCGCTCGATTCAAAGATTACAGAAGTACTGTCAATTCCTACCATGAAAATGAACCCTCCCGAAACATTCGTAAACAGATGGCTGCCGTTCAGAGTAACAGATTTCCCGGTCGAAACGCGTGTAACGGTATAATTCATGAACTTTGTCATTAAGGAACTGCCGGGTTCTCCCCATCGTTCGCCTACGCGTTTTTTGATCTCAATTTTACCGGTACGGTTTAAGGTGCCGCTGCAATTCAGCCCGTTATAAACCAAATCCAGTGTGATGGTGTCATTGGCAATTGCAACCGAATCAATGCTGACATTACAGGGCATGCGGTTATCAAAATTCGAACTTTTCAGTCCCGATGAATAAACGCCGTCGATATCGCGGGTGGCTTCATCAATTGTTGTTTCCATATTGTACTGGTCAGCCGTAAGCTGTTCAACGGATGCAGTATCATCGCTATTGTCATCTTTTTTACATCCTGTAACAGCAAGCGCTGCCACCGCCAGGAGCATGGCGGAAAAATTAATAAATTTCCTAGCTTTCATAGTTGGTTTTGTTGTTAATATTTTTGTTTCGTGTTATCTGCAAATAAAAAACAAATGTCGGCAAATCCTGACAAAAGTAACAGCAGGCTGGCCTTTTTTATCATGCTGAAGTTTAATCTGGGTTAAAACGAATGGTGATACGGATTATTTTGTGCTGAAACCGGACATTTGCCGGCAGGCCAATCGCATGCAATCTTAACATGCTGTATATCTGCTCATTAAACAGCAAAGGAGAAATAAAAACAAGTTTAAAAAACGCATTACCTTTACTGCCGTATTCTCAGGGTCTATGATTAGCTTCCCCAACTGTAAAATAAATCTCGGATTATCCATTACAGGCCGGTTTCCCGACGGTTATCACCGGATTGAAACAGTAATTTACCCGGTGCCCTTGTGTGATATGCTTGAAATTGTCCCCGCTGCCGGGAACTCAAACCGGATATCTGTCAGCGGAATCCCGGTGGCTGGAAATGCAGAAGACAACCTGTGTTTTAAAGCATGGAATCTATTAAACCAGGAATTCAATATCGGGAACATAGACCTTCACCTTCACAAGAATATTCCTTCGGGCGCCGGTTTGGGCGGCGGATCGGGGGATGCCGCGTTCACCCTCAAACTATTGGATAATATCTACGGCCTGAAACTCGGGGACAAAAACCTGGAAAGGCTTGCAGCGCAGTTGGGTATGGATTGCCCGTTTTTCATCGAAAACCTTCCTGCCCTTGCTACCGGAAGAGGAGAATCGACAGAACCCGTAGATATTTGTCTGGACGGATATTACCTGGCAATCATAAAACCGGATATCCATATTTCCACTGCTGAAGCCTATGCCGGGGTTACCCCTTCCGAAAAGCCGGTTCCGGTGCGACGGTTAATTCAAGAACCTGTTGATAAATGGAGCCGTATCCTGCACAATGATTTTGAACCTTCGGTATTCAATCGCCATCCGGAAATAAGTGACATCAAACAACGGTTGTATGCTTCCGGAGCGGTTTACGCATCGATGAGCGGCAGCGGTTCGGCTGTATTCGGTATTTTTACCGATCCTTCAGACGTAAAAGACTGTTTTCCTGGCTGTTTTGTCTGGCAAGGATTACTCTGAAAAGTAAGAAACCTGATAATTGAATAGCCGTATTCCGGCATCTACTTTGGGGCTTTTATCAGCAGAATCAGGGCGACGATACTGAAGATAACGTTAGGTATCCATAAAGCAATCGCAGGTTTAAGGTTGCCGAAAACGGCAAAAACCGAAGTAACCTGCAGCAACAGGATGAAGGTAAAACTGATGGCTATGCCCAGTCCCATGTTCAGCCCGATACCGCCGCGTACTTTCCGGCTGGACAATGCAACCCCGATAAAAGTCAGGACAATATTGGCAAACGGGAAAGCAATACGTTTGTATTTCTCCACTTCAAATTTCGTTACGGTCGCATTCCCGCGCAGTTTTTCCTTATTAATGTATTCGGTGAGTTTTCTGTACGTCATCACCTTGGCATCTTCGATATCGATGATAAAATCGGATGGCGTGAATAAAGGTTCCTTTCCGGGAGCCGCAAAAGTGGTATCCAGGGTGCGTCCCCTCAGCAGTTTTTCCTGCATATTGCCAAGATACCTGATGGCATAATTACTGGCCCTCCACCGGTTATTGATACTGTCCCAGGTGATCATATCCGAGGTAAACCGATATCTAAGCCCTGTACTGTCAATTTTCTCCATGGTGAACCGGTATCCGATATTGGATATATTGTTGTAACTCTCTACAAATATGTAAGTTTCCTTGTCCATCTGCATGTGAATGTTGGTATCCTTTACCTTAAACGGATTCTTGATATACCGTATTTCGAACTCACGCATCGACCGGTTGGTGTGAGGAATCACATAGTTCATCAATCCGAATGACAGGAAGGTGAGTATAACAGCCGATATCAGATAAGGCCATAACATGCGCCAGAAGCTGACGCCGCTGTTCAGTATTGCAATGATTTCGGTATTTGCCGCCAGGCGCGAGGTAAAGAAAACAACCGCAATAAAAGTGAACAGGGCGCTGAACATGTTCACGAAATAGGGCAGAAAATTGAGATAGTAATCAAAGACGATGGCTTTAATAGGCGCCTCCTTTTCCAGAAAATCATCGATTTTTTCGGAGATATCAAAAACAATAATGATTACCGCCAACAGTAAGATTGAGTAAAAGAAAGTCCCGAGGAACTTTTTAATGATGTATATGTCTAACTTTTTCAGCAACTTTTATCTGTAATTTGAACACCCGGTTGTATTAACATCATCGACTCAGGTTAAAGGAGCCGGCTATCGCCGGGTTCCGGTTTATTATCCAGTGGCTTGAACAAAATTTTCACTGAACTATTAGCTGTTGGCAATTGGCCGTTGGCGTTTTGAGTTCTGTGTTCTGCGTTCTGCGTTTTGCGTTCTGCGTTCTGTGTTC
>Ga0116170_10006649_pt1 | contig 10088 bp, 7 predicted proteins | sample AD_JPNHW1_MetaG_FD_89797 | JGI IMG/M metagenome (GOLD analysis project Ga0116170, IMG submission 89797) | Active sludge microbial communities of municipal wastewater-treating anaerobic digesters from Japan - AD_JPNHW1_MetaG | ecosystem: Engineered > Bioreactor > Anaerobic > Digestate | place...
CCACATTGGGCTGCCGGAGTTCAGGTAGCGGAGCCAACTGGCTCTATAGCGATAGGATGTCGCTGCCACATTTGTCTGTCGGAGTTCAGGTAGTGGAGCCTGCCAAGCTCTGATAGCGACAGGATGTAGCTACCACATTGGGCTGCCGGAGTTCAGGTAGCGGAGCCAACTGGCTCTGATAGCGACAGGATGTCGCTGCCACTACACGCACAGCGACATCTCTTCCTCCTTCCTCTTTAGCTTCTTAACTCTTTGTTGATCTGATATTTATTAAACTCTCTGTGTCTCTGTGCCTCGGTGTCTCTGTGTTAAGATAGCAATACCACATCTTATCTGAAAACCTCATCTTACCGGCATCCTCTCTCTATCATCTTACGTCATGACGTAAGATGATAGAGAGAGGATAGAGAGATGATGCCTGTCAAACACTATGGAATCAGAGCAGAAATTAACCCAGAGGCAGCGGGAACGCCTTTCCCCGCATGAGGTTCCATTATACTAAAGACGCAGTATCCCGGCGGCGCGTGTTACTTCTGTCTCACGTGCCAAAAGTGATCAGTTCAGGACCTTCCCGATCTGGTCAGCATATTTCAGAAGCAACTCGTCCTGAGTGAATCCGGCTATCAACTGGATCCCGTAAGGTAATCCCAGAGTAGAAGTTCCGTGCGGAATACTTAGGGTGGGCATGCCAATATTGGTCCAGGGCAAGCTCATCAAGGGCGTGCCTGTGGTTTGTAGTCCCCGTGGCGCGGTACTGATCGTGGATGGGGTCAACCAGAGATCGATGCCCTTGTCCCACATGGAGCTATGCACCTTCTCACGCAGAGTCAATTGCTTCTGACGCAAGTCATTAAGTTCGCCCTCCCCGATCTTCTCGCCTTCCTGATAGAGACTGATGGATTGGGTCGAGTACAAATCCTTATAATCCCTGAATAGAGCGAGATGATTGCGGTAGAACTCCCCGGCGATCAGGGCACGATGAGTTCTGTTCACAACCTCGATGTCGCCAAAAAGGTCAAATTCGCAGATGCTGAAGCCGCTTTTACGCAGGAGGATCATTGCCTTGTAAAACACCGCCTGAGTCTTGCTTTCAGACTGCCTGAGATAGGTTCCCGCGGGGACGCCGATAGTCGGCTTGGCAGGTTCCGGAGCATCTTTCCAATCAGGGATCAGGATAGGAGCAGTGAACCCGATGTCGCTGAGGGAGTTGCATAGGTATCCCACGTGATCGGCAGACTGGGAAAAGGGAAATACTCCCGCGGTGGAGATGCGGCCGTAGGAGGGTTTGAAGCCATACACGCCGCAGAAAGAGGCAGGACGAACGATCGAGGCGATCGTCTGAGTTCCCAGGGCTAGGGGAACAAATCCCGCGGCAACGGCTGCGGCAGATCCGCTGGAAGATCCGCCGGGACTGTGTTCAGGGTTGTGTGGATTGCGGGTCGGGCCGGGGCTGAAATAGGCAAATTCCGTCGAGACTGTCTTACCCAGGATCAACGCTCCGGCACGCTTGAGTAGGGTGACGCTTTCGGCTTCCGGCCCGGCGAAGACCTCCGGGGGAAGCTGAGATCCCGCCCGGGTCGGCATTCCCTGAACGTTGAAGAGGTCTTTGATGCCCACCAGGATGCCAAAGAGAGGCGGACGTCCTGCGGGTTCGGGATATTGGCGCAGAAGAGCTTTAGCTTCCGCGTGGAGACGCTCCGCGCGTCCGGTTTCGGGAAGCAGGGTCTGCAGCAGGGGTTCTTTCTTTTCCAGTAGTTCCAGAGCTGCAGAGAGGTAATCTTCGACTTCCAACTCACCGGAGCGGAGCTTTTCGCTAAGGACAGTAAGGGTCAGATCCGGGCTGAAATTGCTCATATTACTCCTTGAGCCTCAAGCTCTTTCAGGTCTTCAGCGCTGATGCCTAGCATCCCGCCGTAGATCAATTGGTTGTGTTCTCCGATCCCGGGTACTTTGCCCCGGGTCGAACTTTCGGGGACGTTGGTCATTTTGATCGGATTTCCGGCGATCTTGACCGGTCCGGCAAGCTCGTCCTCGACTTCGACGATCATGTTTCGGGATAGCACTTGTTTGTCGCACAGAACGTGCTCAATATCGTTGATCGGTGCGCAGGGTATCCCGTTCCCATCGATGATGGCGAGCCATTCCTGGACGGTTTTGGCGGGGAAGAGCGGATCGAGGATCAGATTCAATTGGTCGATGTTTTCCGTGCGCAGGCGGTTGGACAGGAAGCGTGGATCGTCTGCCAGATCCGGTACCTCGAGGGTGTTGCATAAGTTCCTGAAGAGATTGTCGTTACCGGCGGCAAGAACAAAATAGCCATCCTTGGCGTGATACGCCTGGAAGGGAGAGATGGTGGGATGTCTGTTGCCCAGAGGTTTAGGCGAGACTCCCTCCGCCTGGTAGCGCGAGAGGGCGTTCTCCAGGATCGCGACCTGACAATCCAGCATGGAGACGTCTATCTTTTGCCCCTTGCCGGTGCTTTCCCGCTGGTAAAGAGCAGCGTTGATCCCGATCGCGGTGAATAGCGAAGCGGTGATGTCGCCCAGGGACATACCAACCCGGGTAGGCGCGTATGACTCGTAGCCGGTGATGCTCATGATCCCACTTCTGGCTTGTGCCAGGATGTCATAAGCGGGTTTCTGGGAATCGGGACCGGTGTGTCCGAACCCCGTCGAAGCAGCATAGATCAGCCTGGGATTCACCTGAGAGAGGTTCTCATAACCCAAGCCAAGTTTATCCATGACCCCGGGACGGTAGTTTTCCACGAGGATGTCGCAATGCCTGACCAGATCACGCAGGATCTCTTTACCTCGCTCTGCCTTTAGATTCAGGGAAACGCTCTGTTTTCCGCGGTTTATACTGAGGAAATAGAGAGAACGGTTGTTCAGGAAGGGACCGAACGCGCGGGAATCATCGCCCGTGCCGGGGATCTCGACCTTGATCACTTCCGCGCCCAGATCGCTGAGGATCATTGTGCAGAAAGGACCGGCGAGGACACGGGTCAGATCCAGGACGCGGATGCCGGCGAGTGGCAGGCTCATGGTTTATCCTTTGCCAGAACTGCCATGGCGACCTTCTCGGCAGTGATGGGCATGGATTTGATCCTGATCCCCAGGGCATCCTCGACGGCGTTTCCCACCATAGGAGCGGCAGGAAGCATCGTATGTTCGCCTATCCCTCTGGCACCGAAAGGTCCGTCCGGCTGAGGCACTTCGATGATGATGGGGATGATCTCATCCGGGACGTCCATGGCGGTGGGGATCTTGTAATCAGTAAAATTGGGATTGAGCAGCCTGCCTTTGGCATCGTAACGCATATCCTCATAGAGAACCGTGGCGAGCCCCTGAAGCAATCCACCCGTGATCTGACCGCGAACCAGTTCGGGATTCAGAGCCTTACCGGCATCGATCGCCAAAGCGGCACGCAGGACACGCATCTTGCCCGTCTCTTTGTCTATCTCAAGATCGAGCGCTCCCGCGCCGACCGTGTAATGCACATTGGGGTGTCCTCCCTGGCTGGTCTCCGGATCACCGTTGGTGGAAGAGAATTCCGGCATGAACATGCCGCGCGCGTTGATCGGACCACCCTTGAAGGTTCCGTCCTCCGTCATGATGCCATTGACCACAAAGTCCTTGAGCGGAAGGCAGAACGACTTGTCAGTAAAGCACTTGACGGCTTCATCTTCCAGATAGAGCTGATCCGCGGGAAGGTGATAGACGCGCTCCACCAAGCCGATGATCTGGTCACGAGCGTCCAGGGCAGCGTTCTTCACAGCATTGCCGCTGCTCCAGGTGATGTGAGAGGCAACGGTCTGCCATTCATAGGGATTACGATCCGTGTCAGGCGTCTCGACTCTGATCTTGGAAGGGGGAACGGAAAGGATCTCCGCGGCGATCTGCGCCATGACTGTCTGATAGCCCTGGCCAATATCCATCCCTGAGATGATCAGGTTGATGCTGGCATCCTCGTTGAACTTAAGGAATGCGGATGAGGAAGCATTGGGCGGCATCGCGGGAGCTTTCCAGAAGAGAGAAAATCCCTTGCCGATGACCTTCGTCGGGTCCTGAGAGACCTGTTGCTCTCCCCAGTTGATCGCCTTGGCAACCTTGTCTATCGCCTCAAGCAAACCGTTGGGATTCATCTTTGCGCCATAAGCGGTGGTGTCACCCTCACGGATGGCGTTCAGACGGCGGAATTCGACCTGATCCATACCCAGTTTCTTTGCAGCTTGAGTTATGTGCGATTCCAGGCCAAAGAGCATCTCGGAATATCCGAAACCACGGTAAGCTCCGCCGGGCGGAAGATTGGTATACACACAGACGGAATCGATCGAAACGTTATCTATACGGTAAGGACCGATGGCGGAGAGACCTACGGCATTGACGACATTCGCGCCATATTCTACATAAGCTCCGGCATCCCAATAGATCTTGTGATCCAGAGCAGTGATGCGTCCGTCCTTCCTGACTCCTAGACGCAACTTCGCGACCACGCCCAGACGCTGATAAGTGTTGATGAATTCCTGTTCCCTGCTGTAGCGCAGCTTGACGGCATAGCCTTTCAGCCTTGTTGCCAGCGCCGCGGGGATGATCTCCATGGTGACTCCTGCCTTGCCACCAAAACCGCCTCCTACATGTGGCGCGATGACCCGGACGTCTTTGTGACCGAGCCCCAGAGCCTCCGCGAAGAGGTTTCGCTGTGTGTGAGGAGATTGCGAGGAACTCCACACCGTAAGTCTGCCGGAATGGTCAAACTTCCCAACAGCTACGTGCGTCTCGATCGCGCAGTGAGCATAGCGGGGCACTGTGTAGGTGTCCTCGAGGATATAGTCAGCCTCGGCAAAGCCTTTGTCCAGATCGCCTTTGCGGGTCTTGCGCCAGTGAGCGACGTTGGTGCCGGGCTTGGGGAAGAACCAGGGAACGTGGGGATAATTCTCCAGGTCGGGATGTAGCAGCGTCGCTCCCTCCGCCAAAGCCTGCATCTGGTCGAGTACAGCCGGAAGCGGTTCGTAATCTACTTTGACGAGAGCAGCAGCCTTCTTTGCGGCCTGCGGCGTCCGAGCCACGACAGCAGCGACCTGTTCACCCACAAAGCGTACTTTATCCTGAGCAAAGACGTAGCGGTCTTTCATATATAGCCCGAACTTGAAGGGGAAATCCTTGCCTGTGAATATCTTATATACTCCGGGAACCTTCAGCGCCTCGGAGATGTCTATGCCTTTGATGATGGCGTGCGCCTCGGTGCTGGAGACCAATTCCGCGTGCAGCAGGTTCGGTCCGAACTCAATGTCGTCACCATAGATAGCCGCTCCGCTGATCTTCTCCCTGCCGTCGATACGCACGACCGGCTTGCCGATATAGCGATATTCCTTCATTTATCCTCCATGCCAGTGAGTGCCATGATCGCGTCGAAGATCGGGGTATAACCCGTGCAACGACAGAGGTTTCCGGCGATGGATTCCTTGATATCAGCCAGACTGGGGTGTGGTTCACGCCCAAGCAGTTCCGTGATAGCCAAAATGATACCCGGGGCGCAGTAACCGCACTGGAAGGAGTTGTATTCGATGAAGGCTTCCTGAATGGCGGTGAGCCGATCCGGCGAGAGCCCTTCGACCGTCAGGATGGAGTGGTTTTCCACTTCCACGGCGAGTACGAGACAGCTTCGTACGACCTTTCCGTCCAGCAGAACGGTGCAAGCGCCGCAATCACCTCTTTCGCAGCCGCACTTGGGACTCTTCACTCCAAGTTTATCCCGCAGGACGTCGAGAAGCACCTCGTTGGGCTCGACCCAGACGCTGCGTTCTTCATGATTAACGATCAGTTTGATCTCTTTCATGCCAAACCTCCAAGCAATTCCCGTGGCTCGATGTCTTTGCCAAGTAGCCGTTCCCGCACTGATTTAAGACCACGTTTCAGCATCACTCCGGAGACGTGAACACGATACTCCTTCGAAGCCCGGATGTCCGTGATGGGGTTGATCTCCCTTTCCACGAGAGCAACGGCTTCAGCGATCAATTCTTCGCTGAGTTCCTTGCCCTGAAGCAGAGCTTCGATGAGCAGTGCCCGGGCTGGAACAGGCGCCAAAGCGCAATGCGCGATCCGGTAGTTACCACGCTTGTCGCACAGGATGCCCCAGCCAGCCTGAGCCAGGTCTTCGCCGTTGTAGCGTCCCAGCTTGAGGTAGATCCCGGCAGAATCCTCATCCGGCAAGGGAATACTGATCCCGGTGACCAGTTCGTTATCCTTCAGCGCCGTCTTACGCGGAGCTAGAAACCAATCTCCGATAGGAACGTCTCTGCCCCCGGCAAGGCTCTCGCAATGCACCAAAGCTCCATAGCAGAGGAGCGGAGGTGCTGAATCCAGCGAGGGCACAGCGCTGCAGATATTTCCCGCGAGGGTAGCGCGTGTGCGTACTCCCGTCGAAGCAACCGTTCTCGCGGCATCCAGCAGCATAGGCAAATGCTCTTTGATCAGGGGCGAATCGATCAGCTCGGCAAAGCTGACTGCCGCGCCTATAAACAGCTTACCCTCAATGAGTTCCAGCTGACGCAGAGCGGCAATATCTTTGATGTCTATGAGCAGTTCCGGTTTTGCCAGTCCTTCCTTGATATGAACGATCAGATCAGTCCCGCCGGCAAGAATTCTGGCGGAAGAGCGATGCTCGTCCAGCAACGCCAAAGCCCCGGATAGAGTCCCGGGGCGTTCATAGGCAAAGTCATGAGCTATAGCCATATATGGTCTCCTTGGAGAGAATTATGGTTCAAAGGCAATGATCCTGCACATGGATGATTCCAGCTCGATGCCGCGCAGGGGGAAAAGCCCGATCCAGGCTCTTTTGTTGGAAAGCTTATCGATCTCACCGCCGAGATTTTCGGCATGAACCAGCTTCTTGGGGAAGAGTTTCAGGTGCATGACCTGATAATACTCTTCGGGAGGATACATCTCGTCCCAGGTCTTGCCATATCTGGCGATGAGCTTCTGTTCCGCCTCGATGAAGGACTTGGGATGCCAGTTGCGGATAATGGTGTTCATCGGGTGATCCGCGCTGCCGCAATCCACTCCGATCCACTTTATCTTCATCTCCAGCGCCCACTTATGAAACGCAGCGTCCGGTCCGGGATGCTTGACGAAATAGCGCAGTTCGTCTGATTCAGGCTGATCCCAGGCATATTTATGATAGCCGGTATTGATGATCAGGATATCCCCGGGGCGGATCTCAGCTTTCTTCATTAAAAGCTCAGGACTGTAGAGATCGTAATCCCCGACCTCGTCTGAAATGTCCACCACGACCCCGGGTCCAACCCATTCAGCCATTGGAACTTCACCTATAGTGCGTCCGCTGGCATGGAAGTGGATCTCGCCGTCGATATGCGTGCCGACGTGGTTACTGGTCGTGATGATCTGTCCGTTCGCGCCTTGTCCCATGTGGGCTCCGGCGATGCGCTTGAAATACTGTATCCCGAGGGGCATATAGCTTGGCCAGGGGGGTGTATGGATGCTCAGCCTCTGCGTGAGGTCATACATCTTCAGGTTTTGCATAAAGTCAAAGAACGTGTTTGTATCCATGTTTATCTCCTTAATCTATAATCATTTGCGCCAAAGCTTCATAGGCTTTGACAAAGGGTTCCGTGGGTGCCTTAACGACTCCGGCACCGACTTGCCCCACACCCGGGTTCTTATGCGCGACTCCGGTATCAATGATCGGAGCGATGTTCTTCTCCACGACCCCGGTGACGTCGATACCCAGCGGAGTTCCGCGAAAATCCAGAGCCGGGATCTGATACGCCCCGCTCTCTCCATAGGTGATCTCATACATCAGATTTGTATAATTTAAAGCGTCCGAGGCGTTTCCGCCAACGAATTGCACGATCGCCGGTGCCGCCGCAATGGCAAAACCACCCAAACCGCCGGTTTCGGTGATGGCGCTGTCACCGATATCGGGATTTGCGTCTGCCTTGCTGTAGCCGGGGAAATAGAGCGCGTCCGGAACCAATGCCGGCCCCGTGAACCATCTGTCTCCAGTTCCAGAGAGCTGAATGCCGAAGTCCGTGCCGTTGCGTGCCATGACCATGACCAGGCTGCAATTCCTGATATTCCTTGCCGGATCAAGTATAGCCTTGGATGCCGGCATGGAGAGATTCAGGAAAAAGTGATCGTTTCCATTGATAAAATCCAGCACTGCGGAGGATTCTTCGACGTTCTCCATGGTTTTCAGGATCGCCGGAGCAAGCTGACGGATCAGCAGAGACGTTCCGGCACGATTACGATTGTGCACTTCGTCCCCCATATGCAAAGCCTGTGCGATCAAACTCTGCAGATCGATCTTGCCGAGATGCGCCAAAGCACGAGACAGCACGGGATATAGCACCTGCTCCATCCACTTCAGCCTGGTGATCACCTCGGGAGCAAACGCCCCATAGCGCAAGACTTTGCCAAGTCCTTCATTCTGAGTGCAATAGGTCTGATTGCCGAAAGTCTCGTTGCGGATCACGAAGACCGGCATGGAGGGACTGATGATCCCCGCCATCGGCCCGACGGAACTGTGCTCGTGGCAGGGAGCGTATTTGATCTTGCCCGAGGCGGCAAGCTTTTCAGCAGCTTCGGGACTCTCCGCCCTGCCTTCATAGATCAGCGCGCCAATGACCGCGCCGCGCATCGGGCCGCACATTCTTTCCCAGGTGATGGGCGGACCTGCGTGCAGGATCAGATCTTCGTGCATTCCGGGTATGAGGTCGCGAGCGATTCCCATGCCCACCAGGAAGGGTTTTCCTTTGCGAATGATCTCCAGAGCTTCATGATTTGCCGGAGCGAGCCGATCTTCTCTGGCATTTCTCATCCTGGTCAGGGCAGCCGGATCGACCTCCAGGGGCGGACGCCAGTCGAGATTCACGACTTCGACGCCCTGAGCCCGCAGATCCGCGGCAAATGCCTCCAGCCCGATGTTGATGACGCCAGGTTTATTATTGTTCAAAACGATCTTATTCATGATTCCTCCCCTCCTTCCGCGAGAATGGCGAGTGCGTGATCTACCGCTTCGTGATTGGAGCTGAAGACCTTTACGCCGACAGCTTCGAGTGCGGCTTTCTGCTTGCTCGCCTGCTGGGGATCGGCATCTGTCCCGAGCACGTGGCAGACCACTTTGATCCTCTCAGGCAGGGCTTTGAGCACAGGAACCAACTCAGCCGCCGGATCGGGATGAGCTCCCCAGCCCAGCACCACATCCAGCAGGATCACTGTCGTAGTGGGATTCTTCCCCTCGTTGGCGATCAGCTTGGCGCGCAGACTGAAATCTATCATCGGATGCGGTCTGCCTACCGTAAACTCATCTTCCCCGAGATCGATAAAGCAGTCCTGATCAGTGTTCCAGATGTCTTTGACACGATTCGGACCATCCTTGACGAGATTGCTCAGCGGTTCCTTCCCGAAGGTCTCGGCGTAGATCAGAGCCGCTTCCTTGCAGAGAGTTCCTCCGCTGTACAAGCCTTTGACCGCTCCCTTTCTTCCCTCTATCATCCTGTGTCTGACGTAAGATGATAGAGAGGGGATAGAGAGAGGATAGGGGGATGACTCAGAGAGAGCAAGGCAGGCCTTAGCGGCAGTCTCATCGAGATAATGGCAGTATTCAATATTGGGTAAGTTCGGCGTTTCCATGGGGTTAAGGAAGTTCACTATGACTTTTTTGGGGGTGGAAGCGATCTGATCCCAGAGTTTTTCCAGAACTTTCGGTTCAGGAGTCTTGGCGATCAGCACGATCACCTCGGTCTCAGGATCGTGAATAAGGTGATCCAGGCAGGCGTGAAGCATGATCCCGCCGATCTCCTCCTTCCCGTCTCTGCCGCCTGTGCCAAAGGCCTGAGAGATGCCAAAACCCTGATGCGCGATGGCGACGCTGACCTCCTGAAGCCCCGTTCCGGAAGCGGAAACGATGCCGATCTTGCCCCGGGGAACGGCATTGGCAAAGGCAAGCGGAACTCCGTTGAGAATCGCCGTACCGCAATCGGGCCCCATCAGCAGCAGTCCCCGGGAAATGGCTTTCTGCTTCAGGCGAAACTCTGCCTCCAGAGAAACATTATCGGAAAAGAGCATCAC
>Ga0116170_10006651_pt1 | contig 10084 bp, 6 predicted proteins | sample AD_JPNHW1_MetaG_FD_89797 | JGI IMG/M metagenome (GOLD analysis project Ga0116170, IMG submission 89797) | Active sludge microbial communities of municipal wastewater-treating anaerobic digesters from Japan - AD_JPNHW1_MetaG | ecosystem: Engineered > Bioreactor > Anaerobic > Digestate | place...
ATATCCGCGCGCTTTCGCCCGTACATGTTCTCGCACTTTCCGCGAAGGCTGAAAATCGCCTGGGTATACACGTCGCGGCTGGAGACCATCGAGCCGGACGCCGAGTCTCCCTCCGTGAGGAAGATCATCGTTTCGTCCCCGCCCTTCGCGTCGCCGAAATGGTACTTGCAGTCCTTCAGCTTGGGGATCTTAAGCGCGATCTTCTTGGCCGCTTCCTTGGCCTCTTTCTTTACGGTGTTAAGCTCCGTGCGAAGGCGCTCGTTCGCGAGTATTTTCTCCTCGAGCTTCCGCGCGGTCTCCGGGTTTTTATGGAGCCAGTCGTCCACTCCCGCCTTGGTCTCGTTGACGATCCAGGCGCGGACCTCGGTATTGCCGAGCTTGTTCTTGGTCTGGCTCTCGAACACGGGCGCCTGAATCTTCACGGCGACGGCCGCCGCCGTCCCCTCGCGCACGTCCTCGCTCTTATAGTTCTTGCGGAAGTACTCGTTTATTCCCTTAAGGAAGCCTTCCTTGAAGGCCGAAAGGTGCGTACCGCCGTCCGACGTATACTGGCCGTTGACGAACGAGAAGTAATTCTCGCCGTAGTTGTTGGTGTGCGTAAAGGCGAACTCGAGTTGCTTGCCCCGGTAGTACCCTACGGGGTAAATGGGGTTTTCGCCGACCTCCGAGTCAAGAAGGTCCAGAAGGCCGTTTTCCGAAACGTATTTCTCGTCGTTGAATATGAGCGTAAGCCCGGCGTTCAGGTACGCGTAGTTCCAGATGCGCCTTTGGAGGTATTCCAGGTTGAATTCGTAATCGCCGAACAGCTTATTATCCGGGGTAAACTCCACGATCGTCCCGTTCTTGACGTCGCCCTTAACCGACCCCTTCCGCTGGCTCTTGAGCACGCCGCGCTCGAAAACCGCCTCGGCGTATTTACCGTCGCGAACGCTCATCACGCGGAAGTAGCTGGAGAGCGCGTTGACGGCCTTCGTGCCGACGCCGTTGAGGCCGACCGAAAACTGAAAGACGTCGTCGTTATATTTTGCGCCCGTATTGATGACAGACACGCATTCCACGACCTTACCGAGCGGTATGCCTCGGCCGTAATCCCGCACGGTAACGAGATTGTTCTTTAGGCTAATGTCGACGTGCTTGCCGTTGCCCATGATGTACTCGTCTATCGAGTTGTCGATGACTTCCTTGACGAGCACGTAAATGCCGTCGTCTGGGTTGGAGCCGTCGCCGAGGCGGCCGATGTACATACCGGTGCGGAGACGTATGTGCTCAAGGGAGCTGAGCGTCTTGATTCGGGACTCGTCGTAATCTACTTGTTTTTTGGCCATAACGCATGGAGTATATCAGAAAACGCGATTCTCGTCACGACGGCCCTGGGACTAGTCGATAGGGCCCGGAATCGTTGCCTCGACCTCTTTTTGGTGATCAAGGAGCCTGGCCCGTTCCTCTTCGGCCTTCGCGATACCTGAGCGTGCGCTTTCGGTCATATCCTGGAATTGGCGGATTTTCTTCTGGTAATCGGCCGCGTTCCGCTCGAGGCTCGCGATATTTCTCCCTATGGCCTCGATCTTTACCTTCGTCTCGAGGACGTCGATCTTGCGGCGCATAAGGGAGATGGCGGAGCGAAGCGCCGCGACCTGCTCGAGTTGGTGCGAGTATGTGCCCATATCGCTGAAGGTATGCCCATCGCCCGTGTTGCCGAGCATCGACGCGCCGTTCTCGTCAAGGAACTTATCGCAATACTCGCGCGCGGACGTTAACAGCATCGCGTCGATCCGCTTGTCCGCGTCGCGAACCTTGCCGCGGAGCTCGTCCATGCGCCGATGCGGGTTAGCTAGCGCGCCCCACGCCTCGAGCATCGCGTTGACGGCGGCGACGTCCCCGTCGAGAGATTCCCCGCGGGCACGATACTCCTCGATTTTCAGGGAGGTATCCTGTACCGACTGAAAGAGGCTTGCCGCCTCGCTATCAAGCGATCCGTCCGCGATGCGGTCCCGAACGACGCCGTCCTTAAGGAGTCGCTCCGCCCCGTCGCCGAGTATACGGGCCATTTTCGCGCGGCGCTGCCTTAGACGGCTCGTTACGCCGGCCATCTTGAATTGCGCCACTATCTTGCCGAAAAAACCCGCGTCGGAAAGCTCGCGCTGAAGGTCGTCCTTCCGCGCCTCAAGGGCGGAAACCGCCTTCTCCTCGTCCGACGCGAGCGCGTAGGCCTCGCCGAAAGAGGGCGTCACGCCCTCGGAATACCCTCTGTAGAAAATCTTTCCAACCTGCTCAAGCTGTCCCCTGTAGCGCGCCCGCTCCTCTTCATGGCTTTTACCAAGCTCTTTCTTGAACTGCCCGAGTTCCTGCAGGCGGACGAGCGCGGTCTTGATGTCGATGATCGTCTGCGCGTCGGCCTTGCGCGTTTTGAGGAGGACGTTCCAGGACTCGACGACCCCGTAGTCGAGTGGGGCGGCGGTATTCGAGGCGTCGGAGGAGTCCGCGAAGAGGCGGTTGCCGAACTGTCGGTAAAGCGCCGCCAATTCCGCGCGGCTATCGTCCAGTGAAACGGTAAGGCTCTGTATCTCCCTGCGCTGTGCATCCATATCATATATAGTAACGGTATATTATTTCCTTGACAATACAAACCATCAGAACATACGATTAAGCGATATCATGTCTTTGCGCGTTACAGGAGGACGATCAATGGATTATTCTGCCGATTTTGTTCGTAATGTGGCGATTGCCGGTCATGGACAGACCGGGAAGACAACCCTGATAGAGCAGCTGCTGCTCGCCGCCGGCTTGATACAGAAGGCCGAGTCGGTCGGGTCGGGAAAGACCGCCAGCGACTGCACGAACGAGGAAATCGAGCGGAAGATATCCATCTATTCGACGCTGATCAACCTTCCCTGGAAGGACAAGAACATCAATTTCTGGGACACCCCGGGATCTTCCGATTTCATCGGCGAGGTGATCGCCGCGTTCAGGTCCTCGGAAACCGCGATGATAGTGCTCGACGCGAAGGCGGGCGTGCAGATAGAGACGATAAAGCTATGGCGAAACCTGGACCGCCGGAACAAATCCAGGTTCGTCTTCGTTAACCACATGGACGACGAGCGCGCGGATTTTTCGCGCTGCGTCCAGGACCTCCGTTCGCAGTTCGAGGTCGAGGTTTGCCCCGTGACGATACCCATGGGAAAGGGCGCCGCATTGAGCGGCGTCGTGAACGTGCTTAAGGGCAAGGCATACGAGATTCAGGGCGGTCGCGAGCGCGAGATCCCCATCCCCCCGGAATACGCGGACGAGGCGAAGCGCGCCCGTGAAATCCTCGCGGGCGCCGCGGCCGAGGGCGACGACGAACTGCTCGTGAAATTCATCGACGAGGCGGGACTATCCGACGCGGACATCGTGCGCGGGCTCACGCTCGCGCTCCGCGACAACCGAATCGTTCCCGCGTTCGCGGGCTGCGCCCTCAACGGTCTCGGCGTCTCGTCGGTTCTCGACTTCATCTCCGACATCATCCCGTCGCCGGCCGGGAGCCTTGAGATGGTCACGTCGAAGGACGACGACGACATGTCCATCAAGATCGACGAATCGCGGCCCTTCTCCGCGCTCGTCGTCAAAACGTCTAACGACCAGTTCTCGGGAAAGCTATCGTACATCAAAGTCGTCACCGGCGAGCTGACGCAGGACTCGGAAATCTTCAACGTAACGGAAGGCAAGAAGGAAAAGATAGGCAAGCTCTATCGCGCGATAGGCAAAAAACTGGTGGAGACGCGCAAGCTCTCCGCGTCGGACGTCGGCGTCGCAGTTAAGATGCCCTACGCGAAAACCAACGACACGCTCGCCGCGTCCTCGGACGCCGTGACCTACGTCCCGCTTCGAACCCCGAACCCGGTCTACTCGATGGCGGTCGCCGCGAAGGAAAAAAAGGACGACGACAAACTCGGCGAGATTCTGCTTCGCGCGTGCGAGGAAGACAAGACGCTCTCCTACACGTACAACCCGGAAACGCGGCAGAACGTGCTCTCGGGCATGGGCGACCTCCATATCAGCATCGTGCTTCATCGCGTGAAAAACCTTACCAAGATGGAGATCGCGACCTCCGTCCCCCGCATCGCGTACCGCGAGACGATTCAGCGAAAGGCGCAATCGGAGTACACGCATAAAAAGCAATCGGGCGGACACGGACAGTACGCTCGCGTCGTGCTCTCTATCGACGCCCTGCCCCGCGGCGAAAACTACAGTTTCACGAACGCGGTTTTCGGCGGCGCGATCTCCAAGGGATACATCCCGGGAATCGAGAAGGGCGTAAAGGAAGCGATGGGAAACGGGGTGGTCGCGGGATATCCCGTGGTCGACGTCGCGGTGTCCGTGCTCGACGGAAAGGAACACCCCGTGGATTCCTCGGAGATGGCCTTCAAGATCGCCGCGAGAAACGCCTTCAAGGACGCGATGCGAAACGCGGGGCCGATCCTGCTCGAGCCGATCATGAACCTAACGGTATTCGTGGACAGCCAATACCTCGGGGACATCATGAGCGACCTTTCGTCGCGGCGCGGGCACATCCTCGGCCAGACGGGTCTCGGCGGCGGCATCGAGGAGATCCGCGCGCAGGTTCCCCATCAGGAGCTCCTGAAGTACGCGATCGACCTGCGCTCGATGACGAGCGGAACCGGCTCTTTCGAGATGGCCTTCGACCACTACAGCCCGATCTCCGGAAAGATCGCCGACGAGGTTACCGCGCTCGCCAAGGAATTCATTAAGCAGCAAGCCGAGGACGAGTAAAAAAAAAGTCCCCCATGAAGTTTCCGCTTCACGGGGGACCGTCCTTACGGGGCGGGGCTTGTCACCCAGCCGCCTAATGGCGCTAACGCGTCAATGCCTGCCGTCAAGCGGAATGTACTTCCGCAGCTCGCCGACCTGCTTAAACGCGGGGCGGTAAATCCTTCCGCCGGAGACGATTTCCTCAAGCCGGTGCGCGGCCCATCCTGGGATGCGCGATACGGCGAACATAGGCGTATAGAGCTCGCGCGGAATCCCGAGCATCGAGTACACGAAGCCCGAATAGAAATCCACGTTGGTGCAGATCTGCTTGTCGCCGCCCTTCTCTTCCTTGAAGATCGCGGGGAATATTTTCTCGATCAGGCAATAGAGGCCGAATTCCTCGGTGCACTTCTTCACCTCGGCGAGCTTTGAGGCCTTCTCGCGAAGGAGGATAGCGCGCGGGTCGGAGATCGTGTATACCGCGTGACCCTGCCCGTACACGAGCCCGGAGCGGTCGCCCGCTTCCTTCCGCATGATTTTCCTGAGGTAGTCGCCTACCTCCTTCTCGCTCGACCAATCCTTCACGTTCGCCTTAATGTCGTCCATCATCTCGCTGACCTTGATGTTCGCGCCGCCGTGCCTTCGGCCCTTGAGCGAGCCGACCGCCGCGCCGATCGCGGAGTACGTGTCGGTGTCCGCGGAGGAGACGACGTGCACCGTCAGCGACGAGTTATTTCCGCCGCCGTGCTCCGCGTGCAGGATGAACGAAAGGTCGAGGATCTCGGCCTCGAGCTTGTCGTAGTTCTTGTCGGCGCGGATAAGCCTGAGGAAGTTCTCCGCGGTCGAGAGGTTCGGGAGCGGGTTATGGAGATACATGCTCTTGCCGTCGTAATGCCTGCGCTTGGCCTGATAGCCGTACGCGACCATCGCCGGGAACCTCGCGATGAGCTGAATGCACTGCATCAGGTTGTTCGCGATGGACACGTCCTCGGGATTCGGGTCGTAGGAATACGAGACGAGCACCGAGCGGGCGAGCTTGTTCATGATATCCGACGACGGCGACTTCAGGATCATGTCCTCGACGAAGTTGTTCGGCAGCTCCCGGTATTCCCCGAGAAGGGCGTCGAATTCGGCCAACTGGGAGGCGTTGGGCAACTCACCGAACAGAAGAAGGTAGATGACCTGCTCAAAGCCGAACTGATCGCTCTTTTCTATATCATGGATAATATCCTCGACGTCATACCCGCGATAAATAAGCTTTCCGGGCACGGCGACCGGCTTGCCGTTTACGACGTCGTATCCGTACACGTTTCCGATACGCGTCAGGCCAACCAGAACGCCTTTTCCGTCCGCGTCGCGGAGACCGCGCTTAACGTCGAATTTGGTATAGAGGGCGGGATCGATGTAATCGTTTTGCTCGGCAAGCTTGGCCAGGGCATCGATCATCGCGTTATTCGGAGCATCGTACTGCATAATATTTCCCTCCAAAAGGAATATATGCATATATATACAGCAAATCAGAAAGTTATACAAGTGAAACAAACCTCAAATCTTCCAGTAAATCAACGAAAAAACGATTTATGCATAATTATACATATCACTCCGCGCCTAATGTATACATATACTTCATTATTGAGCCTTTGACGCTGAATCATAAAAGTGATACTGTTTCCACCATGAAAACAACGCTTATAAAGGACATTCTTGTCTCGAAGCCAGATGGGCGCGAAGTGACCATATACGGATGGGTCCGCACCAAGCGCGAAACCAAAAACCTCGTGTTCATTCAGGTTAACGACGGTTCCTGCTTCGCGTCGATTCAGATCACGCTGGACAGGGACAAGGGAATCAGCCCCGAGACCGAGGCCGCCCTTAAGCGCATCACGACGGGAGCCTCCGTCGAGGCGAAGGGCACGCTCGTTCCCTCGCCAGCCTCCGGTCAGGCCGTCGAGGTTCAGGGAATCTCCGTGGGCGTCCTCGGCGAGGCGCCGGTGGAAACCTTCCCCCTCCAGAAAAAAAACCACTCGCTCGAGTTCCTCCGCGAGATCGCGCACTTACGGCCGCGAACCAATACCTTCGGCGCCGTCGCCCGCATGCGGAGCCAGATGGCCTACGCGATCCACGTCTTCTTCCAGGAGCGCGGCTTTAACTACGTGCATACGCCGATCATCACCGCTAGCGACTGCGAGGGCGCGGGCGAGATGTTCCAGGTTACGACCCTCGACCTCCAGCGCGTCGCGAAGGACGGGGCCGCCCGCATCGCCAAGGGCGAAAGCGGCGTGGACTACTCCCGCGACTTCTTCGGTAAGCCCGCGAACCTCACCGTCTCCGGACAGCTCGAGGCGGAGACCTACGCCACCGCGCTTTCCCGCGTGTATACCTTTGGCCCGACGTTCCGCGCCGAGAACTCGAACACCACGCGGCACCTCGCCGAGTTCTGGATGGTCGAGCCCGAAGTCGCGTTCAACGACCTTTTCGCGAACATGGACCTCGCCGAGGAATTCGTCAAGTTCCTGATGAAATGGGCGCTCGAGAAATGCGCCGAGGACATGAAGTTCTTCAACGAGCGCATCCAGCCCGGCATCGTCGAGACCCTCACGGCCGTCGCGAACGCGGACTTTGGCCGCGTTACCTACACCGACGCGATGAAGGAGCTCGAGAAGAACGCCGACAAGTTCGAGTTCAAGCCGTTCTGGGGCTGCGACCTTCAGAGCGAGCACGAGCGCTACCTCACCGAAAAGGTGTACGGCAAGCCCGTCATGGTCTATAACTACCCGAAGGACATCAAGGCCTTCTATATGAAGATGAACGAGGACGGCAAGACCGTCCGCGCGGTCGACGTGCTCGTGCCGGGATTGGGCGAGCTCATCGGCGGTTCCGAGCGCGAGGAAGACCTCGAGCGGCTCGAGAAGCGCATCTCCGAGATGGGGCTCAACAAGGAAGACTACTGGTGGTACCTCGATCTCCGCCGCTTCGGCACCGTGCCCCACGCGGGATTCGGCCTTGGTTTCGAGCGCCTGCTCCTGTACATCACGGGCATGGGTAACATCCGCGACGTCATCCCCTACCCGCGCGCGCCCAAACTGGCGGATTTCTGACGATGGCCAGAGACCGCGATAACGAACGCCGCACGGGCAACAAAACGCGTGCGGCGTTTTTTGTTTCCATAAGCGCGATCGTCGCCGCGACGGCGCTTTCGTGCGCCCTCGTCGGGTACTCGGCCTGGATGGCGAGCGTCCCCGAGGCGACGCCGATCCCCGGCGCCGAGCGCGCCGAGGCCGTGGCAAAATACATTGAGGCTCACGATGGGGCGCTGCATCCCTATTCGGGAGCGAGGGAGCTTTCGACGCTGTCGATCCCCGCGAGGCTTCTGCCGCCGGGAGAGGACTATTCGGCCACCGAGCTTTCGCGGGCGGTTCGCGCGCGCGCGGCGATCCTCGTGGACGCGGCGACGGGGAAGATCCTTTTCGAGCGCGACGCGGACGAGCTCATCCCGCCCGCGTCCATGACGAAACTCGTCGCGATGTACGTCGCGCTTAAGGCGCAGGCGGACGGCAAGATATCATTCGACGACGTAGTCGCCCTCCCGAGCGAAAGCTGGGCGGAAAACATCCCGCCGGGATCCTCGCTGATGTTCCTCGCGCGCGGGCAGACCGTCACCGTCAGGGAACTGCTCGCCGGCATGGCGGTGGTTTCCGGCAACGACGCGGCTATCGCGCTCGCGTATCACGTCGCGGGCTCGGTTCCGGCGTTCGTCGACATGATGAACGCCGAGACGGCGCGGCTTGGCTTGCGATACACTCGCTTCGTGGAGCCATCGGGCCTCAGCGAGCTGAACGTCACGACGCCGCGCGAGTTCGCGGACTTCGCCCTCGTGTACTGCAGGGAATTCCCCGAGGCGCTCGCGGCGTTTCACTCGCGCGAGCGGCTTGAGTACCCGATGCCCTGGAACCTGCCCGCGGGAAGGAGCGAACGCCCCATCGCGCAGGAGTCGACCAATCGCCTTCTCGGCAAGATGGACGGCTGCGACGGGCTCAAGACGGGCTTTATCCGCGAGTCGGGCTTTAACCTTACGGCGACGGCGCGGCGGAACGGCGTCAGGTTCATCTCCGTGACCATGGGCGGACCCGGCTCTTCCATGTACGAAGGAACCGATATACGCTCGCGCGACGGACAGGCGATGCTTGAGTGGGCGTTCGCGCATTACGCGACGGACGAGTCCACTCGGTTATTGCCCGTGGAGGTCGCCGTCTGGAAAGGCAGGGAAAACGCGCTCGAGGCCATACCCGCGGGCGATTCCGCGATCACGGTGCCGCGCTCGGCGCTCGGTAAGATACGCGTCGCGTACGACGTGCCGCGCTCGATCCGATCGCCGGTGCTCGCCGGAGACCAGCTTGGAAAGATCGATTATTATTATGACGGGGAACTGCTCAGGTCCGTGCCCCTCGTCGCGGACCGCACGATTCACACCGCAAGCTTCCCCAAACGGGCGCTCGACCATCTCGCGATGCGGATCTCCCCCATTTTTGAGCTGAAAAACGCGTTGAAAGCCGATTAAGTAGTGCTATAGTCTGTACAATCTTTTAGATAAAGGATTATACATGACCAAAACCACGATTCTATTGGCTTGCCTCGCGACCGCGGTTTTTGTTTTTTCCTGCGGAACCGGAAGCCCAACGACGGCGCCGGTGAAGCCCCCCGTCACGCCGGGCGTATCAACGGTTACCATCAAACTCGACTTTACCGGTCCGGACGTCAGCCCGGCCTCGGTTTACGCCTGCTGGATCGAGAATGAGGCGGAGAAAAACGTCAAGAACGTCTATGTCTGCAACTCCGCCGTGGGCATAAACAAAAAACTAACCGGAGACGCGCTTCCTTTTTGGAAAACGATTAAATTCCTGGAAAATAATAAAACTGACGGCGTAACCGGGGCTTCGGTCCAGGGAATCACGGGATTGAGCGTTTCGAGAACCCTTCTGGAAGGATTCCCGTCCAGATTCCGCGTGTATTTCGAAATTGATCGATCAGAGAACGGGAATACATATTTCATCGATCGCCCGAGCATGATCTTCCGGTCGGAATTGATCGACACCGCGTCGCTTTCGTCATCGCCATACGCGCTTTCGGCCTACGGATGGATGGCGAATAGCACGCAATCCGGCACGTACAGTCAGAAACCAAAAACCGCGATTCCTGAGTTCGCGATCAACAAACTCTTCACCGAACTTTCCTGGATACAGAACACGTCCGACATGGTCAGTTCGCTCTCGGTAACCGTCGCGAAAGCGGGCGACTAACGCGAGTTCTTGATCAGGGTATCGACGGGAACGATCTC
>Ga0116170_10006652_pt1 | contig 10084 bp, 9 predicted proteins | sample AD_JPNHW1_MetaG_FD_89797 | JGI IMG/M metagenome (GOLD analysis project Ga0116170, IMG submission 89797) | Active sludge microbial communities of municipal wastewater-treating anaerobic digesters from Japan - AD_JPNHW1_MetaG | ecosystem: Engineered > Bioreactor > Anaerobic > Digestate | place...
CCGGAAGCGCTGGCAGACACACTACGCCAGGCGTTGGCAGATATCCCGCGACTGCGTTCCATGGGACGCGCATCCTATCGCATCATCTCGCAAGAGGTCAACGTGGAAGCGATGGTGGCAGCTTTTACCCGGGCCGTGAGGTTCGTGTTGAAATGAGAGCAACCTTATGCGCTTGTTGATGGTGGCCGACGGGCGCAGCCCGATCACACGCAACTGGATCAAGATGCTCCAACCGCTGGGCATGGAGATCACCCTGGTATCCACCTTCCCGTGTATTGAGGTTGAGGGAGCGAAAGGAACCCACATCCTGCCGGTGGCCTTTGCCGGGCTGGGCGGCAGCCAGGCCGGTTCGGCGGGTCGCAAAAAGTCCAGCGGATTGGTCTCCCGTTTCCGCAGACTCGCAGCGGATCTGCGCCACCAACTAGGCCCCTGGACCATCTCGTCTTATATTCCACGTTATCTGGAAATCATCGAAGACGTCAAGCCTGACCTTGTACATGCCCTGCGCATTCCCTACGAGGGCATGCTGGCCAGTGCCACTCCGAAAGGTATTCCACTGGTGCTTTCCACCTGGGGCAATGACCTCACCCTGCACGCGCCGGCCACGCGCAAGCTGGGCGCGTTCACCCGCCGGGCACTGTGGCGCGCGGATGGACTGATGAGCGACGTGCGGCGTGACGTGAGCCTGGCTGCAAAGTGGGGTTTCAACCCGCAAAAGCCGACACTTGTGGTGCCGGGTAACGGCGGGATCGACCTGGACGTGATGCTCACATCAGCCGCTGGGGTGATGCACGTGGACCCTCCGGTGGTGCTCAACCCGCGCGGGTTGCGATCCTACGTGCGTTCGGATACTTTCTTCAAGTCCATCCCGCTGGTGCTGGAAAAACGACCTGATGTGCGTTTCCGTTGCACCTCCATGGCGGGTCAACCGGAAGCGGAGAAATGGGTGAGGGCGTTGGGCATTGAAAAGCAGGTCAGCCTGCTGCCGCTGATCACACAGGCAGAATTGTGGCGCGAGTTCGCAGCTGCCAGCCTGAGCGTTTCGGTCAGCACGCACGACGGCACGCCCAACACCCTGCTGGAGGCGATGAGCCTGGGCTGCCTGCCGGTGTGCGGCGACCTGGAGTCCATCCGCGAGTGGATCGAGCCGGGGGTCAACGGGTTGCTGGTAGATCCTTGCGATCCGGCCGGGTTGGCATTTGCCATCCTGCGCGGACTGGAGGATGACACGCTGCGGGAAAGCGCTGCGCGGGTCAACCTTGGCCTGGTGCGCGGCCGCGCAGAGATCAGCTCTGTGCGAGAGAAGGTGTCAGCTTTTTACAAAAACCTTGTCCACTAATTACACGAATTACACTAATAAACAAATTCATTTTTACGAATTGTAGGGGCAGGTCCCAGACCTGCCCCTCTCTTAAATGATTGGGGCTGGTTTGGAACCAGCCCCTACAAAATCATGAATAACGAAATTCAAGGTTCATCTTTCACAGTGTTGGTTTTACTATTCTCTATTCTCTATTCTCTGTTCTCTATCCCTTATAGAGATATCCATCCTTCTTATACTGCACGAACATGCGGCCCCAGTCGGTGGTGGCGCACCAATTCTCGTAGATCTTCTTTTCCTTTACCGGCCAGTGGTAAAGGTCGTGGTAGGTCTCGGAAAAGGCGATGGGGATGGCGACGATGGGGGTGCGCGTGATCAGCTTCTGCAGGAACTTGGTGGGGCCGAACCAGGTGAGCCAGCCCATGAACTGGTGCAGGCTGTGTCCCACGTGGAAATGCCAGTTCTCGTTGCTTACGTCGTCGCCCACCAGCTCGATCTCGCGCGGATCGCCCACGCCCAGCCCCTGGTTGTGCGCCAGGTTGATGTACTTGATGCTCATGGGATCGAAGCCCATCAACTTGGCAGCCACCGCGTCGATGGCCACCTGGTCCTCGGAGGCCAGGATGATGTTCTTGACCTCGGGCTGCATCACGCGCGGGCCGGGGCCGTTGCCGGCCGTGGTGCCGTCCATCACGGCGAACAAGCCGGAATGGATCTCCTTCTGGATGGCCAGCAGGTCCACGATGGTTTCGTGGATGAAGGAGTGCGTGTAGTGGCGGTGCTTGGTGAGCAGCCCGCCGAAGGCGTTCTTGATGGCGCCCGTGGTGGTGGTGTAGATGTGGCACTTGGCGGTGGGCAGATGCACGATATTCTTGCCCACGAAGTAATCCGGGATGTAAATGCCCTCCGGGTAGATGTGATCCAGGGCATTCATTTTCGCCTTGGGCTTGAATTCCACCCAGGTCATGTCCCTGGGCTCGAAGTTATACTTCACCGGGATGTTGTACTGCTTGAAGATGGGCACATAGCCGTTCTCGTCCTCGCCCTTATAGGCGTTGGTGACCACGGTCTGGTTCTGCACGCAACTGACGTCCTCGAAACCGTTTTTGCGCAGCGCCAGGATGGTGCCCTCCAACTGCCAGGGGGTGGTGTTGGCGCTGGGCATGGGGAAATGCCAGGAGATGTTATCCTTGAGGATAGTGGTGGCGTGCGGGTCGAGCGCTTCGCGTCCGCCGCCCAATTCGAACAGGCGCTGGTAATCCTGCAGGACGGTTTGGGGGGAAGTGCGTAATACAGCAACTTTGGATTTCATAAGGATTATCCTTTTATAATCTTTTCTGCAATTATACCAACCTGCTGCAGGGAAATACTTATTGTAGAACCCGCGCAGGATCGATGGGTCTATAATGAAATGAGGACTTTGTTTGTCGAATGTAACTCACTAAGGGTGTATTTCATGCCTCACCCCAACCCCTCTCCATCCGCGGATGGAGAGGGGCTAAACGGAGGATAAACAGATTTGTTTTTGTACCAATTTGAATTACGATACCTGGCAATGTGCTGAGAGGAGGATTCATTCTAATCAAGGGTACCTTTATGCACCGACTGCGAACGATTCTGATCCTCTGTTTGACCTGCATACTGATCCTGGCCTGCAACCTGCCATTTAAGGTGGTCTGGCGCGGATTTAAACCTTACCCAACGCTGGACCCGAGCATCTTTTATCATGCTACGGCGACTATGCCGATTGAGGAGTTTATCACCCCCACGGTTACTCCCACGCCGCTGCCGGTGAACCCGCAGCAGATCTCGTATAACGCCCAGTCCGGGGATATCCTGGCGGTGGTTGCGGCGCATTTCGGTGTAGCCGCGGAGCAGATCACCTCGCCGCAGCCGCTCCCGCCGGTGGGGTTGATCCCGGCCGGGCAGCAGCTCATCCTGCCGCGCACGGAGGCCAACAGCACCACGGGTACGCTCATCCTTCCGGACAGCGCGGTGGTCAATTCGCCCTGTGCACAGGCATTCGACACTTCTGGGTTCATCGCCAATACCAACGGATACTTGAAATACTACCAACAACTCGTGTATGAGGAGCAGGCCACCGGCGCAGAGGTGGTGGCGCGCGCGGCTTCCAACGCATCGGTTGACCCGCGCCTGCTGCTGGCCTTCATCGAGTTCCGCAGCGGCTGGGTCACCGCAAACGTTGGCGCTCCCAACCTGACCTATCCGCTGGGTCTGAACCGCCAGTATTACGAAGGGCTGTTCCGCGAGCTTTCGCTGGTGACGCAATGGCTCAATACAGGCTATTACGGCTGGCGGGAGGGGACGCTCTCCGCCATCACCTACGCGGACGGGCGTTCAAGCGCTCTTGCGCCCAACCTGAACGCCGGTTCAGTCGGAATCCTGTACCTGTTTGCGCAGCTCTACCCGCTGGATCACGTGGATGCGCTGCTTTATGGCGAGGGCGGGTTCCTGTCCATCTACAAGGACCTGTTCGGCGACCCGCTGACATGCGCGGCGCAGGTGGAGCCGCTCTTCCCGCCTGACCTGCAACTGCCGGAACTGGAATTACCCTTTGCCGCCGGGGAGCGCTGGTCGTTCACCGCCGGCCCACACCCGGACTGGGTGCCGGGTACGCCCATGGGCGCGCTGGATTTTGCCCCCGTGACGGGTGAGGCGCCCTGCAGCGTCTCGCGCGCCTGGGCACGCGCCTCCGCGGCGGGGGTGGTCACGCGTTCGTCCAACAGCGTGGTGCTGGTAGCGCTGGAAGACGGGAACGGTGCGCTTACCGGCTGGGAGCTGATGTATATGCACCTGGCGGACAAAGACCGCGTGCTGGTGGGAACGCGCCTTAAAGCGGGTGACCCGCTCGGCCATCCCTCCTGTGAGGGTGGCCCTGCCACCGGGACGCACGTGCACATCACGCGCAAGTACCGCGGGGAATGGATCGGCATCTCGGAGGTTTTCCCGTTAGCGCTGAGCGGCTGGCAGGCGCTGCCGGGCGAGGCAGTGTACAAGGGCATGCTGGTGAAGGGGGAGAGCGTGGTCACGGCACACGCCAATGGAAGCTCGCCCTCGATCATTGTACGGTAATTGTTTCGAGAAATAAATACAGCCCCGGAATTTTCCGGGGCTGATGTGGTCTGAGCGGTAAAAATTATTCGCGCTTGCCCAACTGGTGGTCGATCTGGTACAGGCCGCCGGCGCTGCTGCCCACCTTGGTGACCATGTCCAGGATGGAGGAGGCGTGTTTTTCCTCTTCCACCTGCTCGGTGATGAACCACTGCAGGAAGACCTGGCTGGCAACATCTTTAGCTTCCAGGGCTTTTTCGTAGATGGCGGTGATCAGGGCGGTCACCTTCTGCTCATGCTCATAGACCTTCTCGAACACGTCCTTGGGGGAGGCAAACTCGGCCGGGGGCTGGGCGATGGCTTTGAGCACCACCTTCTCACCGCGGTCCAGCAGGAATTCGTAGAACTTCAGCGCGTGTTCCTGTTCCTCGCCGGCCTGAACCTTGAGCCAGGCAGCAAAGCCGGGCAGGTTGGCACTCTCGCACCAGGCGGACATGGAGAGGTAGAAATAGGCGGAGTACAGCTCGTGGTTGATCTGATCGTTCATGCTTTCGTACACTTTTGCGTTCATGGTTGCTCCTTTTAGACCCTTGAACTCGTGATTTTCTACTCACGGTATTTTATGAGATGATTATATCAAAGCAGATAATTTAAGTACAATTAATGTACAAACAGAGGAGGAAAGGATGAAGGTATGCGGCAAGTAACCATGGATAGATTACGCGGTGTTGCCGTGGGAGCGGCAGTTGGCGATGCGCTGGGCATGCCGCTGGAGTTCGGTCCCGCAATTCCGGTTGATGAACTGGTTTGGGAGATGACCGGCGGGCGAATGGCTGCCGGCAGTTTTACCGATGATACCGAGATGGCGCTGGCCCTGGCAGAGAGCCTGTTGCGTGCTAACCCGTTGGATCCGGCGGACCTCGCTCAATGTTTTGTGGCGTGGTACCAGGCCGGACCACCGGATGTGGGCATCCACACCGGTCATGTGCTCGGTCTCATTGCCAAGGGCATGCCCTGGTTGCAGGCCTCAAGACAGGTTCACACCGCCCAGCCCAGCTCAGCCAGCAACGGTTCAGTGATGCGCTGCTGGCCGGTTGCCATCCGCGACTGGAATAACCGGGAGCAGCTATTACAGGAATCACGCCTGCAATCCGAAGTGACCCACCGCCACCCTGACTGCCTCTCAGCCTGCCAGTTTATCAACGTGCTGATCTCAGAATTGGTACTGGCTGGGGATGAGAAAACGGCGAAGGAAAGGTTATCTTCCGCCTTTGAAGCAGCACTGGACCAGGTAAACATATCAAAGGAATTTCTGGCTGTCGTGAAATCAGCACAGCGTAAGCAACGCGACCAACTGGTGAATAGCGGCTGGGTGCAGCATACCCTGGAAAGCACGATCTGGGCTTTGTTCAACTTCGAGGGCTTTGAGGAAACGCTGGTGCAGGTGGCCAACCTGGGCGGAGATGCGGATACCACAGCCGCTGTTACCGGGGCTGTGGCCGGTGCGCTCTACGGTTTCGCTGGCATCCCCATACGCTGGACAGAGGTGCTGCATGGCGAGTACCCTCTCGGTTCCGGCAGGATCTGGCTAGTAGAGGATCTCATCGAGCTGGCGGACAGGTTGGCGGGGCAAGGGACGTGAGAGAAAACTTTGACGCCCTCCCCCTCATGCGCTATACTTAAGGTTACAAATCGATCTTAAATCCCAACCCCTTTCCCTGGAGGAAAAAATCCATGTCTCCCGAATCCTTTAAGCTGACTTACGCCACCATGTTCAACCCGCCGGAGTCGCTGCACACGAGTTACGACGAGGCGCTGGCCAAACTCAAGGCGGAGTTCGGCAAAGAATACGCCATGCTTATTAATGGCGAAGATGTGTACGCGCTGGAAAAGTTCGAGAACCGCTCCCCGGCGGATACCACTGTGGTGCTGGGGCTGTTCCAGAAAGGCACCGCTGAGCATGCCCAGGCAGCCATCGCCGCCGCCAAACGCGCCTTCAAGGACTGGGCTTTCACCCCCTGGCAGGAGCGCGTGGCGCTCATCCGCAAGGCAGCTTCCATCGTTGACCGGCGCATCTTTGAGATGGGCGCTGTGCTCTCCCTCGAAGTGGGCAAGAACCGCATGGAAGGCCTGGGCGACGCCGCCGAGATGGCCGACCTGATGCGCTACTCCTGCGACCGCATGGAAGCCAACAACGGCTTCATCGCCGAAATGGGCAGCGACCCGCTGGTGGGCCTGGTGAGCAAGAACACCTCCATCCTCAAGCCCTACGGCGTATGGCTGGTCATCAGCCCGTTCAACTTCCCCGCAGCGCTCACCGGTGGACCGGTCGGCGCAGCGCTCGTATCCGGCAACACCGTGGTGATGAAGCCCGCCACCGACACCCCCTGGACATCGCGCATCCTGGCGGAATGTCTGCAGGAAGCCGGCGTGCCCGCGGGCGTGTTCAACTTCGTCACCGGCCCCGGCTCCACCCTGGGGCAGGCGCTCATCGACAGCCCGGACGTGGCCGGCATCACCTTCACCGGCTCGTTCGACGTGGGTATGAAGATCTTCCGCGATTTCGCCAACGGTCGCTGGGTGCGCCCCACCATCCTGGAACTGGGCGGCAAGAACGTCACCATCGTCACCAAGAACGCCGACCTCGAGATCGCCTCCCTGGGTCTCACCCGATCCGCGTTCGGCCTGCAGGGGCAGAAGTGCTCCGCCGGCTCGCGCATCCTGGTTGAAGAACCCGTCTATGACGACCTGGTAGCCCGCATCCTGGACCTGACCTCGAAGTTGAAGATCGGCGACCCGACCGACCGCGCCAACTTCCTGGGACCCGTGGTCAACAAGGGCAGCTACAAGGATTACCAGCAGTTCTCCAGCGAGTTGTGGGAGAGCGGTAAGGTGTTGACCGGCGGTAAGGTACTCACTGACGCGCCTTATGACCGCGGCTACTTCTGCGCCCCCACCCTGGCCGAGCTGCCGTATGACCACCGCCTGTGGAAGCACGAGATGTTCGTGCCCATTACTACCGTAGGCAAGTTCACCGACTTTGAGACCGCCATGCAGATCGCCAATGACGTGGATTACGGCCTGACCGCCGGCTTCTACGGTGCTGAGGACGAGGCACGCTGGTTCTTTGATCACATTGAAGCGGGCGTCACCTACGCCAACCGCCCCAACGGCGCCACCACCGGTGCCTGGCCCGGCTTCCAACCCTTCGGCGGCTGGAAGGGCTCCGGCTCCAGCGGCAAGAACGCAGGCGGCCTGCATTATGTGCAGCTCTACATGCACGAGCAGATCCAGAACCTGGTGCGCAAACCATAGGATAAAACGGGAACAATCATGACCAAAGTCTGCTCCCTCAAAGAAGCCATCTCCACCTATGTGCATGATGGAGATACAGTCTTTTGCGCGGGGTTCACGCATCTGATCCCCTTCGGCGCGGGGCATGAGATCATCCGCCAGGGTCGCAGGAACCTGACCCTGGCGCGTGCCACGCCGGACCTCATCTATGATCAGATGGTGGCGGCCGGCTGCGCGAAGAAGCTCATCTTTTCGTATATCGGAAACCCTGGCGTGGGCTCGCTGCGCATCGTGCGCGAGGAATTGGAAGCAGGACGGCTGGAGTGGGAGGAATACTCCCACTTCGGCATGATCACGCGCCTGCAGGCGGGCGCTGCCGGGCTGCCTTTCATGCCCATGAACCAGACTGCCGCCACTGACCTGGAGCGCAACAATCCGAACATCCGCCGCGTGCAGGATCCGTACACCGGGCGCGAAGTCATCACCGTGCCGCCGCTGCACCCCGACGTGGGCATCATCCACGTGCAGCGCGCGGATAAGAATGGCAATGCCCAGGTGTGGGGCATCCTGGGTGAACAGAAAGAGGTGGCCTTCGCCTCGAAGAACGTCATCATCACGGCTGAGGAGATCGTGGATGAGAGCGTCATCCGTTCCGACCCCAACCGCACGCTGATCCCCGAGCTGATCGTTAAAGCGGTCTGCCACGTGCCGCACTGCGCCCATCCCTCCTACACGCAGGGCTACTACGACCGCGCCAACGTGTTCTACCTCAACTGGGACAAGGTGAGCGAGGACCGCGCCGCGGTGAACCGCTGGCTGGACGAGTGGGTGTACGGCGTGCAGGACACCGCGGAGTACTGGCAGAAGCTGGGCGCCGAGACGCACCAGCGATTGGCGGTCAAGCCGAAGTTCGCCGCGCCTGTAAACTACGGAGAATATTAAAGTGCTATCCGCGAATTTTCGCGAATTAGGCGAATTTTGGAAGATCATTCAAAAAGCAAGACCTGTCCGCGAATTTACGCGAATTAGAGTAATTAGTAAAACCATTATTGCTTATGAAACAAGTATATGAGTGGGACTAATAATGCAGAATACTCCAAACTCTAAAACCCAATCACCTGTCTTAATTCCAGACTTGCTCTTTCGGGAGGAAGTTTACAAGGTAGTTGGCGCTGCGATGGAGGTTCACAAACAACTGGGGTGTGGGTTCCTCGAGTCTGTGTACCAGGAGGCTTTGGAGTACGAATTTAAGTTGCAGGATATACCTTACAATTCACAGGTCCCCATATCAATCAAGTACAAGGACATCACCCTGGAAAAGTACTACATCGCTGACTTTGTGGTTTACGATCAAATCATTGTGGAAATCAAAGCAACTGAAATGCTTGATTCAGTTGCGGTATCACAGGTAATCAATTACCTCAAAGGAACAGGATATCAATTAGGGCTGCTGATCAATTTCGGCGCAAGAAGCCTCGAATGGAAACGGATAGCTCTTTCACTAAAGAAATAGGTATCCTAATGGTTTTAAAAATTTTACTAATTCGCGTGAATTCGCGGAAGGCATTTTAGTAATTAGTGGACAAAAAATGACTGATTTTACTTCTTCGGAACTGATGTGCATCAACGCGGCGCGGCTGCTGCGCGACGGCGACGTGGTCTTTGTGGGCGTGGGACTGCCCAACCTGGCCTGCAACCTGGCGCGGCACATGCACGCGCCCAACCTGCAGATGATCTACGAAGCTGGTGTCATCGGGGCGCGCCCCTCGCGCATCCCGCTGTCCATTGGCGACCCCACCCTGGTGACCGGCGCCAGCTCGGTCTGCAGCATGTTCGACATCTTCTCCAATTACCTGCAGCGCGGCAACGTGGATGTGGGCTTTTTGGGTGGCGCGCAGATCGACCGCTTCGGCAACATCAATGCCACGGTCATCGGCGATTATGCGCACCCCAAAGTGCGCTTGCCCGGTTCGGGCGGATCGCAGGAAATGGCCGGCTGGGCCAACCGCTGCTACGTGATGACCCCGCACCAGAAGCGCCGCTTCCCCGAAAAAGTAGACTTCCGGACCTCGGCCGGGTTCCTGGGCGGACGGGCGGAGCGCGAGGCCACGGGCGTGCGCGGTGGCGGTCCGTTGATGATCATCACCAACCTGGGAATCCTGGAGCCGGACGAGAACGGCGAGCTGGTGCTGACCGCGCTGCACTCCGGTTGCACCTTTGAGCAGGTGAAAGAGAATACCGGCTGGGAGGTGCGCAGCGCAGAGCACGTGCGGACCACTGAACCGGTGACCGCGGAAGAGCTGCGCATCCTGCGCGAGGAACTCGACCCGCAGGGCATCTATCTGAAGGGCGGCTAGGCAGATCAATGGCAACCACGCGCAAGATCGAGGTGCTTAC
>Ga0116170_10006653_pt1 | contig 10084 bp, 5 predicted proteins | sample AD_JPNHW1_MetaG_FD_89797 | JGI IMG/M metagenome (GOLD analysis project Ga0116170, IMG submission 89797) | Active sludge microbial communities of municipal wastewater-treating anaerobic digesters from Japan - AD_JPNHW1_MetaG | ecosystem: Engineered > Bioreactor > Anaerobic > Digestate | place...
AACGTATGCTACCTTTCGCCGGGATGCTATACAGTGACAGTAACGGATAACAATGGCTGCGAAGCAATCGAAAGCTGGTGTGTCGAACAGCCGGCCCAACTGGCTCTTTCGGCGATCATTACGCCTGAGTCATGTGCGGGAGCCTCCGATGGTGCAATTGACCTGACTGTCATGGGAGGTGTCCAGCCGTATGCGTATCAGTGGAGTACCCCTCCCGGTTTGCAAACGGAGGATCTGGAAAACCTGCCAGCCGGAACCTATTGCGTAACTGTGACAGATGGAAATTCATGCGCCGCCACTGGATGCTTGACCGTGCAACAGAATAAATCAACCTGCCCTAATCTGGACGTTCAGAATGTGCTGGTCTTTGATACGATTTGCTATGGTGCAAGCCAGACAATCAGGGTAGCCGGACTACCACCATCCTATCCTTCCTCATTTGTGGTGGAGAATTCCGGCCATGCGACGCTGGTTGCAGGGATGAATATCCTCTTTTACCCGACTACCCGGGTACTTCCGGGAGGGTACATGCACGGGTACATTACTACCACCGGGGATTATTGCGGGACCAAATCAGCTTCCCTCGTGGAGGTGACGGAAGAAGAGACTGCGACTGACCTCGCTTCTAATCTGTTCAGCTTGACAATTTACCCCAACCCCACCACCGGTGGATTTTCGCTGGAACTCCATGGCCTTGGAAAAGAAAAGGATATCCGGGTCGAGATGTACGGAATGATGGGAGGGCGTGTGATGGCAGCCACGTTGAGCGGCCAGTCGAAGTATGACCTGACCCTCTCCGGGAAGCCGGCCGGGATCTATTTCATCCGGGTTGTTGCCGGACAATATGCCGCAGCCGGCAAGATTATTAAAGACTAGCTCCCTGCGCCGGGATGTCTTACGAATGAATGGGATACGTCATAAAGTGCACTGTCTGAATCAAAAACACCGGATTATGAAAAAGATCAGTTTAGTAAGACTCACCATTTTTCTGTTAACCGGCCTCTGGTCCGGCATATCTTTGGCAGTAAATGATCCGGTCAGCTTTTCAGCCAACGCCGGCAGCAGCAGTCTGATCACCCTCTCCTGGTCGTTGAACGGTTCCGGCAATCCTGTCATGCTGGCCTTTTCCATGACCCCCGTGTTCGGTAATCCGGTCGAGGGTATCAGCTACATGCCCGGAAGTTCGCTTGCCGGTGGAGGAACTGTTCTATATATCGGAACCGGCACGGGCTTCGACCATTCAGGATTAGCCCCTTCCACCGCCTACTATTACAAAGCCTGGTCTGTCGCGCCCGGTGAAAACTATTCCCCCGGCGTTACAGCCTGCGCCACTACACTCTGTATCAACAACTTCCCGGTGAGCGTTACCATCTCCGCATCGGCCAACCCGGTTTGTTCCGGTGTCAGCGTCACCTTCACGGCTGTCCCGGTCAACGGCGGAGCGACGCCTCTCTACCAATGGAAAGTCAATGGAATGAATGCAGGCACCAGCAATCCGGTCTTTACATATGTCCCGTCGAATGGCGACCTGGTTACATGCGTACTGACTTCCGGCATCGCCTGTCCTGCCGGGAATCCCGCTACGTCCAACCCACTGGTCCTGTCAGTAAGCCCTACCCTGGTTGTATTACCTGACACGATAAGCAACATCGGGTGCAACGGCGGAAATGACGGAGCTATTTCCATTGTCGTGAGCGGAGGATTTGCTCCCTTTCACTTTCTTTGGAACGATGGTTCGACTACCCAAAACCTTTCACAGCTTTATTCGGGTAGTTATTCCGTTACGGTCACCGATGCAATCGGGTGCTCCGCTGTCGCAAACGACCTGGTGATCACGGAACCGAGCCACCTCATCCTGTGGGATTCTGTGACCAACGTCAACTGTTCCGGCGGCAGCAACGGCTCCATCCATGCATTCGCCTCCGGGGGAACAGGATCCTTCAGCTATTTTCTGCAGCCCCCGGGTTCGTCGAACAGTTCCGGTGTCTTTTCCGGGTTAAGCGCCGGCACCTATTCTTTAACGGTATCCGATGCATCCGGCTGTGAAGCATTTATCACTGTATCGGTCACGGAAGATGATTCACTTTCGGTTTTTGCAACAGGGATGGATATTCTATGCCACGGTGATAATTCCGGAGAGATCTACCTGAGTGTTTCAGGTGGGTCGGGCGATTATAGTTACAGTTGGAATAACGGCGCCTATACCGACAGGGACCTTCACAACCTCCCGGCCGGGCTGTACTACGTGACGGTGACCGATTCAAATGGCTGCCTGGCAACGACCATGGACCCCATTTCCCAGCCGATGCCTTTGACCGCTACGGATTCGGTGGTTCCAGTCTCAGCCTATGGAATCAATGACGGGGCCATTTATCTTTCGGCCGGCGGCGGGACAAGTCCGTACAGCTATTCAATTGATGACGGGAACACCTTCCAGGGTTCCGGCGTTTACAGCGGACTGTCTGCGACTGTGTATCGTGTTGTCATTGAAGATGCGAACGGTTGCTCGATCCATTCAAACAGTTATATCTCGGTCCCTTCGTCAAACACTGTCGATACCTCCCTGTTTTTCGTTGTGACACCAAATATGGACAGTGTGGCCAATGTAACCTGGGGCATGCCCGATACGTTTCCTGCTTTCAGGTACATTCTTGAAAGAAGTAATGACAGTATAAATTTCATCGCTGTCGATTCCATTACCACCGATTCTCTGGTTGATATTATGACCCTGCCGCCTTCTCAGATCAATCCGTTCGGCTCCATTCTCTATTCAACGGAATCCGATCCCCGTTTCATTTATAACGAATCAGTCCCTTTTATCTCCTCCCGGACATTGTTGTTCTTTCGTGTTAAAATGGTTGATTCCAGTCAGAATATCCTTTATTCCGTACCTGTGCGATTCATTAATGATGCTATCAATCACCCGCCGCCAAAACTGACAAACAACAGCAGCAGTGCGAAGAGTAACGATACTTTTCTTGAGGGGACCCAAATGACCAATCCTAAAAACTGTCCGCCGGTCGAGAGTCCCCCGGGGGGGTACATTGAAACTGTTGTAAAAGACACATCAGAAATTAACTGCTGCACCGTCATACGCAGAATGTACAGGGACGGGTGGTGCGGCATTCACTTTGAATGCAAGAATTGTGTTTCTGAGTGTGGTTGTAAGTTTGATGATTTCTGCTGCCAGCATAATTGCAGCGGTTATCTGAAATGCTCCTGCAAGCCATGGCCCTTTTGTGGAAATAACAGTTCGGATGATACACGATGGATCGTGATCAGTTCGGTCCCGAACCCTCTTCCGACATTTTACCTTAACCCGACTAATGTTTCATGTCCCGGGAAGAAGGACGGGAAAATAACCATAACGGGAGGACCGGCTCAACCGCCCTACTGGTACTATAAAATCATTGCCGGCCCGGCATGCTTTACCAGTACCCATGAGATGCCATATCCTAAAACGGGGTACCACAACAATGTGTTTTCCTTTTTATGCCCCGGTCAATATACCGTCAGGGCGGAATTGAACGGCTGTGCGGTCGAGGGAACAGTAACCATAGCAGAGCCCAAGGCACCCCTGATGTATCCCTATTTTGATTGCAAAGGCTGTCTGACGATCTTTATGTTGTCGGGAATATCACCCCTGACCTATTCGACAGACGGAATTAATTACCAGACTCTCAATGTTTTTTGCAATCTCTCCACCGGTCCTCATACGATCTATGTCCACCAGGGAAATGGCTGTGTGACCACCTATACTGTCATCAAACCGCCCCTGCTGGATATTACCGCGACAAAAACTGATATTACCTGTACCGGCAAGAAAAACGGGTCCATCACCATCGCCACCAACAAACCGAACTGCTTATTCAGAATTGTAAAGGCCCCGGCCTGCTTTAACCACACGTTACCGTATCCCAATAAAAACGGGCAGATCAGCAACAAGTTTTCCAATTTATGCCCTGGAGTCTATACCATTATCGTTAAAGATAAAATGGGTTGTGAAGCGGTTGTCAACGTCACCATCGACGAACCGGATCCGATTGTTCTCACGGCGGATGTGGAAAACAGCAGTTGCACCTGCACCGGCAAGATCACCATTCACGCCTCCGGCGGCACGCCGACTCCCTGCCCCGGTTACCAGTACCAGATGATATCTCCCCCGGGCCCTGCGCAGTATTCAAACGTGTTTTCCGGTTTATGTGCCGGGTGCTATATCGTGAAAGTCACCGATTGCAACGGGTGCACAGCCACCATCCAAAAATGCATCACCACCGATGCGGGAATTCCGCCTCCATCGGGAATGGTTGCGTGGTGGCCCCTGGATGAGACAGCCGGATCCCCTGCAAAAGACCTGATGGGGTTCAATAATTACGGCACGTACATCGGTAATCCCCATGGGTCGCCCGGGAAAGTCGCGGGATGCCTTTCGGTAAACACCTTTCAGTTAACAATAAGGGATTACCTGGAAGCCACAAATCACCCGGAACTTAATTTTATTGCCGGGGAAGATTTCAGCGTGGATGCGTGGATCCAGCCGGCCGACCACGGAGGTAACAATTTTGACTGGTCCAGGTATCCCATCCTGGATAAGAGAGCCGCAGACGGTTCCCACGGATATTCATTCTACATGGATCATATCAACAACCTCGCGCTTGAATTAGCAGATGGAAATGGAAATGCAACGGTTTATCATTCTTCCAATTACCCATTCAATATCAGCGGAGAACAATGGTTTCATGTAGCCGTTACAGTCGACCGGGATAATTCCACCGATGGAATCAAATTTTATATTGACGGGGCGCTTCACGGAACGGGGGATCCCACCGGTCATCCGGGCGACCTGATCAATGCTGGAAATCTGCATATTGCATATTATCCTTCCTCCCCCGCTTCCTATTTCTTCGGAAGGCTCGATGAGATCGAGATGTTCAACAGAAAACTGGAAGGAAATGAGATTGCCGGCATTTATAATTCGGGGATCTGCGGCAAAAAAAAGCCCCAGGGAAACATTTGCGGGTTCAAATTCAAGGATACAAACAATAACGGCGCGTATGACCCAGGGGAACCGAAACTGTCGGGCTGGACCATTTCCCTTACCGGAAATTCGCAGACGGAAACCGCCGTCACCGATGCAAACGGCTATTACTGTTTCCACCAGTTGCAACCGGGAACCTACACCATTTCGGAAGAACAGCGAGCGAACTGCACGCAGAAATATCCACCGAACCCGGGAACGTATACCGTCAACCTGGCCGACGACCAGTCCATCACCGATCTTAACTTCGGAAATCTTTGTACCGGAATCATTGACCCGAGGTTTCTGCCCTATTCCATTTCCAACGCCACGTGTGCTTTATCCGGGAATGGTGCCATTGACATATCCGTCTCCGGCGGGGTACCCCCCTATGCCTTTTTATGGAGCAATGGAGCAATGACCGAGGATATCAGCGGATTGACGGCAGGGACCTACACGGTGACCGTGACAGACGGGTACGATTACACGATCAATGCCTCTTATCTTGTCACTGAACCCCCGGCCCAGACGGTTTCCTCTACCGTCACCAATGTTACGTGCGCGGCCGGGCATTACGGGATGATCGATGTATCGGCGGCCGGCGGAGTTCCGCCCTACTTCTATTTGTGGAGCAATGGAGCCGTAACCCAGGGCATTGCCGGACTGGCAGCCGGCAATTACACGGTAACGGTGACCGATGCCAACGGATGTACGGCGATTAGAAGCCAGACGGTCGTGGTTGACCCTCTTCAATTGCGGCCTGCCCCGTTTAGTGAAGATTTTGATGTGACCCCTTTCCCTCCGGCTTGCTGGTCGACCAATATAGTTTCGGGTGCCTGGTACTGGCTCCGAAGCACCCTGGCCAGCGGCAACGGAACAGGGACTGCATCCGCCTACGCCGGGTTCTATCATCAGTCAGTCGGTTCAACCTACGATCTGAAGACTATCCCCTTCGATATCAGCAGCCTGGCTGCCCCGGTGCTCACTTTCAATTATGCCTATGCCACCTACACAAACCAGGTGGATGAAATGGATGTATATTATTCGGCCGACCGCGGTGCAACCTGGACCCTCCTGCTGGCCATGTCCGGCGGTCTCACCGGCATCCTCAACACCGGCGGTTCTGCCCCGGGTTCCTTTGTCCCGAATGCAACTCAATGGGGGACCCAGGTCCTTCCCCTGCCGGGCGGGACCAACATGGTCAAATTCAGAGCCATCAGCGCATACGGCAACAACCTTTATCTCGACAATGTCGCTGTAACCGGATCACCGGCTGTGCCTGCCAACGCCTCCCTTCAAAATCTGACCATTGCCGGAAGTTCATGTTACCAGGCTACCGGTACCATTACCGTGGCGGGCAGTGGGACCTTCGTCACCATCATGAGCGGAGCTTCCGCCACGTTTGTGGCCGGACAGAAAATCAGTTTTCTTTCTGGTACCACGGCTCAAACCGGTTGCGGTATGCATGGATACATAGCGCCTTCTGGTCCGTATTGCCCGGCCGCCCTGCCATCGTTGCCCGCCGTCGCGGGGCTGCAGGAGGGGCTTCCGGCCAAACAGATCACCTCCTTCTTCAGCCTTTATCCCAACCCGACCACCGGCGGATTCTCCCTGGAACTCTTTGGTATCGGAGTGGATGCTGAACTCAGGATCGAACTCTACGGAATCCAGGGTGACCACGTGCTGTCGGCAACCCTGAAAGGACAAAAGAAGTACGATCTTTCACTCGCCGGCAAACCGGCGGGGCTCTATACCATCCGTATCTTATCCGGAAAATTCTCGGGTGCAGCAAAGATCATCAAACAATGATCCCGCCGCCGCTGACACCGGCACTTACGCGCCGCTCTTCATTTTGAATACCGTCGCGTAAAGCTTCATCTGCCTGACCATTGCCGTCAGTCCGTTACTGCGGGTGGGCGACAGGTGCTCCTGCAAGCCGATGTGGTGGATGAAGTTCAGCTCCGACTGCAGGATCTCGTCGGGCGTGTGGCCCGACAGCACCCGGATCAGCAGGCTGACAATGCCCTTGGTGATGATGGCGTCGCTGTCGGCCGTGAACACTACTTTCCCATCCGCCATCGCCGCATGCAGCCACACTTTCGACTGGCAACCCGTGATGAGGTACTGTTCCGCGCGATACTCGTCGGCGATCACAGGCAGGCTTTTCCCCAGCTCAATCAGGTAGTTATACTTATCCATCCAGTCATCGAACAGGCCGAATTCGGCGATGATCTGGGCTTCGGTTTCGGGGATGGTCATGGGTAATGGGTTTGGTGGGGCAAAGGTAGGGAAATTGGTCATCAGGTTCTTTCCCGGTTGGCTATTATTTTGTTATTCAGTGCTTTCAATAGGCCGGATAACTGTGCATTCAGTCTTTTGATCTTGCTATTCAGTACATTGAATTCATCCTGTGATAAATAGCCAAGTTCCAGGGAGATAATCAGCAAGGTATCCAGTTCGTTCAAACTGGCATAAGAAACCGTCAGAAAATACCGCATATCCCGGGTCGTCCGCCTGGCTGATCCTTCGCTGATATTGGCAGGAATCGAAACAGCCGCCCGCCGGATCTGGTTTGTAAGCGAAAACATTTCGGCTTTTGGGAAGGCCGCGGTGGCAAGATACACCTGGCGGACGAAGAAAATACTATCCTTCCAGACATCGAGATCCTTGTGTGACTTCATGTTTTTTCTTGCTTAATCGGAAAAACCGGTAAAGGTGATACGACTGTTAAAAACTTTTTTTCACCTTCTGTCTCATTCCCTCCACTCCCACACTCAACCGCTTGATCACTCGACCACTCGACCGCTCGACCACTAATTAAAAAAATTTACTACCATGCATCACATAGTACCATTTAATGTATTATCTTTGCCGCATGAACACCGAAAACCAAAGCGCGCAGATGCGCAAGGGGGTCCTTGAGCTCTGCATTTTAGCCATCATCGCGGAACAGGATGCCTATGCCTCCGACATCATCACCCGGCTGAAGGAGGCCCGGCTCATCGTCGTGGAGGGAACGTTGTATCCCCTGCTCACCCGGTTGAAGAACGACGGACTGACCCGTTACCGGTGGGAGGAATCGAAGTCGGGTCCTCCCCGGAAATACCATCAAATCACCGAAGAAGGTTTACATACGCTCGACCGTCAGAGGGTCGAATGGCAGGATCTGAAAACTTCCGTCGACCTGATCTCCGGAAAAAAAACAGAAACGAATCATCACCCGATCAATCCTGAAAACCATGAATAAGACTCTGACCATAAACCTGGGAGGCAACGTCTTCCATATCGATGAAGATGCCTACATCGTGCTGCATGAGTACCTCGACAGCCTGAAGAATTACTTCCGCGACCAGGAGGGTTCGGCAGAGATCCTGGCCGACATCGAAGACCGCATCGCTGAAATCTTCGGCGCAAACCATCCGGATCCGCGCCAGGTCGTCACCCTTGCCGAGGTGAACGACGTGATCGCCATTATGGGGCGCGCTGCCGACATTGATCCCGACCACGAAACCGCCCTTCCCGGGGAGGAAAAAGGACCCAAACGATTCTTCCGCGATCCGGTGGAAAGGGTCATCGCCGGGGTTTGTTCCGGCATTGCAGCCTACTTCCAAATCGATCCGGTTTGGGTCCGTCTCCTCTTCGTGCTGTTTGTAGGCGCCGGAGGTACAGGCATCCTCTTTTACCTGGTGCTGTGGATCGTGATCCCTGAAGCGAAAACCACTTCCGAACGGCTGGAGATGCGCGGTAAAAAGATTAACGTTCCCAACATCCAGCACTCAATAAAAGAAGAGATGGCTGAACTTGGCCATCGGCTCGGCGACATGGCCAGCAGCTCGGCAGGCGCCCTGCAGAAAGCCGCTGCCGGTTCGCGGCCTTTCTTCAGAACCCTGGAAAAGGGGTTAAAAGAAGGACTTACCATCGTGTGGAAAGGCATCCTCGTCCTCGCCGGACTGGTGCTCTCCCTGATCGGACTGGGACTTCTCATCGCCATCGTCGCGTACGGCCTCGGCTGGACGGGCGGTATTTATGCCGACAACGACCTGACGGTGCTCTCTTTCCCCGACCTGGCAAGGATCACCGTTGGATGCAACATTCCCGTGATGTATCTGCAAGCGGTCCTCCTCCTGGTACTCGGAATCCCCTCGTTCATGCTGCTATACAACGGTCTCCGGATGGTGTTCCGCTTCGAACGGATCCGCTACCTCGGCCTTACCGTGCTGAATATCTGGATCGTCAGCTTCTTTTTCATGACCTGGTTCGGTTTTCGAATCTACCACCTGTACCAGTATCAGGCTGAAAAACAGATCACTATCCCACTTGAAAATCCCCGTTGCGACACACTCTCGGTGGTCCTTTTCCCCGGTGATCCCGGAATGAAATATGTCGCACATGAACAGTATGCGCTGATGGACCACTGGAAAACGGTGGTCACGGGCGACGGCGAGTTATGCATCTTACCGGCTATCCGGATCGAAACTTCCGACGACAGCCTTTTCGCCATCACCCAGGTCACGATCGCCCGGGGAAAATCGCGTCTGCAGGCCCGCCAGCATCTTTCCGACATCCGCTTCCAGTCCGCCTCATCCGGTTCCACATTGAAATTCAGCCCCTTCCTCAGGGTCCCCGGCGAAACATGCTGGCGCGGACAGGTGGTGGACGTGATCATCCGGGTTCCGAAAGGCAAATATGTCAGGTTCGATCCTGCCTTCCGCGATCTTAAGCCCTGGTGGGGATGGATGATGTACGACGAAAATTCGCTGCTGTTCCGGATGACCCCGGAAGGCCCGGAAGCCTGTCACGACAGCATTTCACGCGCCTTGTAAACAGCCGAAAACAGCTGATCGATCTCTGCCGTGGTGTTGTAGAAGGAAAAGGAGGCCCGTACCGTGCCCGGGATTCCCAGCCGGTCCATGAGCGGCATGGCACAATGATGACCGGTACGGACAGCGATTCCCATCTTATCGATGATCATCCCCGCGTCGTAAGGATGGATATTCTCGAGCAGGAAGGAGATGAGGCTTGCCTTGGCGGGAGAGGTGCCGAAGAAGCGCAGTCCGCCGATCGCTT
>Ga0116170_10006655_pt1 | contig 10083 bp, 10 predicted proteins | sample AD_JPNHW1_MetaG_FD_89797 | JGI IMG/M metagenome (GOLD analysis project Ga0116170, IMG submission 89797) | Active sludge microbial communities of municipal wastewater-treating anaerobic digesters from Japan - AD_JPNHW1_MetaG | ecosystem: Engineered > Bioreactor > Anaerobic > Digestate | place...
TCCACGCTCTCCAAATCCGGGAGCTACCAGAATTCCATCCAGATCTTTCAGAAAATGTTTCACTGTCCCGCTGTTGATACTCTCGGAGTGAATCATTTTTACCTTTACTTTCAACTGGTTAGCGGCACCAGCATGTATAAAAGCTTCGCTGATTGATTTATAAGCATCTTTAAGTTCAACATATTTACCAACCAGGCCGATCTGAACTTCGGCAAGCGGATGTTTCAACCTGAACAGGAACTCCTCCCACTTTGCCAGATCCGGCTCCTTACGAATTGGTACCTGCATTTTTTCAAGCACAACCTGATCGAGTTTTTCATCACGCATCAGCAGCGGCACATCATAAATTGTTTCAACGTCAATTGATTCGATGACGGCTGAAGGATTCACATTACAAAACAATGCAATCTTGTTGCGAAGCGATTGGGTAAGGTGTTTCTCAGTTCGGCATACAATGATATCAGGCTGGACTCCTGATTCAAGCAACGTCTTCACTGAATGCTGGGTAGGTTTCGTTTTTAATTCACCGGAAGAAGCGAGGTAAGGAACCAGAGTAAGGTGAATAACAACACAGCGGTTTCCCATCTCCCATTTCATCTGACGAACCGCTTCAATATAAGGCAGAGACTCAATGTCGCCAACAGTCCCTCCTATTTCAGTAATCACAAAGTCGTATTTCCCGCTGAGTCCCAGGGTTTGAATCCTCGACTTGATTTCATCGGTAATGTGAGGGATCACCTGAACCGTTTCGCCCAGGTAATCGCCGTGTCGTTCCTTATTAATGACAGCCTGATATATACGCCCGGTGGTAACATTATTGGCCTGAGAGGTAGGAACATTGGTAAACCGTTCGTAATGCCCAAGGTCGAGGTCAGTTTCGGCACCATCATCGGTAACATAACACTCACCATGCTCATAAGGATTTAACGTCCCGGGATCGATGTTTATGTATGGATCAAGTTTTTGAATTGTTACCCTGAATCCTCTGGCAATTAATAATTTGGCCAGTGATGACGAGATAATTCCCTTCCCCAGTGAAGAAGCCACGCCGCCGGTTGTAAAAATGTATTTCGGTTCAGCCATTTCTTGCTGATTTTTATGTTTTGGTTGTTATTATATTCTTTTTCAAGGAAATACAGGCCTAAATCCAGACATTTGGAATTATTCAGGCTTATTATCATTTTCATGTTTCTCTTTCCAGGGAAGCTTGAATCCGCCAGCTTTCTTCAGCAGATAATACCCAAACGAAAGGGAAATGAACAGAATTCCGATGGCGGCCATTTTCAATTCAGTTAATGAACTTGAATCCATTACGACCACTTTTCTGGCTAAGGCAATAATGCCAGCCAGAACAACAATTTCAGCATGAACAACATCTTCCTTCAAATATGCTTTGATTGTTTCGAGCAACTCCAGGCCAATCAGAACTACCATCACCATACCAAATAGTCCGATCAGCTGATCGTTGCTGAAATACAGAAACTGTGCTCCCCGGAGTATTTTAAGGAAATTATAGGCCAGATCGATGAGAGAGAAGGTGATGATGAGGCAGGTGAATATCATGAGTACCACCACGGTAGCTACCTCAAAATGCTTGATCAGTTTCATGAACCTAAAATTACCGCAGGGGCAAAATTACAAATACGCTTCTGGATTATAAAGGAAAATAATTGATTGCAGCTAAAAATAATTCCTGACACAAATCCAGCGAGTGGCTTTAAAAAAAAACCAGATCCCTTTAAGTGAATCTGGCTGTTATGTTAGAAATGCTGTGAAATTAACCAAACCGATCAATGAATCGGAATATTTTCTCAGGCAACACGTACTTCTTTATTCTCTGTAAATTCAGCAGGTACCAGCTCTGATACCACCGAAATTATCTGTTCTTTTGAAATGGGTTTAGAAAGGAACCTGTCCATACCTGCCTCATAACATCTGCCGCGGGTAATCTCATCAGTAAATGCGGTAACAGCAGCGATTGGTGTAGTCCTGTCGAACATCCTGATCGTAAATGTAGCCTCAATTCCATCCATGCCGGGCATGTCAACATCCATTAGCACAATGTCAAATGCTCCGGTTCTGCATGCATCAACAGCTCCAAATCCATCACTTACAATGGTATATCGCCATCCAAACCGTTTCATAAAGAGTGTCATCAACTGTTGATTCAGGTGGTTGTCTTCAGCAATAAGTACATTCATGATCTACGAGTTAAAATATAGCTACCTTGCTCAAGTATGAGCGAAGTAATAGTTAATCCAGAAAAGCGAAATAGGTAATACGTTATTAACAATTTTTTTTATCATTGTTAATTATTTATATGTCAATTAATTATAACGTAATATTAATAAATAGCATCTGAAAAAACAAAAAAAACCACCGTAAGGTGGCTTTCTTTAGTGTACAATTTACATTTATTGACCAAGATAAGATTTCAAAAGCTTACTCCTGGAGTTATGTTTTAATCGTCTAATCGCTTTTTCTTTGATTTGTCGCACACGCTCACGGGTAAGGTCAAACCTGGCTCCGATTTCCTCCAGTGTAAGGCCATGCGGAATGCCTATCCCGTAATAAAGATTGATAACATCACGCTCCTTATCTGACAATGTTGACAATGACCGCTGAATTTCCTGTGCCAGTGATTCACGCATCAGCCCCGCATCAGTATAAGGAGCATCTTCATCAACAAATACATCGATGAATTTTGTCTCTTCATCCTCTGCCAATGGTGCATCCATCGAAATATACTTGGTGGATATTTTAAGAGCTGCATCAATTTTGTATTCAGGAATTTCAAGAGCTGCTGCAATTTCGTCGGCTGATGGTGTACGTTCGAATTTCTGTTCAAGGCGAGAGGTCTCTTTTTTGATCTTATTCAATGAACCAACCTGGTTAAGCGGCAACCGCACAATGCGCGATTGTTCAGCCAATGCCTGAAGTATGCTTTGCCTTATCCACCACACTGCATAGGAAATGAACTTAAAACCGCGGGTTTCATCAAAACGCTGGGCAGCCTTAATAAGCCCAAGGTTTCCTTCATTAATAAGGTCAGGGAGGCTTAGACCCTGGTTTTGATATTGTTTTGCCACCGAAACCACGAACCTCAGGTTTGCCCGGCACAGCTTGTCAAGAGCGCGCTGGTCGCCTGACCTGATCCTGCGGGCGAGTTCAACCTCTTCTTCAGCTGAAATAAGCTCTTCCTTGCCAATATCCTGCAAATACTTATCCAGCGAAGCGGTTTCCCGGTTTGTTATGGATTTCGATATTTTTAACTGTCTCATGTATCACTTTATTACGGAGATTACCAGCCAACCTAACTCATTCATATCCATCTCCTTAATCTAACGCTAAATTACGAAAGTATTACCCGGAATCCTATTTTTATCTTGTCTAAATATTAACAAACATTGGATTCCGGTTAATTATCAGAGTCCGAAGCCGTAATATGCACGGGTACGGTTAGGATAGATTCCCTCAATGAGTATACCGCCTCTTTTGTTCTCAATCGCATCCTCGATATCTTTGGCAGTTCTCACCGGTTTATTATCAATCTCAGTGATGATATACCCTTCCTTTATTCCGGCTTCTTTAAGAATGCCATCTCCCAGGTCAGTAACCTGTACACCTCCCGAAATCCCGAGTTTATTGCGCATATCAGCAGATACGGGAGTAAAAGATGCACCAAGTTTGGCTATGTTATCCTGGTCTTCTTTTGTTACAACAGATGTAGTACCACCTTTGTTCTTTAATGTCACCATATAATCCTTCTCAGCGCCATTTCGTAATACCGAAATCTTGGCTTTATCGCCCGGCCTGTATTGCCCGATTTGTTCCAGGAGTTCAGAAGTGCTGTTAACTTTTATTCCATCAATGGCGGTAACAACATCTCCCTTATTGATTCCGGCTGCTTGCGCTGAACTGTTGTCAGTGACATCTGAAATATAAACACCGCGAAGTTCTTTTATATTGTTTTCGCCGGCAAATTTGCTGTCGATATCGCGAATGCTAACTCCCAGGAATGCACGCTGCACCTGGCCGAATTCAATAAGGTCGGCGACAACCTTTTTGGCAATATTAACCGGAATTGCAAATGAATAACCGGCATAATAACCGGTACCTGAAGCGATTGCAGCATTTATTCCTACAAGTTCGCCACGGGTATTCACAAGCGCTCCGCCGCTGTTGCCACGGTTCACTGCTGCATCAGTCTGGATATATGACTCAATTGCCGAGCCGTCAGGTGTGCCAAGAATATTGATATTTCTGGCTTTGGCACTCACAATACCTGCTGTCACTGTTGATGTGAGGTTAAACGGATTGCCTACTGCAAGAACCCACTCACCGATTTTCAATTCGTCAGAGTTACCGTAAACTATATAAGGAAGACTCTTTTCATCAATTCTTACAACTGCGATATCAGTTGAAGGATCAGTGCCGATGATCTGGGCTTCAAACTCCCTTTTATCGTTCAGTACCACCGAAACCTTGGTTGCGTCCTGAACCACATGATTGTTTGTCACGATATATCCGTCAGGCGAGATAATGACTCCTGACCCGGAACCTTCGAGTGGTTGCTGAACTCCCGGACGACGATTGTTGAATAGATCATTCAAATCAAAGAAATTATCGTAATACATGTTTTTACGCTCATATTCTGTCTTGATATGAACTACCGAATGAATTGACATATTTGCCGCTGTGGTGAAATCGGGCAATATGGCATCGCCTGCCATGCTGGCATAAGTCACGGGAATTGGCGGCTGCGGAACGCCCTGAAGATTATCTGACTTTTTCTGAAGAAGAGCGAACGAACCCAGTGAAATAAAACCACCCAGAATTGCTATCAAGAGATAGCCTGCATACTTTTTCATTGCTTTGAGTTTTGTTTGGTTATTCAATTATTTACTGATCAAGATTTATTTATTTACACATCAGCATTTCTGATTGCAATTTGTAACGCAATATTAGTACCAATAGTTTGGTATGACATGTTAATATTTGTTAAGACATTCAGACATGTAAAGGCTTATGAACACTGCTTTCGGGGCCTTTTTTACGTTACCTGCCGACTGCCTTGATTTGAAGTATATGTTTTAGTACTTTTGTCCGTACTGTTACTATCTAATAGTTACTTCCCTGAAAAGGATACATGACCTTGGATTTTTATAAGTACCACGGCACCGGAAACGATTTCATCGTGATTGATGACAGGTCATCGGTATTCCACCCTGATCCTGAGCTCATAGCCCGGCTTTGCGATCGCCGGTTCGGTATTGGTTCCGACGGTTTGCTCATTCTCAGGAACTGCGAAGGTGCTGACTTTGAGATGGTATATTTTAACCCCGATGGAAGCCCTGCAACATTTTGCGGAAATGGCTCCAGGTGCCTTGCAGCATTTGCTGCGCACCTTGGAATAGGATACAGGCAGTTTAGCTTTGTCGCTGCCGACGGGCTGCACAAGGCATCTGTTGACCGCATTTCGGAAAACACCGACCTGGTGAAAGTGAGCATGATTGATCCTATCGTATATAGTCATAGCGATAATTACACTTACCTGAATTCTGGCACATACCACGTGGTGAAGTTTGTCGATGATCCGGATTCATTAGACATTATGGCGGTTGCCCCTCCGATTAGGTACGACAAGCAATTTGAACCTGCAGGAACAAATGTTAATTATGCTGCTTTCAGGGGTGATGATATCTATGTAAGGACCTACGAAAAAGGAGTCGAAGCAGAAACATTATCCTGTGGGACTGGTGTCACTGCCACAGCAATAGCTGCATCATTAAAAACAGGTGCTAACAATTTCAAAATCAGAACCAAAGGCGGTATGCTGAAAGTCAGCTTTGACAAGGATGGTGAAAAATTCAGTAACGTGCAACTCGAAGGCCCTGCTGTAAAAGTATTTTCCGGAACATTCAACCTGTGAAAAATGGACGAAGCTACTATCTCTGTCAGAGCACTGGAACCTACCGATATCGACCTGTTTTACCAATGGGAAAATGATCCTGACGTTTGGCATGCCGGAAATACAATCGCACCATATTCAAGATTTGTCCTGGAACAATACCTGGTAAACTCTCATGAAGATATTTTCTCCACGAAACAATTGCGGCTTATGATTGAGTTCAACGACGGAATAAGTGAGCCGGTAGCTGTCGGGAGTATCGATCTTTTTGATTTTGAACCATTACACCGGCGTATTGGCGTTGGGATACTCATTGCCAGGGAACACAGGCAGAAAGGGTTTGCAAAACAAGCGTTAAATCTGATATTGGATTATTGTTACAACACCCTTAATATTCACCAGGTATTTTGTAATATCGAAGGCGATAATTACGACAGCATAAAGCTTTTTACAAATCTTGGTTTTGTTGAATGCGGGTGTAAAAAGCAATGGCTCTGGCGCAACCATGAGTGGATTGATGAAATCATGTACCAGCATTTTAATAACCATAAATAACCCATTCACTTACCGATAAAGAAACCAGCAGTTTATGGCCGACTATTACTCTTCACTTCGCAGAAAGGAAAGACAAAAAGCTCGCAACCGGAGGATCATCTCCTGGTTTGTAATCATTCTTCTCCTTGCAGGAGGATCTGTCGCATACCTGGGTTACCGATCGGTGTATAAGTCAAATGTATGGCTCAACGGCCAAAAGGAAACATCACTCGTCATTCCCACCGGGACTGATTGGCAAGGATTGAAGCAAATCCTGTATAAAAACGGAATGATCATTCATCGCGAATCGTTCGAATGGCTGGCTAAATTTATGAAATACCCCGGCCATGTAAAAGCCGGTTATTACATTATCAGGGACGGGATGAATAACAGGCAGCTAATCACCAAGCTCAGGGCGGGGCAACAGGATCCTGTTAAGCTCATTTTCAATAATATAAGAACCAAAGAAGATCTGGCTGGCAGAATTGGTGAGCAACTCGAATTTGATTCATTGCAATTAATCACCCTGATAAATGATACCTCTGTTATCAGAAAATGGGGGTTCACAACAGCCACAGTGCTTACCATGTTTATCCCCAACACCTACGAGGTTTACTGGAATATAACGCCTGCAAAGTTTCTCGACAAGATGCATACAGAGTATGAAAAGTTCTGGAATGATGACCGTCAGCAGAAATGCAAAACAATCGGGCTCACCCGGTTGCAGGTTATGACGCTTGCATCGATCGTTGAAAAAGAAACAAACATGAATGATGAAAAACCCGATGTAGCTGGTGTTTATATGAACCGTCTCAAGCAGGGATGGCTTTTACAGGCTGATCCGACACTGGTATATGCGCTTGGCGATTTTACAATTAAACGCGTGCTGAATGTTTACAAGAAAATAAATTCACCTTACAACACATATCTCTATTTAGGTTTGCCACCCGGACCTATCTGCATGCCATCCATTTCATCGATTGACGCAGTGCTCAATTACAGGCAGCATGATTATATGTTTTTCTGTGCGAAAGAAGACTTTTCAGGCTATCACAATTTTGCTGTAACCCAGCAACAGCACAATTTAAATGCTGCACGCTACCAGCAAGCTCTTGATCAGCAGGGAATTATGAAATAACGTACCTGAAATGACAAAAAGCAGGATTCCAATCAGTACTTCGGCTTTGCTGTTTTTCCTGCTTATTATCAACGGCTTTGCCTGTGCCGCCCAGGTGCATGACAGTGTAGACAGGAAAAAACTCACCAGCGTGCTCATTGGCGGATCAGCCCTTTATGCAGGCAGCATGACAGCTCTTTATGCTGCATGGTACAAAGATTACCCCCAATCATCATTTCACTTTTTCAACGACAGTAAGGAGTGGCTCCAGGTTGATAAAGCCGGGCATGGTACAACTGCCTTTTATGTCAGCTATCTTGGTTACCAGACTCTCAGATACACCGGTTTGAATGAAAAAAAGTCAGTTTTGCTGGGCAGCCTCGCATCCTGGACATTTCTGACCACAATTGAAGCATTCGACGGATTTTCCACTCGCTGGGGCGCTTCCGCCACCGATTTGGCCGCCAACACCTTAGGATGCGGGTTATTTGCAGGACAGCAGCTTGTATGGCACGAACAGCGGGTATCTCTCAAGTGGTCATTCCATCAAACCGGTTTTGCTGCCTACCGCCCTGATCTGCTTGGAGATAACGTTGCAGAAAGAATACTAAAAGATTACAATGGTCAGACTTATTGGTTATCGCTCAACCTCAAATCATTTTTGCGCAAAGAATCTGGATTTCCAGCATGGTTAAATTTGTCTTTCGGATATGGAGCTGAGGGAATGACCGGCGCCTTTAAAAATTCAATGACTTACCAGGGCTTCGAAATCCCTGAATTTGAGCGTTACCGGCAGTTTTATTTAGGTCCTGATATTGATTTGACGCGTATCAGAACACGGTCAGTTCTGCTTAATTCAGTATTTAAAGCCGTGGGTTTCATAAGATTGCCGTTGCCAGCCTTTGAAATAAGCAGCAATGGTCTCAAATTTCATCCCTTCTGTTTTTGATTTTTATACTTTTACAAAAAAGCAAACGTCATGATGTTAAACACTCGTATTCTCTTAATTATAAGCACTTTATTACTCTTTATCTCATGTAAATCTTCCCATGAAAAGTCGGTGGCTTACATCAAGGAAGGTAATGAGATGGAAAGAAACTCTGAATTTTCAAAAGCACAGGATTTGTATCAGAAGGCTATTGATGCTGATCCGTCAAACGCTGCCGCCTGGTTTTACCTGGGAAATGCAAAGCGTAATATGGGTATGACCAAAGAGTCAATTGCTGAATACAACAGAGCCATTGAACTTGACAGCATGTTTGCCGATGCTTACGCAAACCGGGGTGATGCCAAATTTTCATTAAATGACCGTGATGGGTCATGCAAAGACTATCTTAAAGCTGAATCGCTGGGAAAAGAAAATATGGGTGAAAAGACTAAGTGGTGTAAGTAACCGATATTCATTCCGGTGATCAGGTATTGAACTGACGGTTATGTTCGGCCAGCATACGGTCGAGTTCGGTTGAAATACTGAAAATATACGCACGCTGGGCATCCGAAAGTCTTGTAGAACTGCGTGCCCAGGAGACAATTTTCTCTGTCTGATGATAAACCGGGGAATCACAGGACCAAAGGAATTGTTTTATTTCCGCCATCACAGGGGCCTGTGCAGGCATCCTGCCTCTGAATACGCAGGCAGCAATCCTGTGAAGAAACCGAAGTAGCGCAGTTGTCTCTTTTGATGATGATGCTTGCATCATTTCAGCCACCGCATGATTGAACTCATCTTCCTGATTAGCAATTATACACAACTCAAGGCGAGTAATAAATTCAACGGTTGACAGTTCCTTCTCTTTCCTGGGCATGTATTCTTCGGATGCCGGTTTGCCGGGTTCAAATTCAGTTCCGCCGTAAATAGAAGCAGGAGGCCTGGGCGATCCGTCATATTCGGTAGGAGTGCTTTCTCTCTGATTCGCAAAGGAATCCTTAGTAACTGGCAGGGATTTTATTCGCTGAAGTTCAATCATTATGTTCCGCACTTCTTCCCTTAGCCGATGGTTTTCGCGGAAAAAGTAAAAAGGGACAAATACCGAGACAGCAACTGCAAGTAACACAGCTAAGGCTGAAATCAGAAAAAGCAACAAGTCAGAGACTCCGAAATTTCTTCTGACTTTTAAAGTAGCCGGATTTTCGGCTTTTTTTTCTTCAGCCGGAAGAGTGCTTTTAATCGATGACAAACTGTCAATTTGCTGTTGGAGCGCATTGATTTTCAGGCTCATCACACTAATAACAGAATCCTGCGATTTCTGCTTATTTTCCAGTATCTGTATCCACTGATGTGTTTGTGTTAGCGAACCTGCCTGTAATAGGTTAAAAGTCTCAAAACTGAGAATGGTAAAAAAGATGATACATGCTCTGCAAAATGGCAGTTTCATGGCCAGGGATGAATAGTATTAGACTGTAAATCTACACATTAAAACGAATATGGAGTATATCTCCATCACCAACCACGTAATTTTTTCCTTCTACAGATAATTTTCCGTTTTCACGGCAAGCATGCTCGGATTTGTGGAACATAAAA
>Ga0116170_10006656_pt1 | contig 10083 bp, 9 predicted proteins | sample AD_JPNHW1_MetaG_FD_89797 | JGI IMG/M metagenome (GOLD analysis project Ga0116170, IMG submission 89797) | Active sludge microbial communities of municipal wastewater-treating anaerobic digesters from Japan - AD_JPNHW1_MetaG | ecosystem: Engineered > Bioreactor > Anaerobic > Digestate | place...
AAACACGGGCACAGGGGACTCGAACGTTCCGCCCGTGAAGAGGTTTTCTTCCCCCCCACGCGGGCACGAACCCCGACTATAAAGGGCAACCCGGCTTTTGTCAATAAGAGGGCGGAAAAGTGACATTATCATTATGCCTTTCCATCCCAAACCAAAGAGATTGACTTTACCCGAACGCTGGGCTACAAAAGATTGCCTGTTGGCTGGGGTATTCCGCATGTAAGGCGGAGAAACCGACCGAACAGAGGGGTGAGAGTATTTCTCAGCCCGCAGGAAGAAACGGGAAAGGAAACGCGTCATGCCTTTGAGCGGAGCCGGGTCTGGCCGGGGTCAGGGAGGACGTCTGTTCTTGATGTTGGTGGCCGGTTGGCTGCTGCCCGGCAGCGGTTTCTTTTTCCTGGGCCGCAACCACCGAAAAATGGGGTGGTTGTACTTCGGCGTGGTCCACCTGACATTCGTGCTGGGACTGCTGCTGAAGGGCGGCGTGGTGTGGCCCACGTGGGGATTGCGCGATGTGGGCTTCAGCATCGTCAACAACCTCAACTTCGTGTTCCAGATGGGGACGGGCTGGATGGCGTTCCTTTCATTGGTCGCCTACGCCCTGAAGTGGCCCTTCCTGGCGATTCAGGAAACGCACGCCTACAGTGAACTGGGCAGTTTCTATTGTCTGGTGGCAGGCGCGTTGAACTATTTCATTGTCTGGCAGGCGATCGAACGGCGGGAAAAAATCGGGTTTGAGATGCTGACAAACCGATAAATCCAACGGAGATTCGAACGAGAAAGCTCGCTTATGCCCTGGTACGGAATCGCCCATGTCTTCTCTCTCGTTTACCTGACGTTCGTCGTGGCGCTGGTGATCGGCCTGCACGAGGTCGAAGAACCGCAGCAGGCCCGGCGACACGTGCTGGGTTGCTGGGCGCGGCTCCTGGGCAGCCTGGTCGGCATGATGCTGGTGGTTTATATTCTGAGTCTCTTTTCCGGCGGTTGAGACTCGAAAGTCTTCCCCCTGAGGGAGGCGCACCAGAATCGAGAAGGCGAATCGGGTCCATGCACAGGCTGCCGCAACCAGAAGGGCGGCCTGTTTCAATAAGAGCAGGAGAATCGGAACGGAAGTCGAGGAGAGGGTCATGCGGGTCCTTCAATTCCCCAAAGATGAAAAACAGGTGACGCGGCTCTTTGCGCGCGCCGTGGCCAACGATCCCGCCACCGAAGACGCCGTGCGCCAGGTGATCGAACAGGTACGCCGCCGGGGCGACCGGGCCGTCGCGGCCCTGACGAAACGTTTTGACAAAGTAACCCTTCACCCCTCTCAGTTCGAAATTCCGGCGCAGCGCCTGCGCGAGGCATGGGAGGGGCTCCCCCAGCCGCTCCAGAAAGCCCTGCAAACCGCCCGCGAGCGGATCGAGGCCTACCACCGCAAACAACTGCTCAAAGGATTTGTGTACAAGGACGCCCTGGGCAACCGCATGGAACAGCGCGTCAACCCGGTGCGCCGGGCGGGTGTCTATGCGCCGGGTGGGCGGGCCTCCTACCCCTCGACCGTCCTGATGGATATTGTCCCGGCCCGGGTGGCCGGAGTGGATGAAGTGATTCTGTTGACCCCCCCTGGGGGCTTGGACTCCGAGGGGGGACGCGCAGTGCTGGGCGCCGCCTGGCTGGCCGGGGTGGACCGCGTGATTTCGGTCGGCGGGACCCCGGGCGTGGTCGGGCTGGCGTTGGGAACGGAAACCCTGCCCAAGGTGGACATCATCGTGGGGCCGGGCAATCGTTTTGTCGCCACAGCCAAGAAACTCCTCTACGGCGAAATCACCATTGACATGGTGGCCGGACCGAGCGAGGTACTGGTGCTGGCCGACGAAACGGCCTCGCCCGTTCTGGTCGCGGCGGACCTGCTGGCCCAGGCCGAACACGACCCCGACGCGCAGGCCATCGCCGTCCTGATCGGCGACTACGACGTGGCGGCGCTGCAACGCGAAATCCGCTCGCAGACCGCGGAATTGCCCCGTCGCGCCATCATCGAACAATCGCTGAAGGCCAAGGGCGCGTTGATTCGCGTCAACTCGGTGGAAGAAGCGCTGGCGCTGGCCGAGCAGAAAGCGCCCGAGCATCTGGAACTTCTCATCCGCGACGCGCAAACCCTGGCGCGGCGCGTGCGCAATGTCGGCGCGGTGTTTGTGGGCCCCTACACCCCCGAGTCCATGGGCGACTACGCCGCCGGTCCCAACCACACCCTGCCCACCGGGGGAACGGCCCGTTTCTTCTCTCCCCTGTCCGTCTGGTCGTTCCTGAAAACGAGCCACGTGCTCGAGTGCTCGAAGAAAGGCTTCGAGGCGCTGGCCGAAACCGTCACGACCCTGGCGGACGCGGAAGGCTTCGGCGCCCATGCGGCGGCAGTCCGCAGGCGCCTGACACGTTGAACGGAAGGGAAAAGAAATTCTATCTGGCAACGAAGTGCCAGGGGAACAAACACAAGGAAACAACACCATGACTGAGAGTGCGTTACGTCTTCGTCCTTTTCTGCCCGCCTTACAGGGCTACACGCCCGGCGAACAGCTCGCGGGAAAGAACATCATCAAACTCAACACGAACGAATGCCCCTATCCCCCGGCGCATCGGGTGGTCGAGCGCGCGCAGGAGTCCCTGAAGTCGCTGCGCCTCTACCCGAACCCGGGAAGCGACACATTGCGTGAAGTCCTGGCCAATTACCACGGCCTGAAACCCGAGCAGATCCTGGTGGGCAACGGGTCCGACGAAATCCTGCGTCTGCTGGTCCACGCCTTCATCGGTCCGAACGACCACATCGCGATGGTGGATCTGACCTACAGCCTCTACCCGGTCCTCGCGGCATCGTTCGGCGGCGGGGCGTCGGTCTATCCCCTCGGCGAAAACTACGAACTGCCCGAAGCCTTTTTCGACGCGCCCGAACCAATTCTCTTCCTCGCCAACCCGAACCCGCCGATCGGCATTCTCTACTCGCGCGAGGAAGTGGCGCGCCTGTGCCGGAGTCGTCAGGACCGGCTGGTCGTGATTGACGAGGCGTATGCGGATTTTGCGCCCCGCGACTGTGTGAGCCTTCTGAACGATTTTGAGAACCTCGTGGTCACGCGGACCTTCTCGAAGTCCTACTCACTGGCCGGGATGCGGCTGGGGTACCTGATGGGGCATCCGGCGCTGGTGGCGGAGCTGATGAAGCTCAAGGATTCGTACAACCTGAACCGGGTCGCCCAGGAAGCCGCGATCGGCGCGATCGAGGCGTGTGGCGAAATGCGCGTCAACGCCCGCAGGATCGTCGAGACGCGCGGTCACACGGTGCAGGCACTCAAAGAACTCGGCTATCGGGTCCCCGAATCGCAAGGCAACTTCGTCTTCGCCATCCACCCCGACGCCCGGGCGCACTTTCTGGCCCTGCGCGAGCGGGGGATTCTGGTGCGTTACTTCGATGTGCCCCGTCTGAGCAATGGCATGCGTATCTCCATCGGAACGCCCGAAGAAATGCAAACCCTCATTGCAGCCCTGAAGGAGATCCTGAAATGACCGAGAAAACCGGTGAACGGGTGGCAGCCGTCGAGCGCGTCACCAAGGAGACCCAACTGAAAGTGCGGTTGAACCTCGACGGGAAGGGTGTTTTCTCGGGCCGTATCGGGGTGCCGTTCCTCGAACACATGCTCGATCTGCTGGCGCGCCACGGGATGATGGACCTGGCCATCGAGGGACAGGGGGACACCCACATTGACCCGCACCACACGGTCGAGGATCTGGGCATCGTCCTGGGCCAGGCGCTCGCGCAGGCGCTGAGCGACAAGCGGGGCATCGGGCGTATGGGCTACGCCTACGTGCCGATGGAGGAAACCCTCGCCCGGGCGGTGCTGGATGTGTGCGGGCGGCCCTACCTGCAATTCAACGCGGAGATTCCGGCGGAACGCATCGGCGACTACGAATCGGAACTGACCGAGGATTTCTTCCGAGCCGTGGCCATGAACGCCGGGCTGACGCTCCACCTCGAACTGCTCTACGGCAAGAACAGCCACCATATCGTCGAGGCGCTCTTCAAGGCCTTCGCCCGGGCCCTGCGCCAGGCCGTCGCACGCGACGCGCGCGAGCAGGGGGTCCCCTCGACCAAAGGGGTGCTGTAAACCCGAAAACAGAACCAACCGTTGTTGATCCGTCTGATCTGACCTAGCCGACGGATACGGCCAAAACGAAATAACGAGAATGGGGAACACCATGACCAACACGCGTAAAACAACCTTGCTCCTGATCCTGGACGGCTGGGGGTTCGCCGAACCCACCTACCCGCCGGACCAGAACGCCATCGCCGTGGCCAATCCGCCCTTCTGGAAGAACCTGTGGGCCAACTGGCCCCACACCCTCATCGGGTGCAGCGGCAACGCCGTAGGGCTGCCCAAGGGGGTCATGGGCAACTCGGAAGTGGGGCACCTGAACCTGGGCGCCGGACGCGTGGTGTGGCAGGAAATCGCCAAGATTGACCACGAAATCGAAGTGGACGGCCTGATGAGCCGCAAGGAACTGACGCAGGCGATCGAGAAGGCCCGCGACAACGGCGTGTGCCTCCACCTCATGGGCCTGGTCAGCGATGGCGGCGTCCACAGTATGGACCGCCACTACTTCGCCCTCCTGCGTCTGGCGAAAAAACTCGGCATGCCCGCCGACCGCGTGATGTTCCACTGTTTCCTCGACGGACGCGACACCCCGCCGCGCAGCGGCAAGGGGTATGTCGAAGCGCTCGAAAACACGATGCGGGAAGAAAACCTGGGCCGCATTGCCATGGTCAGCGGCCGTTACTGGGCCATGGACCGCGACAAGCGCTGGGACCGTGTCAAGCGCGCCTACGACGCCATGGTGCGCAACGAGGCGGACCACCGCGCCACCTCGGGCGTGGATGCCGTGCAGCAGGGGTACGACCGCAACGAAAACGACGAATTTATCGCGCCCACCCTCATCAATGACGCGTCCGGCCAGCCGGTCGGGCGCATCCGCACGGGCGATCAGGCGCTGTTCTTCAACTTCCGCCCCGACCGCGCCCGCCAGATCGCCCATGCCTTCGTGGACGATACGTTCGACGGTTTCGAGCGCGACGAAACGTTGAAAATCGAACTGACCACGATGACCCGTTACGAATCGGGCCTGAAGGCCGCCGTGGCCTTCCCGCCCCGCGACATCGCCAACACCCTGGGCGACGTCGTCTCACAGGCGGGCCTGCGCCAGCTGCGCATCGCCGAGACGGAAAAGTATGCCCACGTCACCTACTTCTTCTCGGGCGGACGCGAGACGGAATTCGACGGTGAGGACCGCATCCTGGTGCCCTCGCCCAAGGTGGCCACCTACGACCTGCAACCCGAGATGAGCCTGCCCGAAGTGGCCGAAAAACTCGAAGCGGCCATCCGCTCGGGCCAGTACGACCTGATCGTCTCGAACTTCGCCAACGGCGACATGGTGGGCCACACGGGCTTCCTGGACGCGGCGGTCAAGGCTGCGGGCGCCGTGGACGCCGCTCTGACGCGCGTCCTCACCGCCATCCAGGACAAGGGCGGTTCGGCCCTCATCACCGCCGACCACGGCAACTGCGAAAACATGTGGAACTTCGAGGAAAACTGCCCCCACACGCAGCACACCACCACCCCGACGCCGTGCGTGGTCATCGGCGCGGGGCTTCAGGGAAAAGCGCTGCGTGAGGACGGGTGCCTGGGCGATGTGGCCCCCACCATCCTGCAACTCATGGGCCTCGAGCAGCCCGAAGACATGACGGGCCAGAGCCTGTTGAGGAGAGACTGATGAGCCTGTATGTGAACGGCGAACCCCTGGACGAAATCGAAATCACCCGCGAGGCGGAGCGGCTGCGCCCCTACTACGAAGAGGTCTTTCACGAGCAACCCGCGGAAGCCCAGGAGCAACAACTCCTGGAGTGGGCGCGAGAGAACGTCATCGAGCGCGTCCTGCTCCAGCAGGCCGCCGTGCGCGACCCCGAGCCGCTCGAAGACGCAGCCGTCGAAGAGGCCTACCAGACCCTCCTGCAGGACCACGGCGGACGCGAGCAGTTCTACCAGCACCATGAACTGGCTCTCGAAAAGGAACCGGAAGTCAAGGACGACATCCGCAGGCACATGCTGCTGAAACTGAAACTGGACAAGATCGCGACGGAAGCGGTGGAACCCGGTTCCGGAGACGCCCAGCGCTACTACGAAGAACACCGCGACGAATTCGTCGTGCCCGAGACGGTCCACGCCGCGCACATCATCAAACAGGTGCGCCCGGGCCAGGATCCCAAGGCCGTCGAGGAAGAACTGCTCCAGGTTCTCAAGAAGATTCGCAACAACGCGGACTTTACGGAAATGGCGCAACAACACTCCGATTGCCCGGATGGCGGGGGTGATCTGGGGTTTTTCCCCCGGGGCCAGATGGTCGAATCCTTCGAGGAAGTTGTCTTCAACCTCGAACCGGGCGGCGTCAGCAATGTTTTTCGTACCGAATTCGGCCTCCACATCGCAAAGGTTTTCGAAAAACGGGAGTCTGAATTGCGTCCCTTCGAGTATGTGGAGGAGAGCATTCAGGACCGGCTGCGCGAGGAAGCCAATCAGGAGGCGATCGAACGATTCATTGACGGGGAACGCGAGAAAGCCACCCTTGAAGAACGGGCCGACGATTGAACGGAGATAAAGGGGCTGGTCGAAACCCCAAACCGAAGCGCAACGAATAAAAGGATGGCCGCATGGAAGAACGCGGAAAAACAAAAGATACTGAAATCGGAATTCCCGTCGGGGCAGGACGCATTCTCCTGGCCGACGATGAGGAGGTCTTTCTCCATTCGACCGCCGACCTGCTGCGGGAGGCGGGATTCGAGTGCGACTGTGCCCCGGACGGTCCCACAGCCATCCGCCTGCTGACCGAACAGGCATACGACCTCTTCATCTGCGATATCCGCATGCCCGGCAACAGCGGACTGGATCTGATCGGCGATCTGCCGGAATCGGCTCAGGGCCTGCCGGTCATCCTCGTCACGGGTTACCCGTCGGTGGACACCGCCGTGCAATCCCTGAAACTCCCGGTCACGGCCTACCTGACCAAACCCCTGGACTTTGAGCGATTGCTCGAACAGGTACGCCCCCTGATCGGGGTTCGCCACGCGCAGCGGGTCGTGCGGCAATTGCGCGACCACATGCGCAACTGGGCGCAGGACCTGGACTGTTTCGAGAAAATGTTCACCCTGTCCTGCCATCGGATGCCCACCCAGCATCCGGGAACAACCGGGCCCAGTCCGTCCGACCCCCGACAGAATCTGGCCCTGTTTGTGGACCTGACGGTCCAGAACCTCATGAAAGCGCTCCTGAGCGTTCGCGATCTGGTCGAGGGGTTGACAAGAGAGCAACAACGCGAACACTGCTGTACGCACATGAACTGCCCCCGACTCGACCTGCTGGGGGACGTGCTGGCCGAAACCGTGCAAGTCCTCGAGAACACGCGGGAAGAATTCAAGTCCAAAAGTATTGGAGATTTGAGAAAGAAACTGGAACAGATCATAGGGAACTAATTTCTTGACGTTGGTCATGCAAGAGGATATAGAGTCATCCGATAGAGGGATGTGAGAATCAGGTTCTCACAAAGGGCCACCAGTGGGGTGGTCTGTCTTGCCGGACTGCTGGAAGGCTAGTAAGGCGAAGGCGCAAGAGGGATCGGACCGATTCTGGCCGGTACCGTTGCGCTTTCTTTTTTGAAGAGAAGCGCCTTATTAGTTTTGCGAGACTGCCTGGGCAGTATCAAAAACAGGCGGAAAAACACCCGGGGTATCCCCAATGGAGCGGTGTCCTCGCCCGGAAAGAGTGATGGAATGACAGACCATCTGGAAAGTTTTCAACACAAACCGTTAGCGTTCCCAGCCCCGCCCCAACCGGGAGGGCGCATCCTGATCGCCGACGATGAACCGGCCTTTCTGCAAACCATCACCAGCCGTTTGCAGAAAGCGGGGTTCGAATGTGTCAACGCGCTGGACGCAGAAACGGCTTTCGAACTGCTGCGCGAGGAAGAATTCGACCTGTTGATCTCCGACATCCGGATGCCGGGCAACGACCACCTCGAATTCATTCAGAAAGTCCGAACTCTGGCCGAGCAGATTCCCATCATCCTGGTCACCGGTAATCCCACCCTCGAATCGGCCGTCGAATCGGTTCGATTACAGGTGGTCGCCTATCTCATCAAGCCCTTCAGCCACGACATCCTGATCGAGGAAGTGACCTCTGCCATCAGCATGCGGCGCCTCTTTCAGGCCGTCCGGCGCCTGCGCGCGCGGGTTGAAGACTGGAACCTGGACCTCGAACAACTGATTCCCCAGCCATACGCGCCAGGAGGTGACCCGCAGGTGTCAGGCGCCTCCTGGCAGATGGGGTCCCAACTCCTCACGCCCCAGAATGGCTGCGTCACCGTGAACTCCTTTCTGGACCTGACCTTCCAGAACATCCTGAACTCGCTGATGGATATCCGCAGCCTCACCGCCAAGATCTCGGTGGAACACAACTTGGGAGAGGCCTGCCATCTGCTCAACTGTCCCCGGTTGTCGCTTCTGATGGAGTCGCTCGTCGAGACCATCGAGGTGCTCGAGAAAACCAAAGGCGCATTCCGCTCGAAAGACCTGGGAAACCTGCGCAAGAAACTGGAAACGATCGTGAACAGCACAAAAGGCTTGACGGGGAGCGCCCCTTTGGCGTAAAGTGTCAATACTGGCTTTTTCGAAACTTGAAAAGCCACCTGGAAAGTGGACCATCGAGTGTTGACCGGATGGTCCGCCTTGTCGTGCAGGAACCGGATCTGTAAGACGAAGGCGCAAGTGAATTCCTTGCCGAGACAAGCGAACTCATTTGCGCTTTTTTATTTCTCCCGCCCTTGTCGGTCCAACGGTCGGGAAATTTCTGTGGTTCGAGAAGCCTGTTGAAGAAAAATGAGCAAATGACGTCGCTTATTGTACGCCTCCTTCCTCAAACCCGTGTAAGCGTATGATATCCCTCCCGAAGTCAATGTTCACAATCGTTCGACAGGCTTCTCGAACCATCAGGGGGCGGAAACGGGGCACCCCCCGGCGCGAGAACGGGAAATCGTGTCAGAATCTCCCCCATCGGAACCCTTTTCGCTTGCGGGAATCTTCGCGTCAGGGATAATGATGGGAATTTTGCGAGTGGGATTCTGACGGATGGTTTCCATAAACAGCACCAGGCAATCCAGCCAGCTATTCAACGTCCGGACCGGGCATCTCGGTGAGGTCTCCGAAGAGGCCAAAACCTACCATCGAATCGTTCCCGATATTCTTCTCTCCCTGGACCGGGTGGACTTTGATGTCTATGCCTATGAACACGCCGGACGCCTGACCCTGATCGCCCGGGCCGGGCATTCGCTCCCCTTTCAGGTCCGGAACGATATCCATTACCGGGTAGCCCCCCGAAAACGCTATTATGTGCGGGGCGATCAACTCGACCAGTTCCTCCAGGCGCAGGAAAACCTGATCGGGGACCTCCTCGACAGTTCCCGATTTTCCCTCGAGGCCAAATGCGATATTCTCCACAATCATACGGCGCTTCTCTCGCTGCGCCTTTTCGAGCGCCCCTCGGCGCTGGCCATTGAAGGCCAGAAACGCAACATCGCCCGCATGGTGCATTTCACCCTCAAGACCCCCGTCGCCCTCGAAAACCTCCTGCGCCTCACCTCACACGATTATTATACCTACACCCACTGCGTCAACGTCGGCCTCTACTCGCTCTGGCTGCTTTCCCACACCATGCCGATGGTCAACCAGGACCCGTATCGCCTGGAGCGAATCGCCTGCGGGTTTTTCCTGCACGACATCGGGAAGACCCTCATTGACCTGAAAATCCTCAACAAACCCGAGGAACTCACCGAGGCGGAATGGCGGGAACTCTTCAAGCACCCCCATATGGGGCAGGAACTGTTGAAGACCGAGAACCAGATCACCCCGGAAGCCGCCGTCATCGTCGGACAACACCACGAGCGGATGGACGGCAGCGGGTACCCGGACGGCCTGAAGGGCGAGGACATCCATCCTTTCGCCCGCATCTGCGCCCT
>Ga0116170_10006657_pt1 | contig 10082 bp, 3 predicted proteins | sample AD_JPNHW1_MetaG_FD_89797 | JGI IMG/M metagenome (GOLD analysis project Ga0116170, IMG submission 89797) | Active sludge microbial communities of municipal wastewater-treating anaerobic digesters from Japan - AD_JPNHW1_MetaG | ecosystem: Engineered > Bioreactor > Anaerobic > Digestate | place...
CAGGTCGATCTTCAAATTCAGTTAACCGACACGCCCCCAGTCATTGATGGCACCATGGATGCAATCTGGAACACATCCAATGCGTATGAACTAAATAAAATTCTTCTGGGAGGGGCACCCTCGGCCTCTGATCTTTCGGCATACTTCAAAACACTCTGGGACACATCAAATTTTTATGTACTGGCAGTGGTTACCGACGATGCCAGGGTCAAGGATTCGGAAACAATCTGGCAGGACGATGCCATAGAAGTTTATCTCGATATAAACAACGAAAAACAGACCTCTTATGGCCCAACCGATTACCAATACACCTTCCGCTGGAACGATCAGACCGTATATGTCTCGAACGGAATAACAACCAACATTGAATTCAAAATAAGCAACACGTCAACCGGGTATATTCTTGAAGTGAAATTTCCCTGGTCAACACTCAACTTGTCCGATCCGAAATCGGGGGTTTTACTGGGTTTCGACCTTCATGTACACGATGACGACGACGGAGGTGACCGCGACAATAAAATTGCATGGTTTACAACCGAAGACAATTCGTGGCAAAATCCGTCACTCTTTGCCACAGGCTGTTTGGTTGGAGAAATCACCACCCTCTACCCTGCCGACAGACCTAAAATTTCGGCTGAAAAAGGTTTTTACACAAACCCGTTCGATGCCACGATTTCCACCACCATTACGGGAATGGATATTTACTATACGCTCGACGGATCGAACCCGGCAACATCGGTCACCGCATTGAAAGCCGTATCGCCGGTAACCGTGAGGATTGATCCGGAGAGTTTGGCTGATAGGGGGAAAACCCCGGGAGTCGTGCTGCGTGCCTGTGCAAAGAAAGACGGATACGACTTCAGCCCGGTGGTTACCCGTACCTATATTTTTGTCGATGAGGTCAAAAATCAAACATCGTATCCCGGGCACGACTGGCCATCGACCAACATCAATGGCCAGATCATTGACCTGCTCATAGATCCCAAAGTAACCAACGACAACCGCTACAAGAACACGCTAGACGATGCCTTGCTCGAAATACCAACCATCTCGCTGGTTACCGATAACAAAAATCTGTTCGATGCCACCACCGGAATTTATGTCAATGCATGGAATGCCAGCGGAAGCGAATGGGAACGTCCTGTTTCTTTAGAACTAATCAACCCCGATGGCTCCGATGGTTTTCAGATCGATGCCGGACTGCGAATCCGCGGAGGCTGGAGCCGCAACAGTTCCTTCCGGAAACACGCCTTCCGCCTGTTTTTCAGAAGTGAATACGGTGAAGGGAAACTCAATTATCCATTATTCGAAAAAGAAGGGGTTTCAAATTTCGACAAAGTAGATCTCCGTTGCCCACAAAACTACTCCTGGAGCAAAGGCGACTGGTCTGAATCGTGGTATTGCACATTCAACCGGGATGTCTTTTCACGCGACTTGCAGGGCACCATGAACGACCCGTACACCCGTAGCCGGTATTACCATTTATACATTAACGGTTTATACTGGGGGCTTTATCAAACACAAGAACGATCGGAAGCCCGGTTTGCAGCCTCTTACATGGGGGGCAATACCGACGATTACGATGTCGTAAAACGGGTGGGAAACACAGGCGCCATTGAAGCTACCGACGGAACACTCGATTCCTGGCGAGAAGTCTGGAACGATTGCCTGCAGGGATTTACCGACAACACCAACTACTACAAAATTCAGGGACTTGACGCCAATGGCAAACGTGACCCATCGTTAAAAGTTCTGGTCGATATAGACAACCTGATTGATTACATGAACATCATTTTTTACACCGGCAATTTTGATGCCCCGGTTACTTCCTTCGACAGCAACAAATCTCCCAATAATTTCTACGCCATCTACAACCGCAACGACGATAAAGGGTTCCGCTTTTTTGCCCACGACAACGAACACACCCTTCTGGTCGACCCAATCTGGCCCGGAAACGGGGTAAACGAAAACCGGGTGAATATTGCCGATATTGATGGAAACATGAAAATGGAAGTGAATTCCTTTGAACAATTCCAACCACAATGGCTGCATTATAAACTAAGCCAGAATGCGGAATACCGCATGAGATTTGCCGACCGGGCTTATCTGTTGTACAACAACAACGGATTGTTAACGCCGGAAAAAACGGCTGAACTATTCAAGAAAAGAACGATGGAAATAGATACTGCAATAATTGCAGAATCAGCCCGTTGGGGAGATGTTTTGCAGGGTATAACATTCACGAAAGATGATTCGTGGGTCCCCATGGTCAACCGCACGCTGAACGAATGGTTCCCAGTCCGATCAAACATTGTAATCAACCAGTTAAAAGAAGAAGGATTATACCCCGGAGTGAATGCGCCAGTGTACCAATCGGAACAACAAGAAATAGCTACCAGCGAGCTGAAGTTTTCCCAGGGTTCAGAATTAAAAATCACCAACCCCAACAGTTCCGGTTCGATAAAATACACCGTCGATGGAAGTGATCCGCGGCTTACCGGAGGGAGTGTCTCCTCTTCGGCTGCCGAGGGGGCTAACGAAGCCAACATCTCCATTCTGCAAACAACCATTGTCAATGCAAGAGTTTTTAGCAATGGAAACTGGAGCCCGATTCATACCCTAAAAGTGATTGTCGATTCCGAGATTGAAGGAATACAAATTACCGAAATCCATTACAATCCGCTCGGAGGCGACGGACTTTCCGGAAGTGAATACGAATTTCTGGAACTCAAGAACAGAGGAGCTTCACCGGTTAACCTGACCGGCTCTTCGTTTGTTGATGGAATCAAATACAATTTCAATTCAGAAACAATCATTAACCCGGGATCCTTTGTTGTGCTGGCCTCCAATGCCCTGACATTTGCCAAACGCTATGGGGTTGCCCCAAGCGGAGAATATTCGGGCAAACTGGATAACGGCGGCGAAAAGGTAACGTTAATCAGCGCTTCGGGTGACACGATTGTCTCCGTAAAATACAACGACAAATCGCCATGGCCCACTACTCCCGATAGTCTGGGCTTCTCGCTGGTTCCTGCCATAAGTGATATTTTGGCGAACTGGAACGACGGCTCCAACTGGAGAGCTTCGTCCGAAATCGGAGGTTCTCCTTTTGCCGACGATGGGAATCTGAATATTCTGCCGGTATATGTCAATGAGGTACTTTCCAATTCAGAAAAACCCGAAACCGATGCCATCGAACTTTACAACCCCAACAAGGCACAGGTCAACATTGGCGGCTGGTATCTGTCAGACGACCGGAACACCCCTAAAAAATGGAAAATTCCAGCCGGAACAACCATCCCCGCGAACGGATACAAGGTGTTTTACGAAGGACATGATCAAAATTCCGTCATGGATTATTCCTCCGATGAATTTGGACCGGCTTTTTCATTCAGCTCCCATGGCGATGAAGCATATATTTTCTCCGCCAACAGTTCGGGTGAACTGACAGGCTATGAGCATGGCTTCGATTTTGGAGAAATTGAAACCAGCGTTTCATTTGGCAGGTACATTAATTCCATTGGCAAAGAACATTTTGTGGCTCAGTCTGAAGTTACATTGGGCAAAGCAAACAGTTATCCAAGAGTTGGACCGGTTGTCATCAACCAAATCATGTATCACCCAACTACAGGTAACTTCGAGTTTTTGGAGCTGGTAAATACCAGCCAGTACCAGGTAAAACTATTCGACGAAAATTCACTGGAACCGTGGAAAGTGTCCGGCATCGGCTTTAACTTCCCTTCAAAAACGACACTTGCACCGGGGGAAACGGTTTATTTGATTGAATCGTCCATCAGCCCCGAAGATTTTCGTTACATGTATTACCTTGAAGACGGGGTCAAAGTGTACAATTTCAGCGGCAGTCTGAAAAACGAAGGGGAAGAAATCACCCTCTTCAAATCAGCGCCATCTTATATCGACGACAACCAGGTTATCATACCTTTTATCCGGATTGACAAAGTAGATTACAACGACAATGACACCTGGCCCGATGCCGACGGGAACGGAAATGTATTGCAGCGGACAAGTCTCAGTGTTTATGGAAACGATCCGGCAAGCTGGAAAGCAGTTCCCCAACGGGTATCCATCAACACCTATGCGCTGGCCGACGGACTCGAAGGTATCCCTTATTCAAAACAGCTGGTGGCAACCGGAGGGACCCGTCCGCTTACCTGGAGCACGGTCTCCGGGAACCTGCCCCTTGGCATAAGCCTCGACCCGGTACAGGGTATTGTTGAAGGCACTCCAACCCAAACGGGTTCTTTCACCATCACCATCAAGGTTGAAGATCAGTCGGGAGCAACCGATGAAGCAAATCTCACCCTTTACATAAAAGCCAACACCTTGCCGATAGCAGTTGACGATACGGTGACAACCCTTCAAAATTATGCAGTTACCGCACACGTCACCAATAACGATACCGATGCTGACGGAGATAAAGCCTACTGGCAGCTTTCGGTTGCATCAGGGCCAACGAACGGAACCGCAACCATCAACAAGGACCAGACCATTACCTATCTTCCATCCAAAGGTTTCTCCGGAACCGATGAACTCACCTACACCGTTACCGACTACAAAGGATCGTCGCAAGCCCGCCTGATCATTACAGTAGATCAGGAAATCCTCACCTCTTCGCTGGATGTCCGGGTGTCTCAATCGTCCGACGATGCCGAAGAGAATGTGGAAAGCCATCAACTTTACCTTGCCAGCAGCGATCTCGAATTAACCTATGATGCCAACCCCGGGGGCAATCAAATAGTAGGTATCCGGTTTCAGCCAACAGGAATACCCGAAAACGCTGAAATTACCAGCGCCTATATCCAGTTTAAAACCGATGAAGCCGTCAATTCTTCCGGAACGTTAACCATCCAGGGTGAAGCAGCCAATAATCCGGTTACTTTCAGCGCCGAAGCTCCCATTTATACCCGAAGCAAAACTTCGGCATTGGTTTCCTGGGCACCGGAAAGCTGGGATGTTGTTGGCGAAATATCCAACAAACAACAAACTCCCGACTTAAAAGGCATCATTCAGGAGATGATCAGCGCCGATGGCTGGCAACCAGGCAATTCAATGGCTTTCATTATTTCAGGAACCGGAACAAGAATTGCTGTGGCCTATGACCAGGAGCCTGCCGGAGCGCCGTTATTGCACCTTGAATTCCGCACATCGGGCGACAGCACGACAATACCAGTTGCCATTGCAGGCGAAAACCAGTCGGTTAAAAAAGGAAGTACCGTACAACTTGACGGAGGATTGAGCTATTCATCCGACAACCGGTTGCTCAATTACCACTGGACCATGGTTTCGAAACCTGAAAACAGCGATGCCATGATTTCGAACGAAAATCTGCAAAACCCAACCTTTGTGGCCGATGTGGTTGGAAACTACAAAATCACCCTTGTGGTTGATAACGGAATCAATCAAAGTGAAGTTTCGGAGGTGACCATAACCGTCGAAAATCACCAGCCAATTGCCAGTGCTGGAAACGATCAGGCCCATATTGCCGGATCGGTAATCAAACTAAACGGCAGCGCTTCATCCGATCCCGATGGCGACGCGCTAACTTATCAATGGGCCATTGCTGAAAAACCTACTGGAAGTGGAGCAACACTTTCCAATGAAACCATTGTCAACCCTTCGTTCACGGCCGATATCCCGGGAACCTACCTGCTTCGCCTGACTGTTTCCGACGGAATTGCTTCAAACATTGACGAAATGATGGTAACCATTACCGAGAACCAGTCGCCAGTCGCCATTGCCGGTACTGACGAAGAAGTTTTTACGGGGAATACGGTTACCCTTGACGGGAGTAAATCGAGTGATCCAGAAGGAAGTACCCTCTCCTATTCATGGAGCTTCGTATCCATTCCTGCCGGAAGTTCGGCAACACTCAGCAACACAACCAGCAAAAAACCAACTTTTGAAGCAGATGTTGCAGGTAAATATGTGGCCCGGTTATCCGTTTCGGACGGGAAAAACAGCAGCACACCCGACGAAGTAACCATCACCGCAATCGACAACCACGAACCGGTTGCCAATGCCGGAGAAGATCAGAATGTGGCAACCGGCAAAAAGGTAACCCTTAGCGGAAGCAGCTCTTACGATCCCGAAGGAAAACAACTGACCTATCAATGGTCTTTGGTCTCCAAGCCTTCCGGCAGTAAAGTAACACTGGCCAATTCGGGAACCGTCTCAGCCACCTTTACTCCCGATGCCAGAGGTGCCTACTCCATTAAGCTAAAGGTATCTGACGGAGTTTTTACCAGCGAGGACATGGTCCTGATCAATGCAGAATGGCCCAATGCGGTAATTACCAACGATATTTCACAATCATTGAAAGTATATCCCAATCCTTTCACCGACAAGCTGGTTGCGGAATATTATTCACCGGTGAGCCAATCGGTCGTATTCACGCTGTACACAGTTTCAGGAAAACGGATCAAAGATTTCGAATTTGGATCGAACGGAAAACAGATCCAGGTGCTGAACCTCGAAACCGAAACGCTGGAACGTGGCATATACCTGCTGGAGATGAGGCCAGAAATTGGCAATCCTAGAATTATAAAATTAAACCATTAAGAAAATGAGAAGAGGCTGCCTCAACGACAGCCTCTTCATACCTAAATAGACTATAATAAACCGTTCGAATAAAACTCACTGAACATTCCGGATAATGGTAATCTTTTCGGTACCATCTTTTTGAATCTTCTTCTCATAACTTATGACCGAAGGGTCGTTCAGGTCAATCATTCCTTGATGGCCTGACAGACAACGGTTGGGCGCTGCCTGACGATCGGATGCCCGATCAGGAACAGGAGGTACCGGTGGTGCCGGAGGAAATGGCATATCGTCCATATTTCCAAACATCATCAGGCGGTCACTGCCCGGTTCTCCTCCAAATTTCATCACCTTGTGTTTGCATCCGGGTTCGCCAAACATCACCGTTTGTGCAGAATCACCTTCAACTTCAACGGTCATATCAAACTGTTCGTCCATACCATCAACGCTCTGCATCATGCGCTGATGAGCCATTCCACGACGGTGCCCTGGTTTATCGCCAAAAGCATGGTGCGGAAAATTGAGAGTATCGACATGTACCGTAACTTTTCCGTTTTCGGTAACCATGGTACTATCGATCATTACTTTCTTATCATCGTCGATAATGACGGTTTTAATGATCTTCTTTTCAACTCTTGCCGAATCCTTTTCACCGGCCATTGCAGACATTGAAACCAACAAGGCTGCAAAAAGAGATAAAGAAATTGCGATTGTTCTCATAACTATCTGTTTTTATTTGTTTGAAATTGACAGAACAAATGTAGATCAACCGGCAGCACATTTTCAGTTAATGCAATCGTAAAAACTGTTAAGAAAAAGTTAAAGTGGTGAATACATGATGATTTATTATCTATTTTTGAATCATGACAAAACGGAAGGTCACCATATTGATTGTACTGATGGCAGTTGCCCTGGTCGGGATCATGGCCTTGCAACTGATCTGGATGAGGAATGCCCTCCAGGTAAGGAATGAGCTTTTCGACCGCAGCGTGGATGAAGCATTAAACCGTACAACCAACCGGATGGAACGATTATCGGATGTTTTTATGGTACACGACATTGTTGCCCCTCCCCCGCCACCTCCGCCAATGGCGCTCAACAACGCTAGAATGTATGACCGGAAAATGGGGTTTCGCCCTGATCATGTTCCCTACCGTACCGATTCGATTCGCCGGTATGAATACGAGGCAACAACCCGGAACGGCAAAACCCGGAATCACCTCAAAATTCATTCAGCCAATTCGAAAGACAGTATTTCACAGGAAATAAATGTGGAGGTAGTTCAGGCTGATTCGCTGATAAACAATTGGGAAGATCAAATTGAGCACCAGATTACAATCATGTATGGCAAAGGTGACACCACACGCTCGGACAGGCAACCCGACCTGAAGAAGAAAATTGGCCGTAAGGTTGAACGATTAAAAAATGTAGCCGGGCAAATGGTATCCGAAACCTGGGCCTGGGATCATGCCAACCTTTCAGACACTGCATCGGTACGCTCGGTTCTCTCGGAAGAACTGAGAAGCCGGAATATTCCCATTGGTTATGAATTTGCCATTGTTGGAGATCGTGGCATCAAAATCAAAACAGCAGGTGCTGATTCGGTGAAGGTGACACGGTCAAAATATTCCACACCTCTTTTTCCCAATGCCATTTTCAATAACGACGAAATGCTCTCAATCTATTTTCCCGAACGGAAAGCATTCATTTTGAACACCCTTCTGTTACCCATGGTTCTTTCCCTGCTTTTCTGTGCCGTCATCATGGTCACCTTTGGGTTAAGTCTCTATTACATTCTGAACCAAAAGAAGGTTTCGGAGATGAAATCGGACTTCATCAACAACATGACCCACGAGTTCAAAACCCCGCTGGCCACCATTTCAGTCGCAGCCGACACCATTACCAACTCCAAAATCATCAACGATCCTGAAAAGATTACCCATTTCATGGGGATCATCAAAAAGGAAAACCAGCGACTGAACCAGCATGTGGAAACCATTTTGCGAACAGCCCGGCTCGACAAAAAAGAGTTTGAATTTCAATTCTCCATTGTCGATACACACAGCCTGATCGATAAAGCCATTCAGGGGATCAGCCTTCAGATTGAGAACAGGGAAGGCAGCATCCGGTTCGAAAAAGGAGCATTAAATCCCATGGTCACAACCGACCCGGCTCATGCCCTGAGTATGCTGAACAACCTGCTCGATAATGCCAACAAATATTCACAGGAAGAACCTGAAATTGAAGTAAAAACCCGCAATTCCGACCGGGGTGTCTGGATTTCGGTTTCCGACAAAGGAATTGGCATGAGCAAACAGGTACAGCATAAAATATTTGAGAAATTCTATCGCGAAACCACGGGCAACATCCATAATGTGAAAGGATTTGGACTGGGGCTAAGCTATGTAAAAGCGGTGATCGATGCCAACAAAGGCGAAGTGAGGGTTACCAGTGAACCTGGAAAAGGAAGTACCTTTGAAGTGTTTTTACCATTTACATTAACCACTTAAAATGGCACCACTTTTTCTAACGACGATTGACCAATGACGAAGAAGCTTTTTTTTGTAGAAGATGATTTAAGTTTCGGCTCGGTGATGAAATCCTATCTGGAACTGAACGATTATCAGGTAACCTGGATCGACGACGGGAAATATGCGGTGGAACGTTTCAAGAATGGCACTTTCGATCTGGCCATTCTCGATGTGATGCTGCCCAATGTGGATGGATTTACCATCGGCAAGGAGATTAAAGCAATCGCCCCTGCCCTGCCGATGATATACCTCACAGCCAAAACGCTGAAAGAAGATATCCTTAAAGGCTATGGCATTGGTGCCGACGACTATGTGACCAAACCATTTGATTCGGAAGTATTGCTCTGCAAACTGAAGGCTATTATGAGCCGCAACCAACCCGAAGAAACCAAAACACATCGGGAGATATACCAGCTGGGAGAGTTCAAATTCAACTACCGTTTCCGCACCATCGAACGGAACGAAGTAAAAGTAACCCTTTCGCCCAAGGAAGCCGGGTTGTTACGGTTGCTCTGCCTGCGGAAAAATGAGCTGCTGCCACGGGAAGAGGCTCTACAAAAACTGTGGGGCGACGACGACTACTTTACCGCCCGCAGCATGGATGTATATGTTACCAAACTACGGAAATTCCTGAAAGACGATCCTTCCATTGAAATCCGCAACATCCATGGAAGTGGTTTTATGCTGGAAATAGCAGATTAAACGAAATAGTTCAATCTTCTTTCTTCTTTCCAAAATCCTTGTCAATTTTCAAAAAGGGAATGATCAGAAAACCAGGAATGGTACAAAGAACCACCCAGATAAAGAAGTTTTCGTAGTTGAGCATCTCCTGAATCCATCCGCTGAGCATCCCGGGAACCATCATCCCCAATGCCATTAACCCGGTCGCAAAGGCATAATGGGAAGTTTTGTTCTCCCCCTGGACAAAATAGATCAGATAAAGGGTAAATGCGGTGAAACCAAATCCATATCCAAACTGTTCAATCGCAATCA
>Ga0116170_10006658_pt1 | contig 10081 bp, 16 predicted proteins | sample AD_JPNHW1_MetaG_FD_89797 | JGI IMG/M metagenome (GOLD analysis project Ga0116170, IMG submission 89797) | Active sludge microbial communities of municipal wastewater-treating anaerobic digesters from Japan - AD_JPNHW1_MetaG | ecosystem: Engineered > Bioreactor > Anaerobic > Digestate | place...
CTTTTTCTTTTTCTTTGTAAGGAAATAGATACCGATTCCTCCACCTATTAAAAGTGTGGCAGAACCGAGAATTATTGCTACTTTTGCTCCTGTTGTCATAACTTTATTTTTTTTAGATTAAAACATTAAAATTCCACATTTTCCCGTTGTGTCTTTCGTATCGTCAATGATTGAAAACTCACTTGCAGGAACTCCGTTTTGCTTCATAAATTCTCTTACGTGTCTTTTTGTTGTCGCAGAGTGTTTTGCTTCGGGAAATGCCGTGAATTTCTTTGTCTTTGGATTAAATTCAGCAACCTTTGTTCCGTATGAATATAATGTTTGAACACCCGTTTTGTCATCTACATTAACTTGTGCCTTGCCGTAGAACGTTTTTCTTGAATCGTGTTGTGCCGACAATTCGTAAAGAGAAAAATCTTCTTCGTCATCTTCTTTTTCTCTATGTTCTTCAATCCAATCGTCCATATCAAACCAAAGCAAATCGTTTATTTGAGTGTCCGTTGGTGTTTCTTCAAACATTGATTTTATGTAATCTTCCGCTTCGTCCTCAATGCCTAATTCAATTATTTCATTAAGTCTATCTTTTGCACCGCTCCAAGCAGGGAAATCAGCTAAATCGCAAGTTTCTTCGCAAATATAGTCAATGCTAAAATTGGACTTTTTGCCTTTCATAGAACCTTTGCCTTGCATTTTTGTTTTGCGATATTTCAGTCCTTTTGAAGTCTTTTCTCTATATTCTCCCAATGCCATTGAAAATTCGGTTTTGCCGTTAAGTTCGTCACGGATTAACCACCACGCTTGACGCAATGCTCTCGCTTGAATGTCCATCAAATGTTCGCCTGCCGTGTTTGTATCACGTTTAACACCGCCATCTTTGGTAAGTCCCCAAAATTTCAATTCGCTCGGTGTGGAATAGTGTTCGGCAATTTGTCCGTTATAAATCAAAGCACTACCGTCCCAACTAAATTGTTTCCAATCGCTCGCACCATTAAGAACAAGTTTTTCGCTCAATTCATAAGGTTCGTCATCTCCTTCCATAACATTTTCCAAAAGCCAACAAGCGTCCTCGTGTACTGCCTTTGCCCATTTTGAACGTGCTTTTTCGCCTTTTTCCGCTATTTTTTTCTGCAAGTTCTCAATCTGCTCTTTTGTTAGTTTTGCCATATCTATAAAAAATTAAAATGTTTTATTACTCGTTAATCGCATAGGCTTCATAATCCTTGAAATCAACTTTTGTTTTTATTACTTTATTGAATCCTGCCGTAATTGAGCCGTTTATCTTCGCTGAAATCTTTTCCTTTTTCAACGCCTTTGTTATAAGTTTTATCAACTCGTTTATGTGTGCAAGGTCGAATGAGCTCTTGTAAACCTCAAAAGGAACAACAATCATCTGTTCGGAGTTTTTCCTTACCTCCGTAACGTCCTCGCTCTTTGGCGTTCCGATATACGTTCCGTCCAAATCAAGGTCGAAACTATACCCGTACACCTTCAAATTGAAATCGGTAGGGTTTTTCAGTTTTACGGAAACTTTTACCGTTAGAGTGTCGGAACTTCCTTTGAATTTAACGTCCTCTATCGTAAAATCCAAATCGTCAAGGCTCTTGTAATTGGCATACAGATAGAAAGCACTTGCTCCAGTAAGTGTAACGCCCGCCAATGCCATTGATATTTTTAACCATTTATTCATAATGTAACAAATTTATAATAAAAAATTAGAAATTATTATTTTGTAAAAATCAACCTATCGAATCAACATATTGGAAGAACTTTTCAAGCCGTTGCCTGTTGCCCTCGTTGTCCGCATTTTCATAACACATTATCCATGTATTGAGCAAATCAACTCGTGGGAAACCTAATCCCAAATAGATTAAGGCACAATTCTTATCGGCTTCAAACTCATCACACATGTTCTTATTTATGTAGCAATGAGAAAATTCGTGCAAAAGTAAGGCGATACGTCCAGAAACCGAATACCTTTGAAATTTGCTCTTTGCAACCTCAATTTCCTTTGAATTTGCGTCTATACGGCAGGGTGTGGTGCTTAAAACCTCTTTACCGCCTATTTTGTTATATAGATTTTCCTTGTAATTTATGCGTATTTCTCCCGAATTTGAATTGTATTTCCCTGCTGGAATATTTGTTGCACGCTCGCAGAAATCGTAAATGTGGTTCAAAAATTCCTTTAAATAAGGCGACTTGTTCCATAGATAACGAGAATGCGTTTCAAGGTGCTTTCTTTCAATGTTCTTTATTCCAACGACACTTTCGTCTCCTGTTCCTTTCTCCCTTGCCACAATCTCAACCTCATCAACGGGAATTGGCAACATAATGCGGAAAGTCTTTACCCCACGAAACCTGTTCCAACGCAAAGAGTAGGCGGTGTTCTTGAACTCTGTTGATTTTGCGTACAACTCAACATTGACGAAATCATTTGTCGCCAAAGTAACGTCCAAACTTTGCGGAACTCTGTTTAGTTTGACTATCTTTCTTGCCATACCTATTCAATGCTTTCGATATTCTCAACATCTTCCACTTTTTCGCCACCTTCAATGCTTGCGTTTGATTTGTGTTTTTTCCACAACCGCCAGCCAAGATAGCTAAGACCGCCAATGACACCAATAACAACGGCAACACGTCCGAAACTCCATTTTGCAAGATTCTTGTCTATGTCGTTGCCTGAATTATCGGCATAAAGTTTCTTTGCCTCGTCGTCTCCGTAAATCCATTGGTTTTTGTATTCACGGACAATTATTTTTGCATTTGCTCCATTTTCGGCAATCTTTTTCAACAAGAAAGACGAATCATGCACCATTCTTCCGTCCGCCTTTGCAATGCCATCTTTTTTGAGCATCATACGCACTATTTCAGTCGCATAGTCATCGCTTCTTCTAATTTGGTCGAAAACAACCTCTAAAAGAACATTGTCGCTTGCCTTCGGGTTTATTTTAATACCTCTCGTATGCAACGATTTTGTCAAGTCCGCTCTGTCTTTCGCGAGCAATTCACCCATTTTGCTCATAAGACACTCACGTACCAAGAATGTATCGTTTCCGTCCGCACCTTTTGTTCCGTTTGAACTATTGTTTGAACTATTCCATATATCAGATAACTTGCTTGAAATGAACATAATTTTTATTTTTTTAATGACCTAATTAAATATGCCGTACCGCCACCGATGAAACCGCCAACCGCACCGCTTACAAATATACTTCTTTTTGTCGCAAAGCCATAGATAACACCTATAACAATGCCGAAAAAGGCGAGTTTCCCTCCAAAGTTCACATTTTCGGTCATGGTCATAGCCATTTCCGAAGGGTCTTGCGAAACGGCAAGCATATATTTCTTTATTTCATCGTCCCTTTCGTCCATAGTGTTATTCTCCTACATTAAGAAAACTCATAACGATAGCACCGCCCAAAAGCAAAAATGAAACTCCGCATACAACTTTCGGTAATGAAAATTTTGTCGGCATTGTAACGCTGTCATCGACTTTTGCCGTTGCGTTCATTTTTTTTGCCTTTTGGTCGTTCAGCTTTTCAATTTCATCGTTTTCCTTTTGTTTTGCCTGCATAAGTTCATAATACAAGTCAAAATACGGTTTGTCAATGTGAATGTCAATGACTTGGCAAATTTCCTCATTGCCGTACTCGTTTGCTTCAAGCCAATCAAGAATTATATTCTCAACTTGGCTCTGCGTATATATTCGCTTTTGCCCTGTAATTCTTTGTGCGAGAGCAAGCGATTGTCCGCTGTTTCTCAACGTGTGCCGTACAAAATTCTGTAAATATACTTTCCCGTCCATAGTTTATAATATTAAAACACTATAACTAATTTTTTTGTCAATTTTCTTAGCCGTGTCTTTTTTACTTTCAAAAATAAAAAAGGGACGGGCAATAACTGCCTGCCCCTTTTTGTAATTCAAACATACTGATAATTATTACATATCAATAGTGTTCAACGTTGGAGTGTCCATTTGTTTTCCAGAATCGCCACGAAGCAAATTACCGCTTGCAGAGCTTTGTTCACTTGCATAGAACATATACTTCATTTTGCAATTTGCAGGGATTGATGCAATTGTGAACGATGTATCAACATTGAACAACATATTTCCTAATTCAATGTCGCGAACACCTTTTACTTGTTGTACAACGGAAATCAAAGGATAGATTGGATGAGCAACAACATCACCTTGTGCCGTTTTGATTTGGTAGTAAATCGAAGCACCACAAGAACTTTCTTTGATTGTGTCAGTCAATGCTTCCAAACATTCGATACGAAGTTTGTTGAATTGATAAACATTACCTGCAACCATACCTGCGTAAATCTTTTGGAGAGATACGTTAGGAACGCCAGAAGATTTTAATACTGAACCACCACCAGATACGCCGTATGTTGCCGCACCAGCCAAAACGTCCTCTACATTGAACAACTCAACCGTAGAAGAATCGGCAGTAGATGTGTTTTCGGCTATAATGATGATTGGTTGTGACAATACTCTGCTTGCGTTGCCGTTAGCATAGAATTGTTTGCCACCATTTGCATAGAATTGGTCGCCGTTTGCGTTGAGGAATCTTTGGTTTGCCTCTAACGACTTTGCTTCAAAAAAATTTTTCATACTTTTACTTATTTAGAATTAGAACTACTTTGATTTGCCTTACTTTATTATTCAGCAGGAGTTTCTACTTTTTCTTCCTTCTTGAATAATGGTTTTACCCATTTCTCATACATTGGTAAAACTGCACCTACTGCAATGGCACAAGCCAATACAGATAATCCGAATTTTTTAACATTTTCACTCATATCTCTAGTTTTTTTTGGTTTAACTTAAAATTACAAAGTCAAAGATACTGACATATTCTCAAAAATCGGATTTTGTAAAAAAAAATAGCCGTGCAGTTTTTACATTACACGGCTATCAAAGTGCTGTTATTGACTAAATTACGATTTTATTTATTATATCCCAAAATTCCATTTTTCTTTGTGAAAATAATCATCGTTTTGGTCGTTTTCGGACGGCAAACCACGCTTTTTGAGTTTCGCCTCTTTCATTTTCGCCATTTTGTTGGCTATTGCCGTCTTTTCTTCTTCCGTGCGGTTTGCTTCAAGTAGTTCTTTTATTTTTGCACGGATTTTTACCTCTATATTGTCAAGCGATGCCTTTAACATCGTAGCACTTTGCTTTTGTTTCTCGTCATTGATTTTATTGAATTGTGCGTATCTCTTCTGCAAATTCTCCCTTTGTGTTAGAAGTTTGTTCAGCACTTCGTCGTTCACACATCTTTTTTGCAAGTCGGCAACTAATGTTTCAATTTTCTTCATAACTGTTTTTTTTCTTAAATTTATCAACAATACTTTCGTTATTTCTCACAAGTTCATGAAAATATGAATCGCTCCGAACATTGAGTTTATGTTTGACAAAGATATAATCTTTTGGATTGTTTTTCAATACTATGCCGTCTTTTTTTTGAAATTTTTGGTATTCGTCATCTTCGCCCATGAAAACTTCATCGTTCTTCTGCTTGTTTCTAAAGAGTATCGAACCTTTTGGACACATATTCGTCAATACCTTTTCACTGTATCCGTCCAAATGGTACGTGCAGTTGCCGAATATCGAATAGAATTTATCCCGATTCTTGTTAAGACTTTCGACTTGCATTTCTATTCTTCTGTCACCGTAGGTGTCGTCATCGTCCCAAATGCATATAAATTCCCCGTTGCAAAACCAAACGGCAAGGTTTCTCATGTCGGCAATAGTACCGAAGTTGTTGCGTATGTCGTATATTTTCACGCAGTCATCCGCATTATGACTTGAAACTATCTCCCTTATCTGTTCAGTATATGTTTCTGAACCGTTTGCCACAATGATAAGTTCTTTTTTTGGGTATGTCTGTTTTAGAAAGCAACACAAGGCGTTCTCCATTCGCTCATAACTTATATAGGTAAGCATAAGGCAGGAACATTTATCTTTGATAAAGTTTCTCATAATCAGTCTATTTTGAATATTTCTATTAATCTAGTAAAGTGTTTGTATCCAGTAATGTTCGTCCCGTGTCCTATATATATGTAGTCAGACGGATTATTGCCAACATATGCTACGCTGTCTTCTCCGTATTCTTTTTTCCATTCGTTATAAAAATCAACATCCTCGCCTATTCTTTTATACGAGAAACGAACACGTTTGCAGTTGGTCGCAATCTCGCATACCATTGTACAGGCAAGTCCGTTTTCCATACGGCATAGAAAATCATACGTACCTTTGAAGGCGTATCTTATGACGAAATTACGCAAAAAACACATTGTTTTTCCGTCTTTAAGTTCGGATATTTGGTTTTTCAGTCTGTCCTTGCCGCTCAAATCGTCATCGTCCCACGTTGCCATATATTGGCAGTCAAACATTAGACAATCTTCCAACCCTACCTGTCTGTATTCTCCGAGCGTTTTGTTCGGTTCAACCCTATGGTAATGGTAATGTTTTATTTTTAATTCCTCTAAAATGTTGAGTATCTGCATTTTATAATGTCTGTACAAGGGTGAAGAATTATCAATGACAATCAAAATTTTGTCATTGTAAGTCTGCTCTGAAAAGCATTTGACCGCATTTCGGAACATATCTATATTCTTGTATGTAAGGCAAACGCACCCAACCAATCCTTTTTCTTCTTTGTCTTTATTCATATACTGCTCAATAAATATTCCTTGTTAGTGTCGCAGATTATCGTATGCTCCTTTTCTCCCTTGTAGCTCTCTATCTTATAGCGTATTCCGTTGCTTACCAATATACGGCAAACCTCGCCCATCGTCTGCTTTTCGCCCTCTCTTTCCGTATCGTCAAAAAATAATATAAAATTATCTTTATCAATGACTTGTGGTAATAAAAACAATATCTGAGGACGTGAATAGTTTGGTTGCCCGAAAGGTGCGTCTATTACAATCAGTTCAAACTTGCAGGAAGAATCTTTCAATTCTTTGCAGTTGTCTTTGAAAGTCAAGGTTTTACACCCATTATACACATATTCCTGTAAAGGACTTATTTTGAGTTGAAATTCCCCTTCCGATTGTATGCCCATATATTTTGCAAACTCCGCATCGTGTTCATACGTTGTCATTAGTTTGCCGTTATATCCAACGTATCGTTTAAGCAAAATCGTTGAAACTCCGCTACAAAATTCGAGTATGTTGTTAATTTTGTTGCTATAAGCACTTTGCATTATATATTGCAGATGGCGCAATGCGGTGTAGTCCATCGACCATCGTCCACCGTTTGCCAATTCAGAAACAAGTCCATTCTCCTTTTCGAGTGAAAAGAATTTAATGGCATTTAGCATCTCGTTTTCTATAACCATTATTTTCCACCTCTTTTTTGTGAAATCAGCACCATTGACGCAAATCTATCCTTGCTTGTTATGTTTGTACCCCAATAACAATATGTGTAGTCCGAATTTTTGTTGTTAGTTATTACAAATTCCTTGTAACCAATTGCCTTCAAATCCTCAACGTATTTCGTGTCGGAATGTTCCCCGAAATACTTAACCTTGTCGGTCTTTTTAGCAAGCATAGAAGGTTCAAAACCTATATAATAATTCGTAGGGAACGGCACTCTGCCCAACTGCATCTGCACCTCAATTTGCTGAATCATTACCATATCGGCATTATTTTCAACAAGTGCTTTCATTTCGTTCTCTATCAACGTGTTGCTTCGCTTATCGTCATCGTCCCAAGTCATAATGAAATCGCCCGATGCTTCCTCTACCGCCTTGTTTCTCAAATCGGCAATGGTATGATATTCTTCCATTGTAACGAAGAAATGCAGTATATTAAAATCCTTGAATTTTTCCAAAATTTCACAACATTGTTCATAATATGTTCTGCTACCGCTATTTACGATAATCAATTCCTTGTTTTCGTAGGTTTGTTCCGTGAAATTTTTAACGGCATTTTCAAACAAGATTGCGGACGGAAGAGGTTTCTGATACGCTCTTTCATATGTAAGCATAAGGCACGAAACCAAGTTATTGCTTTTTTTCTTGCTTTGAAGTTGTTGCTCATTTGTTTCATTTTCAACAACTTGCTTTGCATTTGCACGTTTTTCTTTTACCACATTTTCTGTCGGCTTTTTCGCCAACTCCTTTTTAGTCCTTTTTGCCATAATACTATTTTTTAATATTTGTAATAAAATCAATAATCTCATCAATGAGAAACATTATAACGGCAAACCACGACAAAGCACCGAATAGCAATGCAAGTTGGCAAATCGTCAAAAAATTAACTTTTCTTGCAACTTTTGCAGAAATTAGCAAGAATTTGTGCCAAAACAAAAGATATGCGACCGCAAAGCCAACCACGTATATCACAACTGCCGTAATCATTCCTCGTATCTCATTTTATGGTTCTTGTACTTGTTTTCGCTTCTTTCGTTTCTTTTTTCCAATTCATCTTTTCTGGAATACCGCTTTTCCTTCTTGAATTTCTTGAAGGTCTTTCCCATAACTAAAAACCTATAAAAATTCTTCTTAATGCCGTTAATAGCAACATAAAAGGTCTTTCCAAATACAATTCTTCAAGCCAAAGACCTTCCGTTACATACTTTGACAAATTCATTCCGTTTTCTTCTGCTCTTCTTTCGATTTCTTCTTTTTCTTCCAAAGGAACTTTCGAACATACAACGACTTTTGTTTTCATATTACTTGAATTTTTATTTGATTATTACTTTTTCTTTTCATTTTTCCACACTTCTAGCCATTTTATGTTTCTATGCTCACAAGTGTATAATGTGTCGCACCAAGTTTCGATGCCGTTCATCGCCAAATCCTTGTAAAAGAACGTATCAGCGTGTATCTTATCATCTTCTTCCTGCGTTTCAAACTCAACGCCACCAACACGGAAACAAGGCACTTTGTCAAAAACTTTCATATCAATAAGCACAAAACCAAGTCCCAAGTTTGGAACTTTTCTCAACGTGCCATCAATCTGAAAGAATCCGTCCAGTGGGTTTTGATTTATATAGTCAATAGCAGTTCCGTTATCGAACAGAAACCTGTTCTCTATGATTGAACTTGAAAAATGCCACTTGTTTATGAAATAGTTGAATCCAACAACCTCTTTTTTGTGAGAAACCAGTCTTTCTATTGCATAATTTTTCGGAGCGAAAACATCACTTTCAATGCTCATTATATAGTCGTAGCCATTGTTCAATGCAAAATCCAAACCCAAGTTGTTGCAACGGCACATTGTATGCCTTAAGTCCCTGTCTTTTGGTATTGGCGGAACATACATAATGTTCACATCTCTTTTTCCGTATTTTCTCTTGCCTAGCATTTTGCAATGCACCCCGTCATCATCCGTATTGTCAAGAAGAAGTAAATCGGCAGGGTATGTAAGACTTGCGATTGACTTTGCCCAATCAACAAGGCAATAATCCTTGTATGCGGAAGTAGGTGTAACTATTAAAACTTTTTTCATTGCCTTAATTTATCTTAACAAAGATATGTATTTTTTTATAACTTTTTTAGAATTTTACAAAAAGTTTTATATATTTGTATCGTAATTTTATTTTATCCATTCTGATAATTGCGAATAAGGTGCGTTGTGAAACGTGCCTTATTTATTTTTTATTACCATAATACAAATCAATTTCTTCAAAAAACTTGTTAAATGCCCTTTCGTAACTTTCGTACATTAGGTTTCCGTGTCTATCCTTCTGCTTTGAAAGTTTTTCAATATCCCTTGCTTTCTCGCTTTGTAGGAATTGTTCGCAAGCATCTTCAAATTCCTGCCTTGAAAACGCACCCGTTATCTTGTGGGTATCAAAGTTTATCGTCAAATGGAATCGCTTGTACTCGTTATCGTATTTCTTGTACTCATCGCCACCTTGCTTGCCTTCGCTACGCAATCTTTCCATTTCCCGTACACCCTTTTCAAATCTATTGTTCACGATAATTTCCCCGATACGCACTATGTCGTAATCGTCCTGCAAGTTCGCCTTCGGTCTTGGTCTTTCGCAACTATCAGCGGTCTTGTGCAGTCTTAAAATGTTCTTTAAGGCATACATTTTCGGATTAGTAAATTTCGCTATTGACTGAAA
>Ga0116170_10006662_pt1 | contig 10079 bp, 12 predicted proteins | sample AD_JPNHW1_MetaG_FD_89797 | JGI IMG/M metagenome (GOLD analysis project Ga0116170, IMG submission 89797) | Active sludge microbial communities of municipal wastewater-treating anaerobic digesters from Japan - AD_JPNHW1_MetaG | ecosystem: Engineered > Bioreactor > Anaerobic > Digestate | place...
ACAGGACGTTGCCGAGTGGAGGCCAAGTCCAGCAGGGCCCACAACAAACATCGTTTGGGGTGATGGCAAGGCCGCAAGGATTCGACCGTTTTCGGTCCTCTTGCCGGGAAGTAGCGGTACTCGAAAACGCGGCCAAGGATGCACTTGAGATACAGAATGGCGCCTTCCGCGATGGCCTCGATGGACCTGGCGGAAAAGAACATGCTGCAGTCGATTTCTCTCGCGGCCTGTTTCGCGAGCTGCGGCGTCTCGAATTCGAGTTCCGTATATCCCACGGAATCGCGGGCCTCGAAACGGTAGCAATAGCCAAGACCCATCGCCGCACATTTGGTCCGGAACCGGGGCGGCCGATACTCCGTGATCGAGCCATCGCCGTTCCATCTCCGGTACCTGCCCCCGATGCCTTCGATGACCTCGTCGCTCCTGATGTACTCGGCTCCCCATTGGAAGTCGATCCCGGCGTCGTCCCATGAGTGCCTCCCGATTTTCCAGGCCGCAAGGCGCTGTCCCGCGAGGAGCCGTGCGCGGCATGTCGCCCGGGTTCTTCTTCGCCATTCCGCCTCCCATCGCGGGCCGGCGCCGGATCCGCATGACCGGCAGAATAGTGGCAGGGGGTGACAAGAAATGTCGCTGCGTGACGGCATATTCCTTCATGGTAACAAGGATCCCGCAGGGACCCTCCAGGCCCACGAAGGAAGCCTGGGGAAAGGAGGCCTTATGCGCACGAAGCTCGTGACCGGTGGAGGTACCGCAAGGACCAACTTCGATGACCAGATCAATCTCGCTCTCGGGGAGCTGGGACCGGCCAGGATCATCGATATCAAGTTCTCCCTCGCCGCATATCCCGACCTGCCGTCGAGGAATCCATGCCGGCATTACGCGGCCCTGATCCTCTACGAACCGGTGGATGCGTCTTCGCCCGGAAAGAGGGCCGACGAAAGGAGTAAGCGCCAATGATCCGAATCGTGTATGCGGTCAAGGAAGAGGGCGAGTGGTACATCGACGACGAAAATGGCTTCCGGAAGGAGGAGAATCTCCTTGTCGCGGGAATCCCCCGGATCATCGAGGCCCTGGCGGGGAGCCTGGCCAGGCGGGTCAGGATAGAGTATTCCGATTCCGCCTTCCCGGAGGCCCTCCCGATGCGCCTCGTCTCGACAGATGCCCTCGGCTCGACCTATTCGACCGTCATAGACGGGGCCGAAATGGAAGGATGGCTCTGCCCGGTCTTCTATCACTATTTCAAGGCCGCCCCCGAGGGGCTCCATGTGCGGATAGTCCCTGAATAGAAGGTCGCATGACGGCCCTGCCCTGTCGATGCCCGGCCCCGGGGCCATCCCGCCTGATAATCATCACTCCTCCCACGTGCGGCGCGCGAGATATGCGCTACACTTGATAGCCGGAGGACCGATGCGCCGGAGAGCCTTCTACGCCCTGTTTTTCGCGAGCCCCGCGGTAGCCATAGCGATTTACGCCATACGCCTGCGGAGCTTCGCCAACGTGTACTTTCTCTCCGTCGCCCTTGGGCTGGCCGCCTACACCTATCTCTGCAACCAGTTCGTCCTGGCCGCGAGGCCGCGTTTCCTCGTGGAGGGCGTCGGGGCCAAGCGGCTGCAGATACTCCACGTGTCCATGCCCTGCCTCATCCTTGTCCTCGCCGCCCTGCACCGGGTACTCAAGCTGGGGCTGGGCCTCCAGCAGGTTCCCGATGGGCAACCGATGCCCTCGGGCTTCCTCGCATCCTTCGTCGACGCGCTGGATCACGGCCTCGGTTTCAGGGAAGGCACGATGATGGCCAACCTCGGCTCCGCGGCGTGGTGGCTCCTCCTTGCCTTCTCGATCCTGGCGGCCATCCTCTTCTCGAAGACCTTCTTCCTCCGTCTCGCCGTCGTGAGGAAGGTCAGGGAGCTGGCGGTATCGCATGGGCTGGGCGAGGAGAAGGCGCGGCGGGGACACGCGACCATAGCCCTCGCGGCGCTGGCCTCCCTTGTCCACATGCTCCTGTCCTCGAGCAGCGCGCTTTCCTCGAACGGGGCCGGGGCCATCTGGCTCCTCGCCTACCTCGTGGGCTGTCTTGCCTTCTACTCGGTCACTACCTTGCGGCACCTGCGAAGGGCGGAGCGGGCCGGCCCGGGCGACCGGAGCTCGCCCGGGCCGGCCGCATCCCCAGGGGGACCGCGGTAGCCCTAGGCGCCGGGATTGGCCGGCCTATTCTTCCGTCGCCTGCTGCCCCTCGGCCCGCTCCGGCTGGAGGGACACGAGGATCTTGTCTATCCTGTTGCCGTCCATGTCTATGACCTCGATCCTGAAACCGTGCTTGGCGCAGATGTCTCCGGCCTTCGGGATGGAGCCCATGCAGTCCAGGACGAGGCCTGCGACCGTTTCGTAGTCCCCCTGGCCCAGGGTTTCGGAAAGGCCGAGAGCGGCGAGGAATTCGTCGACCGGCAGGGCTCCGTCCACGAGCCAGGAACCGTCCTCCCGCTGCAGCATCGAGGGCTCCTCGGCTTCGCCCGGAAGGGAGAGTTCGCCGACTACGGCCTCGAGGAGGTCGGAGAGGGCGACGAGGCCCGAGACCCCGCCGTACTCGTCGACGATGAGGGCGCTCTGCACCTCGCCGTCCTTGATGGCGGTGATGGCCTTGAGAGCCGTGAGTCCCTCCGGCACGAAGACGGGCTTTTTCGCGAAGGACGAGGGCTCATCCACCTTCCCGATGGCCAGGGCCGCGAGGGCGTCCTTGACGGGGATCATGCCGACCACCCTGTCGAGGTCGCCATCGGCGAGGGGCAGGTAGCCGTAGGACGCATGTCCGATGACGAGCTCCTTGAACTCCTCGGGGCTCGAGTCGACGGGCACGAAGACCACTTCGGGGCGGGGCGTCATGAGGGCGGTGACGCGCTTGTCGCCGAGGGCGAGGACGCCCTCGAACATCTCGCGCTCGCGGTCGTCGAAGACACCCGCCTCGGTGCCCTGGGCTATGAGGACCTTCACTTCCTCCTCGGTGACGGGCATCGTGTCCTCTTCCTTCATGTGGAGGAGGGAGACGATGCCCTCCGTCGTGCCGGAGAGGAGGCGCACGAGGGGGGAGAAGATGACGGCGATGGCATTGATCGGCTTGACCACGGCCGCGGCGATCGACTCGGGCTTGGAGAGGGCGAGGCTCTTGGGCACGAGCTCTCCCAGCACGACCGAGATGAAGGCCGTGACGAGTACGACGATGGCCAGCGACAGGGGTGCGGCCGCGCGGGCCAGGAAGGGCACTCCCTGCAGGGTCTTCGTGAGGGACTCGGCGACCGTCGCACCGCCAAGGGCTCCGGTGAGCGTCCCGATGAGGGTGATGGCCACCTGTATCGTCGAGAGGAAACGGGAAGGGGATTCGGCGGTCTCGAGAGCCTGCTTGTAGTTCTTCCTGCCGTTGTCGGCCTCGTGCTTGAGCCTCGCCTTGCGCGAGGAGACGACGGCCATCTCCGACATCGAGAAGAAGCCATTGATCAGGATCAGGACGAGGAGGACGAGGAGCTCAACGGCCATGGCGGCCTCCCCGTCCCTTCGGGACAGCGCGCCTCAGGGCGCGCAGACTAGGGTGGATCTCGGAAGGGGGCTGTGAATCCTGCGAATCGGTACTTGATGTGTCCATGATTGCCTATGTATTAACATGGCTTCGGCCGATCCGTCAAAGGGCGGAGGGCCGAGCCGGCGGCCTGGAGCTGGCGGATGATCTCCGCGTCGTCCATGGTGGCCAGCCCGCTCGAGGCGAGGCTGGCGAGGCCATGGGCGAAGATCAGGGCCCTCGTGGCGGAATCATGGCAGTGGCCCGAGGCGATGAGGCGTTTCATGATTCCCTCGAGCGGCCCCGGGACGGCCGCGGGCAGCTCCGGTTCGGCCTGCAGGTCGATCGCGAAGGAAGCTTCCTCGGAGAGGCAATCCAGGACGAAGCGGAAGAGACGGGGCTCGTCGCGGGCGAAGACGACGTAGCCGGTCGCTATGTCCAGGGCTTCCTTGCCGGTGAAGGGGTGGCGGACCGAGGCCTCGAAGAGGCGCCTTGCTGCCTCCAGGCAGCCCGCCTTGAGGCTTTCCATGGATCCCGCGATGGAGTAGATGGGCGTGGTCGAGGTCCCGAGCCTCGAGGCGATGCCCCGCGCGGATACGCTTGCCCAGCCTCCCTCCCTGACGAGGTCGAGGGCCGCATCGATTATGGCCGAGATGGTGATGACTGGCCTGTCGGACACTGGTGCCTTCTCCCGATAGTGCCCAAGTATAGCGGCGGCAGGCGATCCCGCGAAAGCGGGTTTGCGCGCCGGCCCCGGGGACGCTATCCTCGGGGCCATGGAACGATGCAGCTGGTGCGGCGACGACCCCCTCTATGTCGCCTATCACGACGAGGAATGGGGATGTCCCGTCCACGACGAGGGGAGGCATTTCGAGTTCCTCCTCCTCGAGACCCAGCAGGCGGGCCTCTCCTGGATCACGATACTCAGGAAGCGCGAGGCCTACCGGAAGGCCTTCGCCGGCTTCGATCCAGCCAAGGTAGCGCGCTTCACCGAGGCCCGCGTCGAGAGGCTCCTCCTCGACCCCGGCATCGTGAGGAACCGGCGCAAGGTCGAGGCGGCCATAAGGAACGCCCGCGCCTTCCTCGAGGTCGAGGAGGAGTTCGGCAGCTTCGACGCCTACCTCTGGGACTTTGTCGACGGGAAGCCGGTCGTGAACCACCGGCGCAGGCTTTCCGAGATTCCCGTCACCACGCCACTTTCCGACAGGCTCAGCGCCGACTTGAAGCGGCGCGGCTTCGCCTTCATTGGCTCGACCACGGTCTATGCCCACCTGCAGGCAATCGGGGTGGTCAACGACCACCTCGTATCCTGCTTCCGCTGGGAGGCCTGCCAGGGCGGTGTCACGAAGCCTTGACGCGCATCCTGCCCGAAGGATCGGATTTGCCTTCTTGTAGCTGTCGATAGTAATATAAAGATAGCTATATACAAGGAGGACAACATGATCTCCAGCAAGCTTGAAGCCAGGATCAACGAGCAGATAAACAAGGAAATGTACTCGGCCTATCTCTACATGGGGATGTCGGCCTACATGTCGGGCAAGGGCTACAAGGGCGCGGCCTCATGGCTCATGGTCCAGTACCACGAGGAGATGTTCCACGCCATGAAGCTCTACTCCCATCTGCAGGACCGCGGCGCCAGGGTGGAGCTCAAGGCCCTGGCCGCCCCCGCAGTGAAGGAGCCCGCCTTCAGGGAGCTCTTCGTCCAGGTCCTCGAGCACGAGAAGGCAGTCACCGCCAGCATCCGCGAGCTCCTCGAGCTGGCCATCTCCGAGAAGGATTACGCAGCGGAAAACCTCATCCGCTGGTATGCCGACGAGCAGGTCGAGGAGGAGCGGAACGTCGAGGAGATCCTCCAGGAGATCGACCTCATGGGCAACTCGGCCCAGGGCCTCTTCCTCCTCAACGTAGAGCTCGGGAAGCGGGGCCTCTCGGTGCCGAGCGACTTCACGAAGCTCGGGGCCTGACCGGTCCAGCCGGTCCTGCGAGCCGGTCCCTGGAGCCATTGCGCCGCCCCTTCCGGGCGGCGCTTTTTATGGCTATCCTCCTCCTTCGGGAGGAAGCCATGGCGCAGCGCAAGCTCAGGGTCGCGGTCATCTTCGGGGGAAGGTCGGCGGAGCACGAGGTCTCCCTCCAGTCGGCGCGCAACGTCGTGGCGGCCCTCGACCCAGCCAAGTACGAGGCCGTCCTCATCGGCATAGACCGCGAGGGGCGCTGGTTCCTCAACGAGAATTCGCTTTCCCTCCTCAACGCCGAGGATCCCCGCCTCATCGCCCTCGGCTCGGGAGAGCGGCGCGTGGCCCTGACGCCCGATGGCGACGACGGCGTCCTTGTCGCGCGGGAGCCCGTGGCAGGAGCCCACGGGGACCTTGCGTCCACGCCGGGAGGCGCAACCTCCGGCCTCGGCCGCGTCGATGTCCTCTTTCCCGTTCTCCACGGACCCTATGGCGAGGATGGCTCGGTCCAGGGCCTCGCCCGCCTCGCGAACCTGCCCTGCGTGGGCGCCGACATCCTCGGCTCGGCCGTGGGCATGGACAAGGATGTCATGAAACGCCTCCTCCGCGACGCGGGCCTTGCCATCGCGCCCTTCCGGGCCTTCGCCTCGGAGGAGGAGGCCCTCGAATCATACGATTCCCTGGTCGCGGAGCTCGGCGCCGACCTCTTCATCAAGCCCGCCAACCTCGGCTCCTCGGTCGGCATCAGCCACGTCCTTGACCGCGCCGCCTACGAGGCCGGCGTCAGGGGGGCCTTCCGTTACGACACCAAGATCATCGTCGAGGCGAGGATCAGGGGACGGGAGCTCGAGGTCGCTGTCCTCGGGAACGACGAGCCCGAGGCCTCGATCCCCGGCGAGATCGTCCCCGCAGAGGACTTCTATTCCTACGAGGCCAAGTACCTCGACGAGCACGGAGCCGCCCTAGCCATCCCCGCGCGCGTCACCGAGGAGGAGTCGGGCCTCCTCCGCAGGACGGCCATCGCGGCCTACAAGTCTCTCTGCGCCCGGGGCATGGCCCGGGTGGACTTCTTCCTCGAGCCCTCGGGCCGCGTCGTCGTGAACGAGATCAACACGATACCTGGCTTCACGCGAATCAGCATGTACCCCAAGCTCTGGGAGGCGAGCGGACTCGCCTGCCCTGCCCTCGTCGACCGCCTCATCGCCCTTGCCATCGAGGACTACGGGAAGCGTTCCGCCCTCAAGAGCAGGCCCGAGTTCAGCGTCGCCGAGTCCATCGCATTCCGCGAGGTAGAGGACAGCGACGAGAAGGAGCGGATCTGCAGGGCCGTCCTGGCCGACCTGCCCCTCTGGTTCGGCATCCCCGAGTCGAATGAGGAGTATGCCCGCGGCGTGCGGGCCTACGGGTTTACGGGCATTTTCGACGGGGAGGAGGCGATAGGCTTCGCCTCGGTGAGGCGGAACAACGACTACACCGCGGAGATCTACGTGATGGGCATCAAGGCGCGCTGGCATGGCCAGGGTCTCGGGACCAGGCTGTTCGAGCGGCTCTCGAAACGCATGCGCACCGAGGGCCTCGAGTACCTCGAAGTGAAGACCCTCGACGCCTCCCGCGAATCCGAGGAGTACCGAAGGACGAGGCGCTTCTACGAGAGCGTCGGCTTCAGGCCCTTCGAGACGATGAAAGAACTCTGGGGTGAGGCGAATCCTTGCCTTATAATGGTCAGGAAACTCTAGCGGAAGCTGGGGCCGCGCCGGCAGGACCGGTGCGCCGGCCCGGCGAGCAAGCGACAAGGGGAAGGAAAGATGATCACGCCGAGAATCGCCCAGGACTTCATGGACAAGTACCTCTGGATCCTCGTACTCGTCCTGGCAGTCGCCATTTTCTGGAAGGAGATCTTCCGAGGCCTCAAGCGCTTCGTGGAGCGGGTCCGCAGCAAGGGCTTGAGGCAGGCGCTGAAGCGCGGGCGGAAGCCCCTCGACACGACAGCGATGGAAGGCCCGGAGGGGAAGGCCGACGCCCGGCCCGGCGCGGCGCAAGCGGGCGACATGAAGGAGTGAACATGCTGCTCGTGAGCGGCTGCCTCGCAGGCATACCCTGCCGCTGGGACGGCGCGGAAAAGGGCGTAGAAGCGATCGTCGACCTCGTGCGGCGGGGCGAGGCCATCCTCGTCTGTCCCGAGCAGCTCGGCGGTCTCACGACGCCAAGGAGCCCTTCCGAGCCGAAGGGAGGTCGCGTCCTCTCGAGGGACGGCCTGGACGTCACGGCTGAATTCAGGCGCGGCGCGGAGATCACCCTCGCCATCGCGAAGCGTTACGGCTGCACCGAGGCCATCCTCAAGGCGCGTTCGCCCTCCTGCGGTTCGGGACAGGTCTACGACGGCAGCTTCTCGGGGAGGCTCGTCCCCGGGGACGGCGTGACCGCCGCCCTCCTCAAGGAAAACGGCATCAGGATCTACACCGAGGAGGAGTACCTGGCGACACGGGCGGCTGACGGTCCGCTCCGCGCGGCGGGGCCGGCCCCGGTGGCGACGGGAGCCGCCGGCCTCGAGGCCTTCATCGAGGCCGAGGCCGGAAGCGATGTGCGAAACCGATATGACGAGTCAACCTTCGCCCTCGCGGAAAGCTTCCAGGTGGCCATGCCCTATCCCCATGCCTATGGCTTCCTCGTGGGCACGGGCGGCGCAGGGCTCGACGCCCTCGATTGCTACCTCGTCACGCGGACGAAGGCGGTCGCGGGCGAGCGCCTACCCTGTAGGATCGTGGGCGTCCTCGAGTTCTTCGAGAATGGGGAAAAGGACTTCAAGTTCATAGCGACGCGCAGGACCGAGAATTTGCAGGTTGGCGCCTCGCTCCGGGACGAGCTCGTGGCCTTCCTCCGCGTGGTCTTCTCGCGCTTCGAGGAGGTCGAGACCGGCTTCGGCGACCTCCTTGGCCGGGAGGCGGCCGAGGGCCTCGTCGCGGAAAGGCTCAGGCTGCTGGAAAAGGCTTCAGGCGCCGGCGCCGCGGCGGCTGGCATATCGCCAGCCGAGGCCGACGGGAAACCCGCCTCATGAGGCTCTGGAGCCTGGGTGCCGCCTGCCTCGACCCGAAGGGCCTCGTGGCCGCCTGGCGGGAAGCCCTCCTCGCGCAGAAGGTCCTCGAGGGCGGGACCAAGGGCTACCGCAGCCATCCCCAGCTCGAGCGCTTCCGCGCCGGGCCCGACGGGCAGCGGCTCCTCGCCCTCTTCCTTGCCGAGATCGAGACCGAGGCGAGGCGCAGGGGCTACGCCTTCGACAGGGAGAAGATCCACGGCCTCGGGGGCCGGAAGCCCGCGCGCATCAGGGTCACCGAGGGCCAGCTCCGCTACGAGTACGAGCTCCTCACGTCCAAGCTCGAGGCGCGCGACAGGGGCTGGCTTGCAGGACTGCCACCCTATGCCGAGGTGGGCGCGGCGGGGGTTTTCGAGGTAGTCCCGGGGCCCATCGAGGCCTGGGAGAGGCCAAGGCCCGAGATCCTCGAGAGGCTCGCCGCCAAGCATTGACCCTTCCGGCCCCTTCGGGCACTCTCTTTGCCATGGCCCTCAAGTCCACCATCTACAAGGCCGAGCTCAACCTCGTAGACCTCGACCGGAATTACTACGCCACCCACGCGCTCACCCTCGCCCGCCATCCCTCGGAGTCGGAGGAGCGCATGATGATCGGCCTCGTGGCCTTCGCCCTCAACGCGGGCGAACGCCTCGAGTTCTCGCGGGGCCTCGGCGAGACCGAGGAGCCCGACCTCTGGCAGCGCGACCTCTCAGGCGAGCTCGAGCTCTGGATCGAGCTCGGCCATCCCGACGAGAGGCGCCTCGCAAAGGCCTGCGGGATCTCGCGCCGTGTCCTCGTCTACACGCACTCCGCCTCGCCCGAGCTCTGGTGGGAGCCCATAGCCGATCGCCTCGCCAAGTGGAGGAACCTCGAGGTGCGCCGCCTCGACCCCCTCGAGACCGCCGGTCTCAAGGCCCTCGTCACGCGCTCGATGAGCCTCACCGCCACCATCCAGGAGGGCGAGGTCTGGATTCGCGACGAGGAGGGCCGCGAAGCCCACCTCGGGGTCGGGACCATCAAGTGAGGCCTTCCCGGGGACCATCGGTCCGGAAAGGTCCCGTTGAAAATCGCGGACGCTTTCGTAGACTTTAAAGCCATACAAACATTGCCAGGGCATCACGCGGAGAAATCATGGGGGTATCCATGAAAAAAACGATGTGGTTGCCGGTGTCTGTCCTTGCCTTTCTAGCCATCCTTCCCGCTTCCATCATCGGCCAGACCAGCTACGCTCTCGTCGCCACGTTTGCGGCGCCCAAGCCCGTAACGGCGGCCTACTTCGGGAACGCGGTGCGCATCGGGACCGACCGGGTCGCGGTGGCCGCGCCCATGGACAAGGTGGGGGAGACGGCGCAGGCGGGCGCCGCCTATGTCTTCGATCTTTCGGGGAAGCTTCTCCTGACCCTTGTTTCTCCCTCCCCGAAGCAGAAGGCCGGGTTCGGAGGGGACCAATGGAACAGCAATCCCCTCGCCATAGACGGAGACCTGGTCGTGGTCGGCGAGGCCCTCGCCGCGGGCG
>Ga0116170_10006664_pt1 | contig 10077 bp, 5 predicted proteins | sample AD_JPNHW1_MetaG_FD_89797 | JGI IMG/M metagenome (GOLD analysis project Ga0116170, IMG submission 89797) | Active sludge microbial communities of municipal wastewater-treating anaerobic digesters from Japan - AD_JPNHW1_MetaG | ecosystem: Engineered > Bioreactor > Anaerobic > Digestate | place...
ATATACACCAACTTTTGATCTTAATATTCCGTGATAATAGTCATCATTGCAATACCCTGAAGGCATATTATTACAAAATGTCTCTAAAATAGTGAAGATTTCAAATGCATCAGTTGCTTTATCAATTTTAATGAGAGAATCACCTTTACTATACAACTCATTGTAAAACTTCATGTTAAAATCGATCGTCCGCTTTTCTTGCTCTTCATTAAGTTGTACTTCATGATATAGAATGTTCAGTACTTCTAAAGCCTGATAATAATCTTTCATTTCATAAAGTATATCTAATTTCAATAAAAGTGCATTTGCTTGTAAAGGTTTAAATTCTAGAGAACGATTGATGTTATAAATGGCTTTTGGGTTATTTTTTAATTGTAATTCCAGGAAAGCATTGTCATAAAACATTTGATCGACCTTGATTTTTTGAATTGATAAAGTATCTTTTAGAACTAAGATCCTATTTTTTAGTCGATCAAATTGATTGATAATTTGATTATAATCCAAATTATCACATTCAGAAAGTTTTATTAACCGATTGGAATAGAAATCATTTAGTTCATTTTCTAAATCAATTGTAAACAAATAATGTAAAGTAATGAGTTCAGGATCAGATATATTGATTAATTCAACGCGCTTATCTATCTGATTTAAAAAACTCGATATGGAATCACAAACAAGACTATTTTGAGCTTGTACCTGACTAGAGATTAAAAAAAGGAGAATGAGGAGAATTTTTCGGTGCAAAGTATTTGATTTTAAAGTAGAACATCATTGATCGCTTTTTCTAAGTCTGATTTAGATGGAGCACCAACTATTTTTGAAGGTTGTGAATTTTTTTTGAAAAAGATGAGGGTAGGGATACTTTGAATTTGAAAAAATGTAGCTAAGTTTTTTGATTTATCTACATTAACTTTATAAATAATCAATTTTCCTTTATATTTAGCTGCTAAGTCTTCTAAAACAGGATTTAAAGCATGACAAGGACGGCACCAATCAGCATAAAAATCAACAATGACAGGTGTTTTTCCTTTAAATTGAATCCCCTTTTCATTGTCAGTTTCGGTTACTTTTTGATAAAATTGTTCTTCAGAGATAAATTGTAGTTTTCCTGATAAATCTTCTTCTACACTAACTGACCCCCTTGTATTTTGAGTTTTTAGTGAGGAATTCTCTTTATCTGTATTTTCTGTTTGAATGATTGTTTCCTCGGTTTTATTTTGATTGTTCTTACAAGAAATAGTTTGTAAACTTAATAATACCAGTAGAATGTAAAATAATTGTTTTGTAGTTTTCATAAATGAATTAATATTTTGTTTGTTATAAATGGTCATTGGTTACTTCAGATACATCCCGATGTTCCGGATAATCGATGGAATAGTGTAAACCGCGACTCTCCTTGCGTTCCATAGCATTCTTGATGATAATATATCCGACATTAATCATGTTTCTTAATTCGCAGATTTCAGGGATCAGTTTTGATTTTTTATAGAGTTCTTCCGTTTCAGTATAAAGGATATACAGTCGATCAAAGGCTCTCTTCAAACGTAAATTAGATCTCACAATACCAACGTAATTAGACATTATTAATTGTAATTCTTTTTTTGATTGAGTAATCAAAATCATCTCTTCATTTAAGACAGTCCCTTCGTCGTCCCATTCAGGTACTTCATGACAATGATCAATTTGATGTAGCTTATTTACAGCATTAATACAAGCTCTATGAGAGAACACAAGAGCTTCAAGTAAAGAGTTAGAAGCTAAACGATTAGCCCCATGTAACCCAGTTGAAGCACACTCTCCGGAAGCATATAATTGATGGATTGTAGATTCCCCCCATTCATTTGTTTTAATTCCACCACATGAATAATGTGCTGCAGGAACAACGGGAATCATATCTTTAGTGATGTCTATACCTGCACTTAAACATTTGGCAAAGATATTTGGAAAATGTTGAAATATCTCATCTTTAGAAATTTTCGTAGCATCCAGATATACGTGTTCTTTACCACTAATTTTCATTTCGTTATCGATAGCTCTGGCTACGATATCTCTAGGTGCTAATGAACCTCGACTATCATATTTCTGCATTAAATCATTTCCATAATAATCTTTTAAAATAGCACCTGAACCTCTTAGTGCTTCAGTTATAAGAAATGAAGGAGACTCTTTTGGGTTAAACAATGAAGTAGGATGAAATTGTACAAATTCCATCCCATTAACGAAACCTTTAGCCCTATAAACCATTGCAATTCCGTCACCAGTCGCTATTAAAGGATTAGTAGTATTTCCATAAACTGTTCCAATGCCACCGGTTGACATCATGGTAATTTTAGAAAGAATTGTTCTAATTTTCCCTTTTTGAGGATTGTAAACATAAGCACCATAACAAGTTATATCATTAGAACGACGACTTACAGTGATTCCCAAATGGTGTTGAGTTATTATTTCAACAGCCAAATGATCTTCCAGAATCTCAATATTTGGGTTTTGTTTAGCTGCAAGGATCAATTTCTTTTCAATTTCAACACCAGTTATATCCTTATGATGAAGAACTCTAAATTCAGAATGGCCTCCTTCTTTAGCTAAAGAGAATTTTCCAGATTCTGTTTTATCAAAATCAACACCCCATTCAATCAGCTCCATTACACGTGCTGTAGATTCTTTAATGGTTAGTTCTACAATTTTTCGATCTGATAATTCATCACCTGCAATGATCGTATCTTGAATATGTTTTTCGTAAGTATCAGGATTATAAACAACAGCTGCAATACCACCTTGAGCAAATTTGGTTGCTGTTTCATCAATTTTTCCTTTGGTAACAATACAAACTTTACCATAATTAGCTGCTTTTAATGCAAAGCTTAATCCGGCTATACCGGATCCAATAACTAGAAAATCAACATATTTTCGCATCAATATCGTGATTAAATTGGTTGCTGCAAAATTACTAGTTTTTTTTTAACGATAATAAATACCTTGATAAGTGCCCCTTTTTGCAAATTCTTGTTCAATTTTGTGAAGAACAACATCATATCTAACAGTACCCCATGTGTTTACGGAGAGATATTTGGGAGGCACTTCACCTGCAAACCGTTCAATGATCAAATGTGGAGATAAATGTTCAACAAAATCAACAATAAATGGGATGTAATTATCCAAAGAAAAGAGAAAAAAACGTTCCGGATTCGTTTTAAACTCTTCCTCAATTTTTGTACCCTTTATGATTTGTAACTGATGAAATTTAATGCTATTTATCTGTAATTGATTGATAACTATAAGATCTTTCATCCATATTTCAGGTGTTTCAAAAGGAAGTCCAAATATAAAATGTCCACCGGTATGAATCTCTCTTTCTTTGGTCCATTGAAGTGCTTTTAGGGTAGTATCAAAAGTGTGTCCTCTGTTTACATGAATCAATGTATCATCATGAATACTTTCAATTCCGTATTCAATAGAAACAAACATTTTTTGATTTAATTCTGCAAAATAATCGAGTTTTTCCTGATCAATACAATCGGGTCTGGTCCCGATCACAATCCCTTTTACCAATGGATGATTTATAGCAGGCTCATATATTTTTTTTAAAGATTCTAAAGGTAAAAATGTGTTAGAATAAGCTTGAAAATAGGCTAAATAACCATCAGCTTTTCGGTATCTGTTTTTATGAAACTGAATTCCCACTTCCAGTTGTTCATTCACTGTTTTTAAAGGGGTGCAATAGGACGGATTAAAGGCATCATTTAAACAAAATGTACATCCACCGGTTCCTACAGTTCCATCTCTGTTTGGACAAGTAAATCCTGCATCAATGGTCAATTTTTGAATTCTTCCACCCAGTTTGTCAGATAAAAATTGTTTATAAGAATAAAAACATCTCATTTGAGTTCAATTTTGTAATCCACATACAAAGCAATGTTTTGAACAAAAATTTCAGGATTCACTTTGAACTTGCTATTAGATAAGTCGGTATAAAAATGATTATTTTCTTCCACAATTTTAATGGATAATGGAATTTTTCCGGTACTCGATTCCACTGTTTCTTTAATAGAATAAGCCACAGATGGTGATATATCTTTAATATTTAATGATAAAATAACTTCATTACACAATTTGTCATAAATATCATCTAGATAGAAAATTTCAATTGGAACAAACTTACAAACTTCTTCATGCGTATCTTTTTTAAAGTAGGAGTCCGTTTTGGCTTTAATAAACAATAATCTTCCTATTGATAAGAAATTTTTAAATTTTGTAAAGCTTTCCCCAAAAAGAGCCCATTCAAAACTATCGGTTTCATCTTCAATAGTTACTTTGCCATACTCTTTACCAGTTTTCTTGAAAACACCGGTTTCCACTTTGGTCACATTGACGGCAAATTTAGCAGGTTTTACTTTAAAAGTATTAATTTTATCAGTTTTTAATTCCTCTACTTTTAAATTGCAGAAGTTATCGATTGCTGTTTTATAACTATCTAAAGGAAAGCCTGATATATAAAATCCGGCAATACTCTTTTCATGATTTAATTGTACTAATGGGGGCCATTTTTCAATGTTTGGAATAGCAGGGTAGGAGTCATTTTGCAGTTCAATCGTTTGACCAAAAATATCAGTTTGACCGCTGATACTGGCAGCTTGTTGTTTATTTCCCCAACTAATAAGTTTATCTAAATATTGAACTTTTTCTCCCACTTCAAATTCCAAAAATTGAGCTCTGTGAATTTCGATAAATGAATCAAAAGCACCTGCAAGTACCAATGCTTCAATACTTTTTCTATTACATGCTTTTAAATTGATTCTTTTAAAAAAGTCAAAAATATTTTCAAATTTTCCTTTATCTCTTTCTTGAATAATATTGGTTACTGCAGCACCGCCCATACCTTTAAGTGCTACTAACCCAAATCGAATATCTCCTTTTTTGTTAACTGTAAAATCGTAAGACGATTCATTAATATCTGGAGGTAGCACATTGATACCTATATGTTTAGCATCTTCAATAAATTTCCTAACTTCTTCAATTTTATCAATATTATTGGTCAAAATTGCTGCCAAAAATTCTGCAGGATAATGAGCTTTTAGATAGGCAGTCTGATAAGCAACTAAAGCATAACATGTGGCATGAGATTTATTAAAAGCATATTCAGCAAACTTTTTCCACTCTTCCCAAATACGTTTTAATACAGCTAAATCGTGACCTTTTTTAGTTCCACCATCATAAAAATTGGACTCTAAACTATTCATTTCATTGACCAATTTCTTACCCATGGCCTTTCTTAACTGATCTGCCTGACCTGGTGTAAATCCACCTAACAATCTGGATAAAAGCATTACTTGTTCTTGATAAATGGTAATTCCATAAGTATCACCAAGGTAAGTACTCATTTCCGGAATATCATACACGATCGGTTCACGACCCTGTTTTCGATTGATGAAGGAAGGAATTTTATCCATTGGACCGGGACGATATAATGAAACCATCGCAATAATATCCTCGAAACGTTCCGGTTTCAAGTCAATTAAGTATTTTCTCATTCCGGGACTTTCTAACTGGAACACCCCAATTGTATCACCTTTTGCAAGCAATTCGTATGCCTTAACATCATCAATCGGGATACTATCAATATCTAAATCTATGTTAAAACGAAGTTTAATATTAGAAAGGGCACTACTGATAATATTCAATGTTTTAAGGCCTAAAAAGTCCATTTTCAACAATCCAGAATCTTCAACATATTTTCCTTCAAACTGTGTTACAGGAATTTCAGAATTTTTGGAAGTTGATAATGGTATTTGATTGATTAGAGGATCTTTACCAATGATCACTCCACATGCATGTACTCCTGGTGATTTGACTGTTCCTTCAATTTGTTGGGCAAAATCGAGCGTTTTTTTAATTAATGGAATTCCATTTTGCATTTCATTTTTCAATTCAGGTACTTCCTGATACGCTTTTGCCAGGGTCATATTTGGTCCATCAGGGACTAATTTTGCTAATCTATCACTATCAGAAAGTGGAAGTTTTAAAACACGTGCACAGTCTCTAATAGATGATTTTGCAGCCATTGTTCCAAATGTAACGATCTGAGCAACTTTATCTTTTCCATATTTTTCGATCACATATTGAATCACTTTCTCTCTACCGGAATCATCTATATCAATATCCATATCAGGTAATGAAATTCTATCCGGATTTAAAAATCGTTCAAAAAGGAGTTGATATTTAATTGGGTCTACATTTGTGATATTCAAACAATAGGCTAATATAGAACCAGCAGCGGAACCCCGACCGGGACCAAAACGGATTCCCATTTTACGACCCGCATTGATGAAATCCCAAACAATTAAAAAATAGCCCGGAAATCCCATTCTAATCACAGTATCTAATTCAAATTTAATTCTCTCCTTGATCTCATCGGTTAACCCTTCAGGCCATCTTTTATGAGCTCCTTCATAAATAAGATGTTCAAAATAAGCATTTTCGTTATCAAATGGTTCAGGAACTTCAAAAGTGGGTAAACTGACAGGATTACTTAACTTAATTCTATCAATTTTATCAACAATCAGTTGAGTATTAGAAATTGCATCAGGATAATCGGTGAACAATTGCACCATCTCTTCGGTGGTTTTCAAAAACTCTTCACCGGTGTACAAAAGTCCATTTTCGTTTTCACTTTCCTGAACAGCAGAATCAGGACTCGTATAATCTCTACCTGTATTGATACATAATAGGATTTTATGAGCCTCAAAATCAAACTGATTCACAAAATGAACATCATTTGTTGCGATATAGGGGATATTGAATTTTTCAGATAATTGTTTTATGGCTTTATTGACCATTATTTGTTCAGGATGACCATGGTTTTGCATTTCCAGATAATAATCGTCTCCAAAGATGTCAAGATACTGTTTTATTACCTCTTCAGCTGCTTCTAAGTCAAAAGGTTCAGAGAAACTCCCATTTTTTCCGACAGAATTATAGCGCATAATTGATTGAGGTAAAGCACCACCTAAACAGGCAGAACAAGCGATTAAACCTTCAGAATATTTTTTTAAGATCTCCATGTCAACTCTAGGAGTATAATAAAAATTTTCAGCTTGAAACCCGATAGAAACCAAGGTTGACAAATTTCTATAACCTTGAATATTTTTTGCTAAAAGAATAAGATGTCGCCCACTTCTATTGTCCTTTGAGGATTTATTTTGAGCACCTAAAGGAGCGACATATACTTCACAGCCCACGATAGCTTTCATAGGTTCAGCGGGAATAGCTAACGAAGATTTGTTGAATTTTTCAACCTCTTTTACAAATTCAAAAACACCATACATATTACCGTGATCAGTGATGGCAATAGCTCTTTGACCATCATTATACGCTTTAGAAATGAGTTGAGGAATTTTAGCCAAACCATCAAGAATTGAATATTCAGTATGGACGTGTAGATGTGTGAAGTTGCTCATATTCAGGATAATATAAATATATATTTTATAATTTAATCAATCACAAAGTTACTGAAAAAAATTGATCAAATGATAAATCAGGAATTATAAAGTTAGAAAAATTACAAACAAGCTATCAGGTATCAGCTATCAGCTATCAGCTATCAGTTATCAGTTATTAGTTTTTAGTTTTTACTTTTTACTTTTTACTTTTAACTTTTTACATCTTACTTTTTACTTTTTACTTTTAACTTTTTACTTTTAACTTTTTACTTTTAACTTTTTACTTCTTACTTTTTACTTCTTACTTTTTAATTTTTACTTCAAAAAACTCTTCACTCTTCACTCTTAACTCTTAACTCATTTGGGCATTCCCCTTTGGCGGCGCTCAACTCAATTCCCAACTCAACGAATATGAAAACCGTCGCTTGCCAAAGGGTCGGTCTCCGGCCTGTACTCCTCGTTTCGCTGCAAGGGTCTGAGCGGCCGGGCAGTAGCTCCCAAGGTCGCTCTGCCCGATCCGTCATCCCCTAGGCAGCTCAACTTGCGGGGTACCTGGCCTTCGCCCTAATGCGGAGACCGACGGCACCAGCGTTGGCTTGAGGGTAGGATGGTGCCGGAATGCCCTGATTAATAAACTAATAAGCTAAAATGAGAATAAACTTATCGGTACAAAAAATATAGTTACAATTTCTGAATTTTTTGTACAATTGTACTTTTAATGGTTTGAATGTGAATTAAATACAAACCGGAACTTAGATTTTGAAGATCAAAAATTGAAGAGTTAGGATCTAATTGTTGAATAATTTTTCCATGCAAATCAAAAATATTGACATTTATAATAGGTATACCTGTCTCATTCATTATTCTCATAAAATGATCAACAGGATTTGGATAGATTTTAACATGCGATGTTTCTTCTGTTTCATTGATTCCTGTAGTATTAACAATCACATTGTAATATGGAGTCCCAGTAGCTTGACAACCCATTGCATCGGTGATAGTAACATAGTAAAATGTTGTTTGAGAAGGTTTTGCCCAGAAAAAAGATTCAAACTGAGTAGCAGACAAACCTTCTTCGGGTTGCCAGTGATAAGTAACTGGGGGAACACCTCCTGTAACATTTATAGGTTGATTTAATAAAACTGAATCACCTAGATTAATATGGTATGAATAATAACTTTGATTAAATATAAAATTTGAAAAAGAAACTATACAGGTGTCGAAAGCTTCTGAACCATTGGCGTCTGTGATTTTCAAATAAAATTCTATACGTTCAGCAGAAAACCTATCAGTTATTCTTGGATTCGATGCATGAATATCTTCCAAAACATCAGCTGTTTGAATAATGACATATGAACATCCACCTCCTGCTACAATATCTTCCATTCTCCATTCATAGGTGTAAGGTGGAGTACCATATTGTGCAGTCGGTGAACCACCTAAAGAAATAAAATCAACGTTCGGATCATCGGGACAACTATGGTAGTCAGGACCGGCATTTGCTACAACCTGTGCATCAACAAGATTCACAAGAAAGAAAAATAATATAAATAAAACACTTGTTTTCATGGTTAATGAATTTGGATTAATTTGACTATTAAAAGTATTAAAAGTTAAAAAAACTCCCCAAATTTGAGTTAAATGAGGGGAGTCTTTTATATTCTATTAAAAAACGGATACTGTAAAGTTGCTAAATTTAAAAAAAAATGAAGTTACTGTAATTGAAATGTTTATCAAAAAATGTACCCTATTTTTATTAGAATATTAATTTAGTGCTTCGTCGGTTGGTTCAATACTAATGTCTGAAATGTCTTACCCCAGTATAAACCATACTGATCCCCAATTCATTACATGCAATTATCGACGCCTCATCCCTTATTGATCCTCCAGGTTGTATTATCGCAGTTACCCCATAATCTTTTGCCAACCTTACTACATCATCAAATGGAAAATATGCATCACTGGCCAATACCAATCCCTCAGAAATCCCTGAATTTTTGGCTTGTTCTAAGGCGATCAATGCTGCTCCCACACGATTCATCTGTCCGGCACCAATTCCAACTGTTTTGCGGTCTTTTGCTAACGTAATGGCATTCGATTTGACATGTTTACAAACCTTCATTGCAAATAAAAGATCTTTCATCTCATGTTCACTCGGTTTTTTTTCTGTAACACATTGTATTTCATATTGTTCATCAGAATAATGATCCACATTTTGTCGTAATAAACCTCCATTTACACTGATAAACATGAATTGATCCTCATTTTTTAAGGAAAGATCAAAGGTCATTATCCTTAAATTTTTCTTGGTCATCAATATTTCAAGTGCTTCCGGTGTAAATGCAGGAGCCAGAATAATCTCCAAGAATACTGGTTTCATTCCTTCCGCCGTTTCAGCATCTATCGTTTGATTGGTGGCTACAATTCCTCCATAAATAGATACTTTATCTGCTTCGTAACAATTTTCCCATGCTTCTAAAACATCTTTACCAACTCCAACACCACATGGATTTTTATGTTTCACTGCAACAACTACCGGTTCTTTAAACTCTTTGACTATATTAAGTGTTGCATCGGCATCTTGTATGTTGTTATATGACAACTCTTTTCCGTGTAATTGGGTTGCCCATGCCATTGAAAA
>Ga0116170_10006665_pt1 | contig 10076 bp, 7 predicted proteins | sample AD_JPNHW1_MetaG_FD_89797 | JGI IMG/M metagenome (GOLD analysis project Ga0116170, IMG submission 89797) | Active sludge microbial communities of municipal wastewater-treating anaerobic digesters from Japan - AD_JPNHW1_MetaG | ecosystem: Engineered > Bioreactor > Anaerobic > Digestate | place...
GAGAAAGATTATATCGAAAAACAGATAGAAGCCGAGAAAAAAAAGGCGAAGCCGACTGTAAATCCAGGTTATTATTATGTCAGCGATTCGACCGGCCAGACAAAAATCAATAAGTCCGTCGTGTATACGATGCTGGAGGACGGTTATAATATTTTAACCGGCGTTGACACAACCCGGCTTTCTAAGAAAGAAATGTTCAGGGGAACGCTCGATCTTACGACGTCCTTCAAAAATATATTTCTGGGTTTCGCCATGCCGTTAAAAAAATTCAACGTCGAGGCCCGGATTATCAGAAGCTCGCTTGAAAACAACTATTTGAGCACGCGGGAAAAGTTCTTTCAGTATTTCAAAGTTTTTACCCAGGGAGAACCGTTTAATTATTCGCTGACATATTACAGGCGGTTTCTTGAGGATACTCCTCTTTCGCTTGAAATGGGGCTTTTTGAAAGAATAATTGAATTCGTGGCAAATTACTCTAAAAATAAATTTTATTCGATGCTTCTGGTTCAGACTCATAAATTATCCGACGGCAATTCACGTCTGGACTGGGTCGGGAGCGCCGGTTATAAGATCCATAAATATACCGGATTGAAGCTTATATTCACGAAAGACAATATGGACCATGAATATTCCGGGGACGCGACTTATTTCGCTCCATTCGAGGTTTATTACGCGCCGAATAACGTTTCAAGCAAGGCTCTGGGCGTTGATTACACCCGTTCCTTCAATAAATTTAATTTAAGCGCCGCCGCCGTTATTTACGGCAAGGAAACGAGGAACGCCGGACCTGATTCAAAGTTCCGCAATTTTTCGGCGACGCTGAATTTTCCGGCGGGCGCGGGTTCAAGCTTCGACTTGAGTTTTTACGGCGCGAAAAGCGATATCAATCCGATATCCGATCAGACGACGAATTCTCAATATATCGACAGGGAAATATATCTGAAGTATATGCATAAATTTTAATCGAATATCGAACCAATCGTTAAGATGAAGTTGAATTGTAACATGAGAGTAAAAAAATATAATAGCGAAAGTTATACGCTTAAGATTAAGATATTGATGACGGCCTTGACGGTCTTAATTTTTATATGTCACGGCTTTTTCGGTTGCGGAGCTTTCGCCGCCGATAAAAAGGTCAAACGCAATGTGCTGGTTTATTATTCGGGAAAAGACGGGAATGATTTTTCATCCAATTCGGTTTCAGAGCTGTTTGGTATTTTTTTCGACTATTTTGGCGCAAGCGTGCGCTTCGCCGATCTGGATAAGGGCATAGGAAGTGAAAATATCCGTCGCTGGGCCGATATTTACATAGTATGCCATTATCAGTGGCAGCATCCTAACGGGGACACTCTTTGCGATTTTTTAATGTCGGCCGCGAATGATAAGCGCGTCGTGCTGATCGGGCTGCCCGGCTCTCCAGCGAAACAGGTTTTTCTGATCGAGCGGCTTGGATTCCGAACGGACGACAAGTTCGCGAATTTGAATCTGATCAAAAAAATCGACTGCGACGTTTCTGTTATGAAGGGCGAGACGGACTATAAATTGAGCGCCAGCGGCGATTACTATCTTCTTGAAAAAAAGATTGATCGTGAAGACTCAAAGGTTCTTATAAAAGGGATCGCGGATACTTTCGAGACGGTCATAGCCGGAACTTCGAACAATGGAGCCATCATGTTCATAGATAAGCTCATATTCGAAAAGAATTATGTGCGTAAATGGATGGTGGACCCTTTTATTCTCGCAAGGGCCATACTGGGGGATGAAAAAAGCATAATCGCCGATCCGTGCGTGAAATCCGGAAGCAGGGTGGCGATGGTCCATATCGACGGCGACGGCTTTAACTATAAGGCGTATTATAAAGACAGGCGCTTCAGCGGCGAGATAATAACCGACGAAATAATCGATCATTATAAAGTGCCGGTAAGCGCATCGCTTATAGCAGCGGAAATAAATCCGGCTGATTTTGGAAGCGCGGATATTGAAAAAAAAGCCAAAAAACTTCTGAATTCCAGATACGTCGAAGCCGGGTCGCATAGCTGGTATCATCCGTTCGACTGGGAAAAAGTGCAGGAAGGAAAAATTGAAAGTTTTGCGTCCGACACGGAGGAAAATGACCAGATTGAAGATCTTAAAGTATTCAATCCCGCATGGAAAGCCAAACAGATGAGCATTGAAAACGAAATAACAAATTCGGTGAACTATATTTCAAATCTGACGGGCAAGAAATGCAAAGTTTTTTTCTGGACTGGAAAATGTAATCCGACGCCTGCCGCGCTTGAATTATGTGAACGTATCGGCATTTATAATATCAACGGCGGCGACACGAGATACGACGCTGAATTCGATTCTTATTCAAATATGTCCACTCATTACGGCGCTTATGAAGATCATTACCGTTATAACGCCAGATACGTCAACGAATTCATACTTACCGACAAGTGGAGCGAGCCTTACGACGGCTATATAAAGGCCATAGAAGGATTTAAAAGGACGGGCAGCCCCCACATTTTAACTCCATTCGATATTTATTTTCATTACTACATCGCGACCCGGCTTGAAGGGCTTAATTCGCTCAAAAGCGTTTTCGAATATGTTTTGTCCGAATATCCGTCTTTCATGAACGTATCGGGGTGGATAGAACGTTTGCGCGGCGTGATTTCATGTGAAATATATATAAAAAGCGAATTGAAAAAATTTGAACACGGCGATCCGCGGCTTAACTATTACAGACAGGCGGGTGAGGTAAAGGCTCTGCACTCGTTCTCATTTAAAAATACCGGTAAGCTTGATAATTTCAGGTGGGATTACGACGGCTTTCCTCTTGTAGACCCCAATCGCGGAATTATGGGATATAACGTTATCAACGGTTCTAAATATATAACGCTTGGAGACGTTACGAGCGGCGAGATAGACATAATTGATAAAGAGCCTTCGGCAATGTATCTGAGATCTTTTACCGGGAAAGTTTTAAGCGTCGAACTCGCGGGTTCCGACGGAAAAGTTTTCAAGCTGCGCGGCTCTCTTTGCTCTCCGCTTAAATTCACTCTCGGCAACGTGACTTTCGCCGATTCCAAGATCGAGATCATAAATGAAAAAAATGAAAAAATGCAATATGCCGGAAGCATTGATACTCAAAAAAAAGAATTGACTTTCTCGGGGCCCGCCATGGAAGGCGTAATCGTTGTTTCAATATTCTTTTCCACTTTTTATGACAATTTTTTCATATCAGCTTATAGCAACATGGTCAAAATTTTTAACATATTCAAAAATAATTTCCCGCTTCTTTTAGTTATTTTACTTTACGCGTATTTTGTTTTCAGCGCCAGGCGCGACAGTAAAAAAAATAAAATGAAAATGAAATAAACTTATTTTTGCCCGCTCATGGTTGACGAAGCCAAAAAGTAAGGCGCTTTAATGTTATTATTTAAAAAAACATTGACATTTCTCGTTGAATTATGTATCATTACTCTATCTCAAAAAATATCAACTTCTTAAGGAGGAGTTTATTTTTATGTTCAAAAGATTAGCATTAGTAAGCTTAGTAGTAATGTTCTTATTCTCATGTGTCGGCGATTCAATGGCAGCCGGTGTAAAACTGCAGTATGATCTTAAAAAAGGCGACACGTCTAAACATAGAATGAAAATGAAGAGCACGACATCTATCGGCGCACTCGGAAAAGTTGAAAAAATGGACACTGAAACTGAAATGACCCTTAACCAGAGAGTTATCGATAGAGACGATAAAAACGCCATGTACGTTCTCACATCGATCGAAAACGTAAAAACGATAGTTAACGGAACTCCCGTTGACGAACAGTCAAACAAAACAGCTGAACAGGTATTCACGATGCATATGGAACCCAGCGGCAAGATCCTCGATACCCAGGGTTTGAAAACAGAAATGTCGATGCAGCAGATGAATCTCGCGTTCCCTGAAAAACCAGTTGAAATAGGCGAAAGCTGGACGAATACTCTCAAGGCTACCGAACAGATCCCGACCACTCTTAAAATGAAATACACGGTTGACAAATTTGAAAAAGTTCAGGGTATGGACTGCGTAGTCATCAAATCGAAAGTCACTTCCGAAGCTTCAAAACCCGGCGTAGTTTCACAGTTAGACGTTAACGCCGATGGTACGATCTGGTTCGCCCACAAAGAAGGCAAAATAGTTAAAAACGCCGTTATCGGTACATTCGGTTCAGTAACGAACCAGGTTATCGACGGCAAAACGGAACCTATCGTTACGAAAGTAAACATAGACCTGTTAATGGATCTCATAAAATAATCTGACGCGGATTTTAACCTCATTGGAGGGTCAACCTTTAATGGAAATAAAACTTGAAAATATCGGAAGCGTAACGGTAGTAAACGTCGAAGGCGACATTTTCGCCGAAGATTCGATGAAATTGAAAGAAGCTCTTGAAAAGCTTTTTCAGTCCAACAAGATCAAGGTCGTATTAAATCTTGGAAAGACAAACGTGATCTCGTCGGTCGGGCTCGGCGTCATACTCGCGGCGCTCATAAAATTCCGCAAATACTCCGGAGATATTTGCCTCTGTCAGGTTAAAGACTTCGTTAAAAAAGTCTTGAAAACGACGAAAGTCGACAATATCGTCGAGACTTATGAAGGAGTCCAGCAGGCGATAGAGGTAATGTCCTGATTTGTGGCGCGCCCGCAGTGTTCTACTTAAGCACGATGTATTATTAACATATTGACCGCGCGAAAATATCAAGGGAGACTTTTGGTTCTTCCTTGATATTTTCCTTTTTCGGGCAAAATAAAATTATATGGAGATAATTAAAATGGCTGTAAAAAAAACCGTTAAAAAGACCGTGAAACCAGTGGCAAAGAAAAACGCCGCCGGAAAATCCTCAGTAAAAAAAGCCGTTACCAAAAAACATACGCATGTTAAACCTAATATAGGCATATTCTTTGGCGGCCGTTCGTCCGAACATGAAGTATCGCTCGTATCCGCTAAATCCATCATTGATTCGATCGACAAAAACAAATATAACGTGATCCCGATAGGCATAAACAAAGCCGGCAATTTTTTCTATCTTGAAGGCTCGATGGAACCGGCCGAAATACTAAAACACGGGAAACCGGCGTTATTTGTCGCCCAGCCTAACATCAATTATAATCTGTGGATACTCGATGAAGAGGAAAACGCCGTGGTCGACGCCTTTAATATAGATATAGCGTTTCCCGTCCTGCACGGCCCTTACGGCGAAGATGGGAAAATACAGGGGCTTTTTGAAATGGCCAATATTCCCTATGTAGGTTCCGACGTTTTAGGCTCCGCCTGCGGAATGGATAAGGCCATAATGAAAAATCTTTTCATTAATCACAATCTGCCTACCACGAATTACGCTTATTTTACGAAGTTCGATTTTGAAAACAGCAAAAGCACGATACTCGATACGATAAAAACGGCCATAAAGGCTCCTTATTTCGTGAAACCCGCCAATTTAGGGTCTTCGGTCGGCATATCAAAAGTCGCTAAATTCGCCGGGCTTACGAAAGCTATTGAAAAAGCGCTGAAATACGATTATAAGATCATCGTCGAGGAAGGCGTCAACGCCCGCGAGATCGAGGTCGCCGTCATCGGAAACTTTGAATTCATCGCCGCCGAGCCCGGAGAAGTATTGCCCGCAGCCGATTTTTACGATTACGACGACAAATATAAAAACGGAAAGACAAAATTTGCCATACCGGCGAAACTTCCACAAAAAAAGATCCAGGAGATAAAGGAAATGGCCGTTACGGCTTATGAATCGGTCGGAGCTAAAGGTTTCGCGCGCGTCGATCTGTTTCTGGAAAAAGAAACCGGCGCCGTTTACGTCAACGAGATCAACACAATCCCCGGTTTTACGTCTATTTCAATGTTTCCCAGAATGTTCGAAAAAAGCGGCGTCAAATACAGCGATCTGGTAGACAAATTGATCGGATATGCGGTTGAATTGCACGATCTGAAAAGCAACCTTACCGTATAAATCAACGATTTTTCATGCATTGGATTCTGGCGGTTTTTTATGGCACATTTTAAAAATAAACTCGCGCCAATCTTCATGGCGCTTATCGCGGCGGCGGTTTTTTCCGCCTGCGGCGGGAGCGGCCAGCCTGCTTTGGATTCGTCCGGGCAGGCTTTGAAAAGATCGCCGGTTTTCACCACTGATCAAAAATACAAGGACGTTACGATAAAATTCGGCGCCAACTCTATCGCGAGCGCATCTGAAATGCTTAAAAAGCGTGGCGAGCTGGCGGCTTATCTTAAAGCCGAGCTGGGCGTGCGCGACGTAGAGATAATGCTCGCGCGCGATTACGATCAGGCCCTGAAACAGCTCATCAACCATGAAACCGACATTTCATGGTTAGGCGCCATATCTTACGTGCGCGGATCTGAAAGGAATAAACTCATACCTCTGGTCAAACCCATAGTCAACGGCGCGACTTTTTACAGGAGCGCCATAATAACCAGAAGCGACGGCGCCATTAAAACCTTATCCGACCTGCGCGGAAAAAAGGTGGCGTGGGTCGATAAAAATTCAACCTCGGGATATCTGATGGCAAAGGCATTAATGCGCGAAGCCGGAATTGACGCGGACCGCGACCTGGCTGAAACCGATTTTGTCGGAAATCATACCGCCGTCGTTTTAAACGTACTTCTGGGTGAAATGGATGCCGGCGTGTGTTATCTGGGGGCGCAGAACGTATTAGTGGACCCCGTAAAGATAGCGCGGATAAAAGTTATCGCAACTACCAGGGAAATATCGACGGAACCTATAACATGCACGGATTCATTTCCCGTGGAACTGAGAGATCGCGTAACGGAAGCGTTTTTAAGGCTCAATGAAAACGGCAACCCTAAATTTACAAAAGCGTCCGATAGCGACTATAATTCCATACGCGAAGTAATGAAGCTTTTAAATTTTTAGTGAAGGATGAGACCGGGCGTTGATAAAATACAGCCTCAAATTTAAAATATTTCTATGCACCGTTTCGCTCGCCATATTTATAATAATGGCCGTCTCATATGTTTATTCGATACGCATGGAGCGCATAGTCAAAGGTAATTTAGATACCGCCGGCTCGCTTTTATGTTCATCCGTCGTGCGCTTCGCTCCCGAGCTTATAACCCGGAAAGGTTATGACGATCTTTTTGAGTTCGTTGAAAACGCCATTAAAGGCAGTCGTTTTGTCGAAGAAATATCGATACTCGACAGAAACTACAGATATATCGCCAACCGCGACAGAATAACCATGAAAACTAAGATCGGCGATACCATGCCCGCTGAAGAGCGTCTTAAATATCCATACTCGCCGGGCGTTACAAGAATTGAAAGCGCTGACGGCGCGTCTATCGAATATTACATGCCGATCGAACTGGACGCCATATATTACGGAATGGTAATACATAAGATATCGTGCGAGCCGCTTGAAATATCCCGCGCCGAGAATCGAAAATGGCTTGCCGCTCTCATATTCGGCGCCATACTCGCTGCATTGTCGGCGGCATTCCTTTTATCCGGCATGATAACTTCAAATCTCAACAAACTCATGAAGAGTATAAAGATCGTTTCAGGCGGCGACCTTGCGCACAGGCTCGATATAAAATCACGTGATGAGATCGGCCTTATCGCGGATCAATTCAATACTATGCTCTCCGGCCTTCAGGAACGGATGCATCTGGCAAGATTCGTTCCGGAAAGCGTTTTCGACGCGATCAAAAGCGACACCGGCACGCTCGAACTGGGCGGCCACGAAAAGAGCGTCACGGTCCTTTTCGCCGATATCCGCGGATTTACGACTTTATCTGAAAATCATTCGCCGCGAGAGATCGTCGAGATGTTAAATGAATATCTCGAGCGCATGACCAACGTTATCAAATCGGAGAACGGCGTCGTGGATAAATTCATAGGCGACGCCATAATGGCCGTTTTTTATCCCGGCGAGCAGGGCGATGATACGACGCGCGCGGTCATGGCCGGCATGCAGATGATGGAGGAGCTTAAGCGTTTCAATATAAAGCGTAAATCAAATGAGCTTTTCACGATCGATATCGGTATCGGCGTAAATACGGGTCCGGCGATAGTCGGTATGATAGGCTCTAAATCAGGACGTCTGGATTATACCGTCATCGGCGATACGGTCAATGTCGCATCACGTTTGGAAGGCATGTCGAAACTCGGGAAATATACGAAAATAGTTATTTCTGAAAGCGTTTATGACCGAGTCTGCCATGTGTTCGATGTGGGGCTTATGGACGAGGATAAAGTAAAGGGCAAAACCGGTCTGGTTAAAATGTTCGAGATCATCGGGATAAAGACTTCAGAGCGTATATTGGATGAAATAGAGAAAAAGAGCGATGATGAAAAAGTTCGCGCGATAGATCTTATAGGCCTTTCGGGTAACGCCGGTATGGTCGATGTTCTCTTGAAATATCTTTGGGACGAATCACCGAAGATCCGTATAAGTTCAGGCATGGCGCTTAAAAATCTTTTAAGGCCCGTGAGCGAGGTCGTTGAAAAGTTCAATAAAGTTCTCGAGGTCGAAAAAGATTCGCAGGTAATTGCGACGTTTATCAAGGATATCGGGATGCTTGGTAACGACGATGATAAGATACGGCTCGTGCCGTTTCTTGATCATGAAAACGAACGCGTGCGCGCGAACGCGATAGAGGTCATAAGCCGCGTCAACAACAGCCCTCTTTTAAAGGACCTTCTCGGGAAAAAACTGAACGATTCGAATAACCGCTCACGCGCGAACGCCGCGATAACGCTTTATCAGATAGGCGATTTGCGCGGGCTTACGACGCTTATCGAAATGTGCCGCGATAAGAATTCATCGCTGATGCGCGCATCCGGCGCTTACGGAATAGGACAGATAGCATCGAAGCGGGCGGCCAAGAATATATTCATATATCTCACTAACGAAGAATTCATATTGAACGAAGATAGATTCAAGCTTTTAGAAGACGGCAGGCTGGTTCTCGAAAATCTTATGTCGAATGAAACCGATTCGATGGTAAAAGCGAATATCATAAAAGCTCTCGGGCTTCTGGGCAACGCCAATTCAATTCCCGCTTTTATAAAGGAATTCAGGAAGCTTCCTAAAACGAGTTCGTTCCGGCCGATGCTTCTTTCGGCGATGACCGAAATAACCGGCTCTTATATTCCGCAGCTTATCGAGGAACATTTTAAGAAAAACTAATGCGCGTATTTGGAATTTTTGAACATTTGTTCATAAAAATAGCCGTTTTTATTGACAAACGCATATTATAAATGTTAAAATTTATTTTTAACGGCAGGTATATTGAAAGGGCGTGGAAATTTTGCAGGATATGGTTAAAATAGATGAACCAAGTAAAAAAGAGAAGATATTAAAGGCGAGCCTGGCTGTATTTTCAAAAAACGGCTTTCCTGAAGCGACGATGCGCGAAATCGCTCAAAAGGCTGGCGTGTCGCTTGGCTTGATCTATTTTTATTTTAAAAGCAAGGACGATATATTAAGAGAAATATTCATAAGGATCACCAGCAGTTTTCCGAAGGATATTTTTGAAAAAACTCACGAAGATGCGGTGCCTGAAGAAGTATTGGGAAATCTGTGTTTATCCCATTTGAAATTTCTGGCGAGAAATTTCAAGCAATTCATGATGTTTCTGAATGAATCCATGAATAACAATAAGCTCGGAGAATTTCTTTATACGAACAGAATGGAAGAAGGGTATCGCGATATCGGAGAAATATTTTCCAAATTTCAGAAAAAATCGAAGTTTAGAAAATTCGATACGGAGAACGCGACGTTTGTTCTATTGAATTCGCTCTTCATGTTCGTGCTTCTCAAGGAAGGGCCTTTTAAAAAGCAATTGAAGGACAAGTCTTATGAAAAATACTGCGACACGCTTACGGACCTTCTTATTAACGGAATGCTTTTGAAATAAACTTGATTCGTCGCGTTTTATCGGCCGCCAAGCCGCTTGGCTCGTTTTCGGCGACTTTTTAAATACTGCCGGATAAATGTGAAAAACATCGGCCGGCTTGTCAACTAAAACGTGAATTTTGCGTTTTAAAGTATA
>Ga0116170_10006673_pt1 | contig 10062 bp, 6 predicted proteins | sample AD_JPNHW1_MetaG_FD_89797 | JGI IMG/M metagenome (GOLD analysis project Ga0116170, IMG submission 89797) | Active sludge microbial communities of municipal wastewater-treating anaerobic digesters from Japan - AD_JPNHW1_MetaG | ecosystem: Engineered > Bioreactor > Anaerobic > Digestate | place...
AGCTCAGCTGGGAGAGCGCTGCAATCGCACTGCAGAGGTCGACGGTTCGATCCCGTTCAGCTCCACCAAGACCCCCTAGAGGAATCTGGGGGGTTCTTGTTTCATGACGGCATGGACCGGGCGGGCCGGGGAACGACGGCCGCCCTGCCGGTCATCATTCCCACCTCCGCGGCGCCCCCCAACCTTCCACGACAGGTCCCCTCATGTCCAGGCGCACCCTGCTCAAGATCGCCTTCGCGGCCGCCTCCGCCCTGGGCGTCTACGCAACCCTGCTCCTGGCGCACGACTATGTGCTGGCGCTTCTCGGAAGACAGCAGGAGGAGTGGCAGATCGCTTTCGAGGTCGCGCCGTTCCCCATCCTTCTCGGGCTCCTGTCCCTGGCGATCGCCCTCTTGGCCAGGCCGCGCTTCCCCGCGGTGCTCCTCGCCCTCTGCCTGGGGATCATCGTCCTCCCGGCATTGTTGTACTGCCTGGTCTCGATGCGCATCTACTAGGACCGGACCACCTCGCCAGGTCCAGGAACGGATTTCGACCATCCTCCTGGATGGAAGCCTAGCCATCCCGGCGACAGGCCAGGGACAGGCAGGCATCCCCCTCCTGAGCCATCCACCCCTGTTCCACCAAGGGCGCCACCAGGGCCTGGACCTCGCCGGGCGATCCGGCTTCTCCTCCCTGCGCCAGCAACCCAGCCAGTTCCAACAGGGTCCTGGCTTGATCGCAGGCGAGGTAGACCGCTCGATGCGGCCCGTCCAGCGCCGTGCAGGTCTCCTCCTGATCGGGATCCCGGCGATCGACGATGACCAGACGGTGTCCCTCATCGATGAAGGCGAGGGTCGACTTGGCGTGGATGTCCTTCCATCTGGAGATCCGTTGCGCCAGGGGTTCGGTGTAGCGATCGACATCCTTTCCTGGACCGCCATGACGATAAGTGAAGAAATAGGCCAGCCGACTCAGGCTCTCCTCCGGAAGAGGATAGACCCACCGATAGGAGGGATATGCCTGGATGTCGGTCAAGCGATAGTCCTGCGGATGTTCGAAGTAGGGACTGAAGCGGTCAAGGCGGAAGGGCCCGGCGTAGTTCGGCGGATCGAGATGGGACAACAGAGGCAGGAACTCCGCGAGGCGGCCATATTCCCCGGCGGGCTCCCCGGGGAAACCCCAGAGCCAGTTCCACACGACCGTGATCCCCAGTTCTCGGCACCACTTCAGGAACTGCAGGCATTGCAGGGCGGACACTCCCTTGCGGATCGTTCCAAGGATAGGGCTGCTCAGGCTCTCGATCCCGACCTCGACGCGCCGGGTTCCCGCCTGGCGGAGCAGCGTCAGCTGCGGCTTCGTCAGATCCGGCCGAACTTCGAAGTAGACCAGTTTGGCCCCCATCCTGGACCGGATGACCTCCGGCAGGAAAGTCCGGAAGTAGCCCGGATTGATGATCTCGTCCGTGATGATCACCATCGAGTCCGGATGGGCATCGTGGAGGGCGTTCAGCTCCTGCGCCGCCCGTCCGGGGGACTTGGATCGGTACTCGAGCTGGGCGGAGGCCTGGCCGCAGAACAGGCACCTGCGCCTGGCTCCCCACCAGCACCCCCGGCTAGTCTCCATGAGATAACGGGGCGTCTGGGTCCGGACGAAGCTGCTGGCGTTCCACGCATCCTGGAAGTCGCCGACATCCGGCCAGGGCAGGAGGTCGAGGTTACCCACAGGGGGCGCGTCGTGAATCCGCCCAAGCACACGTTCCCGGTTCTCGCGGGTGAACACGCCCGGCAGATCCTCCACGGGCCTGCCGGACAGGACGCATTCCACCAGCTGCGGGAACACGATGTCTCCCTCCCCGGACACGACGGCGTCCAGGCACGGAAACTGGGCGATGGCCTCCAGCCCCATCGGTCCGCGGAAATTGGCTCCGCCGCCCACGATGAACAAGCCGGGCGACCTTTCCTTCAGCCTCCGGGCGAGGGCCAGCGAGGCCGTGTGTTGGTGGAACTGGCTGGTGAAGCCGACCAGGGTCGGAGCCTTTGCGAGGATGTCCTCGGCGCACGCCTCCAGGAAATCCGGGATCGCCCCTCGCGCCGCGCGCAATCCCTGGATCTCCCTCCGATCCAGGGGGCGCTTCCCGAAATAAGCCTGGGTATGGGCGGGATGTCCCCCAAGGAGGACCTGGTCCAGATAACCATCCTCGCCGCGGTCGTCCCCGAACAGCGCGAAGGAAAACAGCCAATCCCCGAGCAGATCCGTCGGATACCACGTCGTGATCCGTTCGTAGACCTCCGGGCCGATCTGCTGCGCGAAACGCAGGTTGGGGTAGAGCACCCGGGCCGGAAACCCCTTCCTGGCGAGTTCCGCCTTCAGAAGGCTCAGGCCGATGGACGGCTGCTTGTACTGGGCGAACGGCATGCACACCAGGACGACCGGGGCGCCTTCCGGGGAGGCTGATGGGACTGGTGCGGGACCGTCTGCATTCATGGAAGCTCCAGCAGGTGCACTGTCGGTCGGGGAGCGCGTGAGGCTCGGCCTCAGGAGGAGACACGAAACATGTACTGGTCGAAATATCCGGCGATCACTCGCATGTGGCCGGCCAGGTAGGCGTTCATCTCCTCGTCGCCGGTGTCGACCAGCAGGGGCTTGCCAACCAGGGCCGTGATCTTGCTCTTGGTCGCCACGACCAGGATGTTCTCCCGCCCCACCTTCCGGATCACCTGGGGACTGATCTGCTGGTTGCCGCGGCCGAAGATGTAGCCCTGGCCGCCGATTACCGTGACGACGATCTTGGCCGGCCTCCCGTCCAGAAGCTCCAGGAGGGCCTGCTCGCTCAGGTCCTTGGCGATGATCCGCTTGTCCAGCGCCGCGTCGACACCCAGCAGCGTGTTGTCCGGAGTCATGCGGTTCTTGACGGCCCGCATGGTGGTTCCGGAGCCCAGGATGTAGAGGACGCCCGGCTTCATGCGGTCGTAGATGTAGTGGGAAAGCAGCTCCAGGTTGGATTCCTCCGAGCTGGTGCGGCCGGCCTTCGAACTCTGCACCAGGCTCTTTTCGTAGGGAATCTTCAGGTAGCCGAACAACTCCGCGGTGACCCTCCCCTGGCGGAACGCTTCCTCGTCGATGTCCATCACTTCGGCTTCCTTGATCTGGAGGGCCTGCCCCTGGAGATACTGCAAGGCCAGCCGGCCCGCCGAACGCGGCGTGGTGGCGTAGACCGCCGAATGGATCTTGACGCCCGCGGGGATGCCAAGCGTCACGACGGTGTCCTGCACCGCCGCATGCACATCGCGGGCCGTCCCATCCCCTCCTGCGAAGAGGATCAGGTCCGCCCCCTGCCGCTTCAGGTCCTGGGCGGCGTGGCGGGTGTCCAGGCAGGTGGTGTGCTCTTTCCGGATGGTCCCGGTCACGCTGGGGACGAAGCCCGAGGCCCTCGCCTCGTCTTCTCCCATCTCGGACGGATAGGTGAGGATCTCGACCTGGTCCATGATCGGAGACAGCTGTTTCAGGGCCTCCACGGCCCTGGCCGGGGCCTCCGGCCTGGCGCCCTTCTCCCGGCAGAGCCGCTGGATCTCATCTCCGTCCGTCCCTTTCAGTCCGACCCTCCCGCCCATGCCGGCCAGCGGGTTCACGATCAAGCCCAGTTTCTTCAAGATGGCGCTCCTGTGCACTCACCGAGACGAAGGGAGGGCGCGGGCCCTCCCTTCGTCTCACGGATATGGTTCAGTATTCCTTGATGCCCTCGGGGGTCTCCATCCAGACCTTTTCCTTCTTCCACTTGACCGTCACCAGGTACAGCCAGAGCAGCGCGCCGAACCCCATGTAGACGAACCACTGGGTCCAGCCGGGCTGCCCCAGCGTGCAGAGCACGGCGATCGTGGTGGAGATGATGAAGGCCAGCACGCGCATGAACATGCCGCCGGGAATCTTGTAGGGTCGGACCCAGGTCTTGTTCCGAACGGCCAGCACGATCGACGCCAGGGTGATCAGGGAATATGCGGCCGCGCAGCAGAATGACATCAGGCAGAAGAACTCCTGCAGGAAGCTGGAGACGTTCATCACGACCAGCGCCAGCATCGACAGCCCCCAGATGAGCAGGTTGGGCAGGATCGGCTGGGCGTGGCGATTGGTCTTGGAGAAGACCTTGGGCAGGAAGTTCTGGCGCCCCATGGCGTAGAACATGCGTACGCTGGAGATCCAGAAGCCCAGGATGCAGGTTCCGATCGTGAAGACGATGGCGCCGAGGCCGAAGACGAACAGCCACAGCTTCATCATCGCGCCGGTCCCGAAGGCGACCTTCAGGGCGTCCGAGGAGACGAAGGCCGGGAAGGTCCCCCCCTTCGTCAGGGCCTCGTTGGGGCCCATGCCGGAAAGGGCGAAGAAGAAGAGCGCGTAGATCCCGGCACAGGTCAGGATGGAGCCGATGATGGCCTTGCTCTGGTCCTTGATGGGGAAGTTGCCCTCCTCCACCAGGTTCGGCACCGTCTCGAAACCGAAGAAGGGCGTGATCAGAAGCGCCCAGCCGATCACGATCCCGAACCCTCCCCAGGCCTCCTTGTAGCCCAGCGAGCTGAAGAAGGGGGCGAAATTGCTGAGGCTCCAGGAACCGGAGGCCATGAACATGACGGCCGTGATCGCGCAGACAGCCAGCGCGAAGAAGAGCATGAAGGTCTGGATCGCGCCGGCCAGCGAGATCTCGTAGAGCGAGAGCAACAGGTAGACCGTGATGAACACGGCCGAGATCAGGGTGATCTGGGTCACCGACAAGTTCCAACCTGCGATGTAGTTGACCCAGGCGATGATCCCCATCACGCCGGCGGGCGGAACCGCCAGCCAGGCGGCCAGGATCAGCCAGGTGCTCCAGTAGCCCACATGCTTATTGATGCCGACCGTGCCGTAGACCAGCTCCACGCCGCAGCTCGGAAGCATGGTGGCGAACTCGCTGTAGACGAATCCGATGGGCAGCATCAACACGGCGAGGACCGAGAAGGCCAGGAAGGTGGAGGGCCCCGCGGCACTCAGGAACATGCCGTCCCAGTAGCCCATGAAGGTCAGGATCGCCCCCGTGGCCAAGGCATAGACGTAAAGCCAGCTGAGCGACCGCTTCAGTTTCCCTGAGCCGACCATCTTGGCTTCCAGGTCCACGCCTTCGATGATCCCGGCGGTGGCTTCGCAATCGGAGCAATCTGGGCCAGATTTATTGATAGCTGACACGTTACCTCCTAAATGGCGAGTTGTTTTGGGAAAGCGCTGAGTTCATTTCCTGCCCATCTTCTTCGTGTAGGCCATCCAGGTCGTGGCCCACTTCGCAGGATCGTCGAATTCGCGCGGGTCCTTGTTCTTGTGGGCCGCGCACCGGTAGGGGGCGTTCTTGAGGAAATCAGGGTTCTCGCGGGCCTCCTTGGCCAGCCTTTCGAACACGGCGGCGTACTCGTCGAGGTCGTCCTTGGAGAAGGTCTCGCATGGCTCCAGCGTGAACGGCTCGGGCACGACCCAGGGATGATGGGAAGTCCAGTAGTGCTCGATGCCGAAATCCCCGAGTCGGCGCATGATGTCCTCCGTGCCGACGCCGGTCTCCTGGGCCAGCTTCTCCCAGCTGTAGCGGACCTGTTCCAGGCGGCGATGCCCTTTCGCGTACCAGGTCGTCTCGCCGGGGATGGCTTCCAGCTTCTTCTGGAGGTAGTTGTTGTTGAGGACGGAGATCTCGGCGCACTCGCGCAGGTAGTCGGGACCCATCATCCTCAGCCAGGCGTAGGCTCGCAGGACGACGCCGGCGGACCCCATGAAGCCCTTGATCTTGCCGATGGATTCGGGCCTGTCGTAGTCGAGGAAGAAGGCCCCATCCGGCAGCTTCTCCACCACGGGATAGGGCATGAACTTTGCGAGTTCGGCCCGCATGCCGAGGGCGCCGGTGCCCGGACCCGAGCAGCCGTGAGGGGAGCCGAAGGTCTTGTGGATGTTGAAGTGGCACATGTCGAACCCGCACTCGCGGGCCCGCGTGATGCCCATGATCCCGTTCAGGTTGGCCTGGTCGTAGAAGCAGAGCACGCCGTACTTGTGGGCTTCGGCGGTGAACTGGTCGATGATCGGGTTGTAGATGCCGGTGTCTTCCGGGTTCGTGATGTGGATGGAAGCCACTCGGTCGGACAGCGCGGCCTTGAAGGCCTCCAGATCGGGATAGCCGGTTTCCAGCGGCATCAGCGTGGTGACCTTGAATCCAGCCGTGGCGGGAGAGGCGGCGTCGCAGGGATGGGAGAACATCGTGGTGATGATCTCGTTGCGCTTCTCGGCTTCCCCGCGCGACTTGTGGTAGGCCCGGACGATGGAGGCGGCCGTGAAGACCGCATGGGCGCCGCCTCCGGGCTGGAGGCAGAAGCGGTCCATGCCCGCCAGTTCCTTGCAGATCTGCTCGACCTGCCAGTAGATTTCCAAGATGCCCTGGACCGTCTCGTCCGGCTGCAGGGGATGGAGGTTCGCGAAATTGGGGTTCGCGACCAGATCCTCGTTCACGCGGGCGTTGTATTTCATCGTGCAGGTGCCCTGGCTGACGTCCGGGCACAGGTTGGAACCGAGCACTTCCTGCGAGAGGTGGAGATAATGGGCGAGGACGTGCTTCTGGCTCACTTCGGGCAGGGCCGGGGGCGCGGTCCGGCGGATGCCGTCCGGCAACTGGCCATAGACGTCGCCGACCTTGGCCTGGATCTCCTCCTCGACTTCCGGCGGGAGGAGCCCACGGACGCCGGGATTGGACATCTCGAAGATGACTGGCTCGTCCCAATGCGCCTGATGATAGTTGCGAATCTTTGCAATACCCATCGGTAGTCTCCTTTATCCTCAGCAGATCTCGCGCAGGACGTCCGCCAGCCGGTGCAGGTCGTCCTTGGTGTGGACCTCGGTCACGCAGTAGAGAGCACTCTGCCCAAGCTCCGGGAACTCCCTGGAGAGGTCCTTGCCGCCGAAGATCTTCTTCCCGAGCAGGGCCTTGTTGATCTCCTTGACTGTCTTCCCGGTGGCATCGAAATTGACCACGAATTCCTTGAAGTTGGGGGCGGAGTAGACGGGAACTCTGAGGCCCTTGATCCCGGACAGCAGACCGATGGTGTAGGCGGTTCGCTGCAGCAACCCCTCTCCCAGTTCCTTCATGCCCTGCGGTCCCATCAGGGAGAGGTAGACGCCTGCGCCGATGCCGTGGAGCTGGGCCATCGTCCCGAGGAAATCCTTGGCCTTCTCGCGGGAGGCGTAGGAGGTCCGCTCGTAGAAGACCTCGCCGAAGCCGTACTCGCCCGGCTCGGTGGTTTCGGTGATGCCATACAGGAGGGAGGGGATCTCGGCCACGTAGAGCGGTTCGTCGCGCGTGGCAACGAAGCCTCCCTGGCCACCGCCCCATTGCATCGGGATGCCGAGGCCCTGAACATCCCCGACCGTGATGTCGCCACCGTAGTGCGCCGGAGGCTCGAGCACGCCGAGGGAGATCGGATCGACCCCCACGGCCACGATTCCGCCGGCATCGTGCACGATCCTGGCGATCTCCGCCCCCTGGGTCTCGATCATGCCCAGGTAGGTCGGGTTCTCGAAGTAGATGCAGGCGACCTTGTCGGTCATCTTCTTCTTCAGGTCCGCCAAATCGAGCAGGCCGGTCCTGGGATCGATGGTCACCGACGCGAGGGTCGGGACCGCCGAGTAGGCGTAGTTCCTGATGCATGCCAGGCGATCGGGGGAGATCGACCTGGGCACCAGGGCCTCGCTGCGTCCGGTGATGCGGGAAGCCATCCTGACGCTGGTGGCGGCAGCCATGCCCCAGTCATAGGTCGGAGTGTTGACCATGCCCTGGCCGACCAGCTCGGCGATGCAGGAGGCGAACTCGAATTGTGCCTGGAACTTCCCATGGTCGGCCATGGACTCGCCCACGTAGGCGGTCAGGAACTCGTCTCGTTCCATGATCGTCGTGACGACGGACGGGACGTAGTGGTTGTAGATCCCGGCGCCAAGGAAGCTCGTGTACTCCGAGCAGTTCGCGTTCCTTGCCAGGATCTTCTCCACGTGCTGGCGAAGCCTGCACTCCGAGAGGATCGGCTCCGGCAGGTTCAGCCTTCTCTTGAAACGGAGATGCTCGGGAATTTCCGCATAGATCTCCTCCACGCTGGAGATCCCGATCTCTTTCAGCATCTGATCCTTGATCTCGGGAACCATGTTCGGGATGTAGGGATGAATTGTCTGTTTATTCATAGATACAGCACCGCCTTTCTTCATTGAAGTTTCCCAGTAGTTCGTTAAGAATGAGGCAATTGAGTTATTTTTTTATACACTACCTCCTCTTCCCAATGTAATTAATTATGTTTTGAGAGTGCCAGTATGGGAGTCGGCACCCTGGAGTTTTGGATTCTTTGGAACCATGTTCCTAGGATCCATTTCAGGGTGCTAGCATAGGGAAAACATGTTTTTATCCTGTGATTTTCCTGTAATAGTAAAAACAGAAATCGTCTAGTACGACATCCCAGGCCTGAACGTGCTTCGCAGCGGCACTTGCCGCCTGTTGATCCAAGGAGCCTCGGCATGAGCGCAGCGCAACGCGGGAACCGCAATCCTGCTCCAGCAAGGAGCTCCCAGGGAAGGTCTCTTGATCGCGACGAGACGTCCGCAGTCCTCCTCCGCGCGCTGAAGACGACGCTCGGATGGCGGCGCGCCTCCGCGCTAGCGGTCAGCCGGAGCAGGAAGACCCTGGTTGAATCGAACCGGGGCGAGATCGAAACGCGCCTCGCCGTGCGCGACGTCGCGCGTCCATCGCGGCCCATCGAGTTCGGCGGTCTTCCCCTGACGCTGATCACCGAATCGCTGGGCCAGTACGATCCCGCCGCCAACATCCCGTCGATCGTCACCGACATGATGCTCAGGAGCATCGTGGAGGCCCACTTCGCCGTGTGGTACGTGTGGCACGTCCCTTCGGGGACCATCTTCGCGCCCGGGATGCGGGAGCTGCTCCACATTCCTGATTCCGAAGTGCCCACGATCGTGGAGGAATGGCTCGGACGCGTCCACCCGGAAGACCTTCCGCGGATGATCGGCGAGAACGACGATTCGATCCGGACAGGCTCGGCCTTCCGCAGCGAATACCGGTTCCGCTGCGGCGACGGCAGCTACATCTCCATCAGCGACTGGGGCATCGTCTTGAGCGGCACGGACGGGAACACCGAATGGATGGCCGGGGCGCTCCGGGACATCACCGTCGAGAAGAGCCTGGAACAGGCCCGCGAGGAATCCGCCCAGCTGCGGGACGTGCTGTTCAGGAAGTCGCTCATCCCGGTGTTCCTCCTCGACGGGAAGGGGGAGTTGGTCGATGCGAGCCAGTCGGCCCTCGACTTCCTCCACATGGAACGGGACGCGCTCGTGGACAGGCCTGGCCGCGAGATCCTTCCCGCCTGCCTTCTCGAGAGCGCGAAGAGCACGGACCGCAGGCACGTTTCCGGCGCCATGGAGGTGGAACTGGAGGTGGCCGGGAACCGCAAGTGGCTCGTGGCCACCGTCATGCCGTTCTTCGTCGGGAACGAGCAGATGGCCTTCGTGCTCGGTGCCGATGTGACTGAGCAGAAGCGGGCCGCCGAGGCCTTGGCCCGCTCTGAAGCCTCGCTTCGGGAGAAGAAGGAGGCTCTCGAGCGGCACAATGTGGCGCTGCGGGTCCTCATCGACCAGAGGCGCAACGACGCCATGGAGCATCGGCGGATTCTTGCGGAGAACATGGAACAGCTCGTGTTCCCCATCCTGGATCGAGTCGCGGCCGCCTTCTCCGACCGGGAGGAGGTAGCCCTCCTGGATATCGTGAGACAGACCTTGAACGATATCGCCAATCCCCTGCTCGGACCCGGCGATTCTCCGCTCGCCCGTCCCCAAGGACTCAGCCGGAGGGAATACGAGATCCTCCAGCTCGTAAGGGCCGGCCGGACCACGCGGGAGATCGCGCACGCCCTCTACATATCCCCGACCACCGTGACCTTCCACCGCGGCAACATCCGCCAGAAGCTGGGCCTTCACCGGAGCGGCGCGCAGCTCGCCTCCCGGGTGGACGTCAAGGCCCTGGCCCCGCAGGCGGGG
>Ga0116170_10006675_pt1 | contig 10057 bp, 9 predicted proteins | sample AD_JPNHW1_MetaG_FD_89797 | JGI IMG/M metagenome (GOLD analysis project Ga0116170, IMG submission 89797) | Active sludge microbial communities of municipal wastewater-treating anaerobic digesters from Japan - AD_JPNHW1_MetaG | ecosystem: Engineered > Bioreactor > Anaerobic > Digestate | place...
ACATGAATAGAATGTGCGATTACTTTGAAAATAAGGATTATAACAATGCTTTGTCCCTGCTTATTTCGGCAGTTTATAACCTAAAAAACGCAGGTGCTGAATATGCCGCAATAGCCTCCAACACTCCGCATATTGTTTTTGATGAAATAAGCCGATATTCGCCTCTTCCGATAATAAGCATTGTTGAGGAAACCTGCAAATATATATTTGCAAACGAATATAAAAAGGTTCTTGTTCTGGGAACGAGTTTTACTATGAAAAGTGAGCTTTATACCAAAAACCTGCTGAAATACGGGATAGAAGCAATTACTCCACGTCCTGACGATATTGAAAAGCTGCACAATATAATTTTCCCCAACCTTGAAAATGGTATTGTTATTGCCGAAGATAAGGCAAAAATGATTTCCATAAGCGAGAGTTATATAAAAGAATTTAATGCGGAAGCGGTAATCCTCGGATGTACTGAAATTCCGCTTATGATTAAAGAGGGCGATATGTCTGTACCCGTTATCAACACCACACAGATACATATTGATGCAATTTCGAATTTGCTGATTAACAATAAAACCTCCAATACTGAATTTGATTCCGAATACTGTAATGTAAAATATCTCGAAAATAATAATACAGTTCTTTTAGCATGGAAAAAGTTTGCATGCTTTGAAAACTACAGAAAGCCGACGAGATTTGCGCTTGAGCTTATGAAATCACATGGCGTAAAAAGATTCATTATTGACGCGAGAAACGGATTTGAAGACGAAAAAGCTGATGTTGAGTGGGGCTTTACCTGGCTTCTTCCCGAAATGTCAAAGACAGATTGCAAAACTGTTGCATTTATTTTGAATGAAGTTCACGACGACATTGAAGAAGAAATGGATATGTGGACTGCGGAATTCAGTAAGTATTTCAAAGTTATAAAATGCGACGGTGTAGAAAAGTCAATGCAATGCATTTAACAATAGTACTAAAACAGAACCTACTTGAAAAAGCGGGCGTACGGAGAAATATCGTATGCCCGCTTTCTTATTTATATAAAAAATGATAAATCTGTAATAATCACTTTTTTGCTTCTCCTTTTAAGAATATGAAGTCACTTAATTATCAGAATATTTAAGCCACTAAAATTAATAATATTAATAATTTCGGTTGTCAAAAATCTATGCTTCAAAAGCAATGTAAGTTAATAAAATAAATAAAACTTGTCACTTTAGTTAATTAAATAAAGAAATTAGCTTAATTTGTTAAAAAAACTTGAAATGATATAATTGAAATGCTATAATTATCGAGTTTCTTGTACTACGCTGAAAATTAATATAATTAAGTTAGTTATCAGCTTTTACATAAGTATTTTAAATAAACAAGGGGAATTAAAATGATTCAGATTTTAACCGCTTCTATTGCACAAAACGCCATACCACCTCAGATATCCGAGGGAATTCGTCAGGTACAGCAGTACAATTTTTCAATTGGTATTCTTGCAATGCTTTTGGTTGGCTTTGGCTTCCTTATGGTATTCGTTAAAAAATATGGTTATTCGGCAACAACAGGCACTTATATTTTAGTTGCAACCACTCTCCCTCTTTATCTTTTCTTAAGGTCAACAGGTATTTTGTCAAGTGAAGCAATGAAGATTGACAGCATCGAATCATTTTTATTTGCTGAATTTGCGGCAGCCGCAGCTTTAATTGCAATGGGAGCTGTTTTAGGAAGACTTAAAATCTATCAGTATGGTTTACTCGGGCTCCTTATTGTCCCGGCTTATATGCTTAATGAAAAACTTGTTATGGACGGCGGTCTTGGAATAACTCAGGGATTTGTTGATGCGGCGGGCTCAATAACAATTCATACATTTGGCGCTTATTTTGGAATGGGTCTTATCTTTATGCTGTCAAAAATGGAGCATAGAAAGGTCGCAATTGAAAGCGATGCGACCTCAGACCGATTTGGAATGCTTGGCTCAATGATATTATGGATTTTCTGGCCAAGCTTTTGCAGTGCAATTGTTCCGGAGGCGGACTTCCAGCGAACAGTTATAAATACTGTCCTCGCATTATGCGGAGCAACACTTTGCACATATGTTATAGGACTTCTTTTGAGGAAAAAGATTTCAATTGCTGATGTTTCAAATGCATCTTTGGCCGGCGGTGTTTCAATCGGCGCGACCTGTAATCTTGTCAGTCCTTTAGCCGCATTCGGAATTGGCTTGCTTGCCGGAGCGTTATGCGTAATCGGATATACGGTTATTCAGCCAAAGCTTCAGGAAAAGCTCAAGGTTGTTGATACCTGCGGAGTCCATAATCTTCATGGGATGCCGGGACTTATGGGCGGATTGATTGCTATTCTCGTTGTCCCCTCAGCTGCAAAAGCTCAGATTATAGGGATATTGTTCACAGTTGTTTTTGCATTAATCTGCGGCGTAATCGGAGGATTTATAATCAAGCTAACCGGAACAAAGAAAACACCTTACGATGACAGCGACGAGTTTTTGACGGACTAATATTATACGCTGTTCACATTAAAGCAGCGGCATTTTATAATACATACCCTCTGTATTAATAATTTACAGAGGGTATGTATCTTTTTGGCGTTTGGTGGTTGTTATTGAAAATTTGCTGATATTGGGAACATCATGTGAGGTGATTTTTTATCCATGTGAACCAAAGCAGACATTATAAATCTTTCGCCACCAACTTTTGAAGCTATAAAATAATAAAATTAGCTTCATACGTTAAAAAAGGTGTAGCCGACCTTACCGCACTCGCACAGGCAACGGATAAAAAAATCAGTTACATATCTTACCGATTTATTGTGTAAACGTCGGGAAGTACAGTTGAATCAGTTGCTAAAATTCCAGCAGGAACTGAAGTTGAATACGCGTTAGGGACAGTAGCAAAACAAACAAGTCCAATTACAGGACAAACTGCTTCTCGGAATGGTGTTAAATATTTATTTTCATAATTTGATCCAGACTGGATTGTTGAAAGCTTTAATTCAATTGCGAGATGTTTCAGTATTACCCAGTAAGCAAAACTGAGCGAGCTTGAAGTCTACGGTTATTTGATTTTTATTGACAGTTTTGCCGAATCTGGACAGCGAGCCGAAAGAGAACGATCTGCGAAAGGTCTTGCCTTAGGTGTATTTGCTGCAATATTGATATATGAAACGTGGGATTATTGAGCGAGTACTTTAAAAATAACGTGCAAATTAAATATTCAATTAAGATACGGATATACCTATATCCGTTAATAATCCTTTTATTTCGTCATATGGTGCGGAATATCTTTGGCTGAGATACCTTAGTGAAGCACCAAGCTCTCCGTCGGGACCTCTGAATGCCAAAAAGATATAGCACTTACTATCCTAGTAAATACTATATCTTTTATTATTCTATTGTAACACGATTATACTAAAAAGTCAAAAGCGGGTATACGGTATTCCTCCGTACACCCGCCTTTTCAAGCTGTCATTTTGCTGACAAAATTCATCCAGTCATTCCTGTTATTTTTATAGTAATCACTCATAGTTACGCTGACTTTTTTGCATAAAACATGGATAATTTTCAGTTTTTCGTCAGCGGTGAGTAAATCAAATTCCTTTATATTTTCATTGTCATATGCTACCACAGAGGGCAGCGCTGTAATTTTTCCTTTTGTCATACAATCACCTCGCATAAAATTTTTATGTCGACGTGCTTGTTCATTATGCTTGTGCTCTCCAAATTATTTAATTGGTTATGTTCAGAACAAGTCATTTAAAGGAACTACTTGTGAGTTTATATTATAAGGCTATCGCGTTTCGCTATGCCCTCGTGAAACATGGGGTAGCAAAACGCGACCCCATCACTCCAGTTCTCCATTATGCTTCTGCCTCTCATGTGATTTAGAAAAGATAAACTGTTGAAATTTTTCATACAGCCCCATAGTTTTGAGAAACTGCTCAACCTTATCAATCATATTTTCAAGAGCAGAATTTTTCTCTTTTAGCTTTGCATTTTCAAGGCGAAGATTAATAGAATTACTATCCTTTATTTTTCCTTTAAGCTGCTCATTTTCAAATATAAGAGCAGATTTATCAGCTTTCAGAGTTGTAATTTCTGATTTCAGTTTCTTCTCATTTTTTTCAGAGGCAATTTGTTTTTTAGCCAAAGAAGAAATATTATTGTAATCTTCCTGCGAAAGTGTAATCTTATCACCGATAAGTGCCTTTTTCGTAGAAATATCTTCAACAGCTTTTATTTTTGATTTCTTATCCGCATACTTTGAAATATCTTTTTCAAGAGCAGAAACTTCTTTTTGCCGCTGTTGTTTCTTATAATTCAAAACTGAAAGATTTTCATTTTCTGTGCCGAGCTGTTCCCACTCAATTCCACGTGAAAGCATGAGTTCAGATAGATGTTGTTTTTCGGTGTCAATCCATAGTTTTGAACAGGTGTTAAATTTCCCTTCGCTGATAAAACCCTGTTGTTCTAAAGCCTTTGAAAGTGAAACTCTTGTAGAAAGTCCTCGCTTCTGTTCTGTTGCAAACGGAACAAAATCAATGTGCAGGTGCGGTGTTGCCTCATCCAGATGAATAACCGAATTAAACACTTTGATATGAGAATTCCTGTTTTCAAAATCAACAGCAAACTGCTTTAGAATTTCAGCAGCAATCTTTGCTGTTTCAGAACCGACAGCTGTATCTTCACAGTTCCCAATCTGAAAAATGACCTCATGAAATTCTTTCTCCTGACGGGAATGGCGAATGTGTTCGTGATAGTTTTTGATAACCCTGTCACTGCGCTTTTGCTTAGCGTTATATTCCGAAAGCGCCTTATCAAAAAGCTCATGATAGACAGATTTTATATCGTCCTGTCTTATTATGATGTTATCAGAAATACGCTGTGTGTCCACATTTTCAGTAATAATTTTGCGGTTGTTGTGGTAGGTATCACCCTTGCCGATAATACCGCTGATTGTCCTTTTTATTATATAGGTAGCCTCCTTCAAGTTGAAAAAGTTGCTTTTGTGCAGTTACGGGTAGCTGTGGTTCTGTTACTCTTGTCAAGAGTAACGCAAAGATACTTTCGACATCCATTTCCGTTCCGTCCACTCCTATCAAAAGTATCATTGCGCTCTCCGAGGGGGAACGATTTCGGCTGCGCCGTGTACTTCCACAAAATTCTTCGTGTCGCAAATAATTCGGCAATACTGCCTCTGCGTGACCAATGTCACATGCGTGTGACACGTGACTGATGTGACATATGTGACAGAATAAAACTTCGTTTTGTCCTTTCTGTCCTTTTTGTCACGTGTCACGTTATCGTTATGGCAGTGGATTAACCTCGTAAACGGTACTCGGTTTCCGCCCACTGCCTGAATAAGCCTGTTCTTTTTCTCGGATAAAACCGTTCTCTTTCAGCAAATCCAAAGGCAGTTCCATTTCATTAACCCCTTTGAATTTCCTGCAAAGCCTTTGCAAATCCCGACAGCTGATTTCTAAAATATTATTAGCTCTCAGCTTTTTCAGAATATATTCCGCATCGGCTGTGACGGTATCAACGCCAATAATTCCGTAGGCATACCGTGCCTGACTTTTATAAAAATCTGCAATATCAATTGCTTGTCCCAGCGTCATCATATCGACTTCTTTTGTTTCCGGCTGAACATTTTCAGATAAACATTTTATACAGTGGAGCAATCCGCAAAGTCTTAAAATCAAGCCATGATATTTTCCGCCCCAGTCGGGACATTCTGCAAAATCTGTGAGCAGAACAGGTTCAATTGCTGAGTCATAATAATCGGCGAAAGTTTTTCTTGCATCCACTGTAAAATGCAGATAAATCTCAGGTTGATTTTTACGACCGTACTTAAAATTTAAAGCTGAGAACACAAGATTTTTGTAGGCTTCAATAAGCTTGCTGTCAATCGGAACTGTGTCATATTTCCGCTTTCCCACAAAGGATTTTGGGAAGCAATATAGAAATCTTGCTATCATTCCGCTTGATAGGAAAGCTTTGTTTTCCATCATATCTTCAAGGATATATGGCTGACCACAAAGGCAAACTGATAGATATGGACGTGGCAGGAAAACTGGCTCACTTCCACATCTGTCTTTCTGAAAGCTTTCACCGCCCCAGCATTTCAGCATCAAATCCAGATTGGGAACTCCGCTTGAATATCTTCCTCCGAAATTCTTGAAAACGCCAGCCTCATCCGATAACATCAACAGTGTTTCATTATCCTGCAATAATTTAACAAGTGCCTCTGGTGTAACATCATCAACACATACACGGCGAAAATTAACCGATTGTATTTCATCAAGCTCCGAACGCTTTTGGGCGATTTCTTCGGGAGAAGCCTCGCCGCTTTTCTGAAGCTTTTCAATTTCAGTTTGAATTATAGATTTTTCTTCCTGAGAAGCGTAAATCTGTGCTTTATGGCTGTCGTTGTACTCCTTTGCAAAAGAAATAAACGGAGCTTTTACAAATCGCATTATTGGGGATTTTCTCTCGGCAGGCTCCGCGAGAATGAGTGAATACAGCGTTATTGGTTCGCTGTGGTCTGGCTTGCCCTCCATGCGGTAAACTCCTGAAAAGCAATGGGAAAGTGCTGCAAGCAAAGCGGTTGCAGGCATTGAAATATCCGTTGAAGTTGATTGTGAAATACCGATTGCCATAGTCTTTGGAATTATAGGCAGACAGTTAACTGGAAAGCTCGGCAAAGTTGATTTATTATCATGCAATGGACGGGGCGGTTTCCAGCCGTTTAATGTCGACTGGGTGCATTTTTCGTTCGACTCCATTGAGGACCTCCTTCCATTCCGCAATAAAAGCCTGTCGTTCTTCATCAGTTGCATTCAGAAAATAATCAAAAAGATATTCGTACTTATCAAGCTCTTTCAAACTTTCAATAAAAAGCGGGTGAAGTTCCTCATTTGGTGTTTTCGGAGCATAGAGTGTTCTACATTTCCTAAGAAAATTACAATAATTCGTAATAATCTGAAACACTCGTTTTTCCTGTTCACGCTTATTTATCATTTTTATTTGTGCAGGAATTGACGGTTTGTCCGAAACTGTGATACCAAAATTAGATTTCAGTTTTTGTGCTGCCTCCAAAGGTGATAATCCGAAGAGTTTTGCAGTAAAGTCAATAACATCACCATGCTCACCACAGCCAAAACAATAAAAATGGTCGTGGTAAAGCTTCATTGAAGGTGTTCTGTCGTCATGGAACAGACAGTTAATCATGCCATTCCGTGCGGATAAGCCATACTTTTTTGAAACAGAAATAAGGTCAAGCTGTTTTACATCGTCAAATACACTCAAGCGGCATCACCGCCAGTTTCTTTGCCAAAAACAACGTCCATGAGTGCTTTTTCGATAATGAGATACTTATTGCCCGCCTTGAATGATGGTAGCTGTCCTGAAATACACATCTGACGAATACGATATTCCGACAGACCGTCAATGAGATTTGCGGCTTCTTTGATTGTGAGTACCTTTGGTTTTGTGTTTTCCATAAAAATGTTCCTTTCGTGTTTAAAATGATATGTCCTTATAGAAAATTTAAATATGTATAATCAGGTATTCACATAATTTTAAATTCTATTTTCAAGGTACTGCTTGTATCCGTTCAAATCTTGTGATTTAAATTATACTTAAACCGAACGTTTGTGTCTATTGACAAAATACCAAAGAATTTAGGTGAGAAAACCTCGATTTTCCGGGGGTATGTGGCTGTAAAAACAGGGATAATCTTTCCCTTAAAAGCGTCATACTTTTTATAATATATAATAAAATTCCTAACTCAGATTTGTTATTTTTATATAATATCAATCTTACTGATAGTAATTTAAGGAATATGTTCACGAATTTTTATTGTTAAATATGTACAAAATCCCTGCTCTAAAAAGTCGATTTTCCGGGGGTATATTGCTGTCAATCTGTATTTTTATTGCACAAAAATTAATATGAAATTTTGTTAATTATGCTATAGGCGGTAATGTTTGTTCTTGTATAATTTTTTTATATATCTGCTGTTGCTTTCATCACGTGTTTTATGGGCATAAAAAATCCGCACCTCTGATTTGAGATACGAATTTTAATAAAGTTATAAATACTTTATTTATTAAATTTCTAAAAAAAGTATTGACAAAATTTTTATATTAGTGTATTATTATAGTGGACACTTGTAAAAAGTAATTTAATTTTGATTGACACACCTTTGCTTATGTTGTTAGCGCAACAAAGCACCTTAGCTTATAGCGTATTTCTATAAGCTTTAGTTGGTTGTGTTTTTTGAGAATTAGATTTTTTTTTACAGGTGTCCTTTAATTTTATCAATATTAAAATTAAAGGAGAATGAAAATGTTTGATTACTATTTAAAAGAAACCGAAATCATGAAAATTGACTTGCATAAAATGAAAGTTTGGGAAGCCGCAATTTATTTAAATAAGCAAGTAGCTGCTGCCCCATGTGAAATTAAAGAGATTGTAGTAATTCATGGCTATCACAACGGAACGGCGTTGATGAATATGGTACGTCAAGAATTTTATAATCCAAGAATTAAACGTAAATTATTAAGTTTAAACCAGGGTATTACTAGCTTGATTTTGAAATAGGGAGGTAGTAAATATGTGTATAATAAAAATAACTTGTCAAGAATGTGGCAATCAATTTATTTTTACAGATAAAGAAATCAAATTTTATATAGCTAAAGGTTTTCAGCCGCCAAAGCGCTGTAAGCAATGTAGAGAGTCTATTAACAATGAGGATTATACTACTAAACGGCTGGGATTAAAGCAAAGTTCTTTTCTGGATAATGCCCAAATCTATGGAATGCCAATAAGTGTTAGCCAGTAGCATTCTTAAGACGATATAATGAAGTTTATATAACGGGGGAATTCATATGAGTGCAAAGCAAGTATGGCATAAAACCTTTGGATATGGTTCTATTGTTGATATATTCAAAGACTATACATTAATTAATTTTGAAATACATGGTGAAAAGGAAATTCCCCACACAGCTTGGGGTACCATTTTATTCTTTTCTATCGAAGACTATCAAGATATTGATAAGGAGAAGATTAAAGCAAAATATAGTGAATATCTACATTCACAAACACCGTTAGTATATAATAAAGTCCTTACTCAAGATACTTGTATTAACGAAGAATGCCGTGAGGTTTTTAATTTTCCAACAATTGATAAAAGGATGCTGTTTGAAAGCTTTAGCGGGACTATAAAAAGAAACATTGTGATTATACTGTGTCAAACAATAACCATAGCAAATAAAAGGTTTCTGCGGATTATTGGTATTGATATTTTAACTGGCAAGGTAGTTAATATTGTTGATACCAATGGCAGTGAATACGGCTTTCATAGTTACAATAAAGAATTTGCAAAACTGTCAGAGCAAATGGTTATACAAGCTCAGTTCAAAATAATTGCAAGCGATTTTCATCTTAACACGCTTCGAATTGTTAGCGCATTACGTATTATAGAGAAAATTAAGGTTTCAAAGTTAAGAGAAAAATATGTACAGAGTTATCCAAATAACTCTGACTTTATTCACAGTTTTGACGATGTGTTTAAATTTTGTGATAGTCACAAGAATTCACGAAGTTACTTTATAGTAAATTTTACCGGAACAGAGGTAAAATTACATAAAAATAAATACCAATTAAAGATGAATACTTATTTTGTTGATATTAGGGACATAAAACAGGATTTTACTCAAATTAAAGAAAAATATTATCATGGATGGATTGTTATGCAATGTGATGTAGACCCTAATGGTGAAAAAAATTTTTTGGCTCAACGCCTACTTGGTAAGTTTTTAAACAAACAAGAGTTTGAAAAATATCAAAAAAATCGAATGAGCGATTGCTATAGCGAAGATGATTATGCGCTCTATGAAAACGCAGACTTTAAAATGGAAGAATCTTGTGAGTATGATAAGTTGCCCTTATTTTTCCGACAGTTTTTTAATAGACTATACTGAAAATGCAATGTAAGATATTAATATTATACCGCATATGATTTTAGTTGTCAATCGCTACCTTTTGTTGATGTAAAGT
>Ga0116170_10006677_pt1 | contig 10056 bp, 7 predicted proteins | sample AD_JPNHW1_MetaG_FD_89797 | JGI IMG/M metagenome (GOLD analysis project Ga0116170, IMG submission 89797) | Active sludge microbial communities of municipal wastewater-treating anaerobic digesters from Japan - AD_JPNHW1_MetaG | ecosystem: Engineered > Bioreactor > Anaerobic > Digestate | place...
ATTGATTTCTCGGGGTCGGTTTTTTTATTTCTCATTTTAAGCAATAGCAGCCTGGTCGTGAGTCGGCTAGTAGTGATAATCTCCTTTATTTACAAGGGCTTGACAGTTTCAAAAAAATAACTTATAGTGAGGTTACTTGTTTAACGCTATGTTAGATAAGTATTTTTGATAGTCCAATTCTATCGATTGAACATTGAAAATTTAAATGACGATTTTAGCGCTAACAGGCGCTAATTCTATTCTTTATAGTTTTCAAAGAGAGCTTAAACATTCTCTTCAATATTAATTGAGAGTTTGATCCTGGCTCAGGATGAATGCTGGCGGCGTGTCTAAGGCATGCAAGTCGAATGGTCTGGTTTCCAGGCCATGGCAAACGGGAGAGTAACACATTGGTAATTTACCCTAAAGACGAGGATAATCCAGAGAAATTTGGGATAATACTCGATAGTATGAACTGTCATATGTCAGTTCATTAAAGCTCCGGCGCTTTGGGAGAAGCCTATGGTCTATCAGCTAGTTGGTGAGGTAATGGCCCACCAAGGCTACGACGGATAGCGGGTGTGAGAGCATGACCCGTCTCACTGGGACTGAGACACTGCCCAGACTCCTACGGGAGGCTGCAGTCGAGAATCTTCCTCAATGGCCGAAAGGCTGAAGGAGCGACGCCGCGTGTATGATGAAGCCCTCCGGGGCGTAAAATACTTTTAACAGGGACGAAATACTGACGGTACCTGTTGAATAAGGGGCTGCTAACCTCGTGCCAGCAGCAGCGGTAATACGAGGGCCCCAAGCATTATCCGGATTTATTGGGCGTAAAGAGTGTGTAGGCGGTTTATAACATCTCCTGTTAAATCTCAAGGCTCAACCTTGAGGCCGCGGGAGATATGGATAAACTAGAGTTCGGAAGAGGCAAGTGGAATTGCTGGTGTAGGGGTTAAATCCGTTAATATCAGCAGGAACACCAAAAGCGAAGGCAGCTTGCTGGGACGACACTGACGCTGAGACACGAAAGCGTGGGGAGCGAATGGGATTAGATACCCCAGTAGTCCACGCCGTAAACGATGGATGCTAAGCATTGGCAGTATCGACCCTGCCAGTGCTGTTTAAACAAGCTAACGCCTTAAGCATCCCGCCTGGGGAGTACGGCCGCAAGGCTAAAACTCAAAGGAATAGACGGGGACCCGCACAAGCGGTGGAGCATGTGGTTTAATTCGACGATAAGCGAGGAACCTCACCAAGGTTTGACATCTGGCTGCAGAGCTCTGGAAACAGAGCAGCCTTCGAGGGTGCCAGACAGATGCTGCATGGTTGTCGTCAGCTCGTGTCGTGAGATGTACCGTTAAGTCGGAAAACGAGCGCAACCCCTATCCTATGTTTCATGTGTCATAGGAAACTGCCTGCTTTAAGTAGGAGGAAGGTGGGGATGACGTCAAATCAGCATGGTTCTTACACCTTGGGCGACACACGTGCTACAATGGGGAACACAAAGGGACGCCAAACCGTAAGGTGGAGCAAACCCCAAAAAATTCTCCTCAGTTCGGATTGAGGTCTGCAACTCGACCTCATGAAGCTGGAATCGCTAGTAAACGCGTATCAGCCACGGCGCGTTGAATACGTTCTCGGGTCTTGTACTCACCGCCCGTCACGTCAAGAGAGTCGGTAACACCCGAACAGCGCACCCGCGTTGGAAGGTGGGATCGATGATAGGGACGAAGTCGTAACAAGGCATCCGTAGCGGAAGCTGTGGATGGATCACCTCCTTTCTAGGGAGTAAGTTTATTGGTCATAGACCAGTAACTTGGTCGGTCACTATGCAAATAGTGGCGAAATTATTGAGCAATTGGTAATTTCAAACATAAAGAATTAGCGCCTGTTAGCGCCGAAATCAAGGCAAGTTTATGGGACTTGTAGATTTTCGGAAAAAGAAGATTGGTCTCATTTGCTAGGTCAATCTTTTTTTGTTATCATAAGTTGGTCTTATAATAAGGGGCAATTAGCTCAGTTGGTTAGAGCGCGACACTGATAATGTCGAGGTCGGAGGTTCAACTCCTCCATTGCCCACCACCAAAATTATCGCGGGATAGAGCAGTTGGCAGCTCGCCAGGCCCATAACCTGGAGGTCGTTGGTTCGAATCCAACTCCCGCAACTAAGTAGCCTCGGTAGCTCAGTGGTAGAGCAAAGGACTGAAAATCCTTGTGTCGTCAGTTCGATTCTGACTCGGGGCACGTTTTTTTAACGGGGTGTGGCCCAGCTGGTTTAAGGCGCCTGCTTTGGGAGCAGGAGATCCCGAGTTCGAATCTCGGCATCCCGACTATGGCTGGAATTACCGGAGCGTTGCCAGGCTGTTTTATTTTAGTCTAGGTGTGAACTGCCGAATTTTGGCCAACCGCGGGTATAGTATAATGGCTTTTATGTCAGCCTTCCAAGCTGAAGATACGGGTTCGATTCCCGTTACCCGCTCATCGATGTAGCAACCCTCCAGGGTTGTTTTTGTTTTAAGTAAAAATAAATAATGCTATAATTAAATAGTTATGAAAAAAGAACTATTTTTTGGCTATTTATTTTTATTAATTGTTTTTTTTCCGGTAGCCGTTAAAGCTAATAATCAGGAAGAAGCAGCAATTATTTTTCAAAGTGGTACCAAGGCGCAAGTGATTGTTAGCCATAGTAAAAATACTAGGAGTGCAGCAGAGATAAATTCGGTTATTAAAACTTTTGTTGATCCGTTTAAGGAATTAAAAAATAGTACAGCCAGTCAAAAGCAGGCGATTGCTAATTTTATTAGCTATGGTACTTTAGGGACGCAAAAGTTAAATCAAGCGGCGCGTTACCGCATGGTTTTGGCTTACCGCGTTAAACAGCAAAAATTTCCAGCTTCACAAGCGGATTGGCTAAAATTACTCAATCAGCCACCAGGTCTAAATGTTTGGATTTGTGGTGTCCGCGTTGGCGATAAGCATGAAGTAAATGTTAAAGAGTCTTTTTTGCGCGGTTTTTATAGTTATAAAAAAGATCTAACTCCAGACTTGATAACCATTTCCACTTCAACTTTGCCAGATAGTTGTTTTCAAGATGCCGAAAGCAATAATTATCCAATTGCGGTAATGTCAATTAAAGATGCTGATTATTATAACAGTATCGCTCAACAATATAATAAAGTTGTAATGTTTATGCCAGCCGGCAGTAATAGTTTTCAAAAAGTTTTTCATGCCAGTGTTACCTCAGCCCCGGTTGTGATTACCGGGGCTGGTGATAAGCACAATAAAACTGGCTATAATGTTGAGTTTTTTTCTATCAATCCGCTTGATAAAAAATCATTTGTGTCTAGCTATTCCAATGGCTATATTGCTGGTCAGATTGCTTATATTGCTAAGAAGCTTGATATACCGGTTAGTCAGGCTCGAGCTATTGCCCGTAAAACTGCCTCGCTAGCTGGGGTATTTACAGCTGAAGATGGTTTTGGTCAAATTCAGATTGAGGCGGCCTTAAAAAACACCAAGTAATTTTTCAAATAAAAAACAGACCTTGCTGCAGGGCCTGTTTTTTTGTATCCAAATTGTTTATCGGATTAATTTATTCTGCTCGGTCGCAGATACCATCGGAATTGTTGTCAACAAAATCGGTCTTTTCACCATTTTGGGCTTTGTTGCAACCACAACTGGCTTGATTTTGACTTTCGGCCTTAATTCCACAACTGGCAGAGCCGCAACCGCAACCTTTGGAGGCAGATTTTTTAACAACTTCAGCTTGACTACTAACGGTTTGGATTGAAGCCCAAGCAACTCCACTGACAATCAGAAAAGCAACCATCAGTCCGCTGTAAAGTAGGTGTTTTTTGTTCATAAATATCGCATTAATATTAATCCTGTTAATTATTAATACGCCTGACTAGCTAGTTTTATTTCATTTTTTGTTTTTGACAAGAATTGGCCTGGCCGCAATTGCATTTTTGACAGCCACAGCTATTTTGATAACTATGAATTTCTTTAGCTTGAAAGACTTTGTCGCCAGTAATTTGGCCATTTAATTTGATGGTTTGGCCTAATTTGATTAGATTAGCTTGTTTAAGAATAGCTGTGTCGGTTGTCACCAACCAAACTGAATTATCTGGAGCCGAGAGTTGTAGGCTTTTGGAGTTTACAGTAATAATTTTACCGGCCAATAATCCTTTACTTGGCTGGTACCAAAGCTTATCTTGGCAGGTTAATTGATAGTAAAGTGGTTTTTGGGAGAGATTTTGATGAATCTTTTTGCCTAAACCCGAGAAAGCAATCAGGCCACCGATTAATAAACTAATAATTAAACCATCTATTGTAATTCTAACAATCGAATGCCTGTAGCCATGGCGGGTTCTTCTAAAATAGCGGCGAATAATTAAGATAGCCGCAATTAGCGTGGCTAGCCAAAAAAACGGTAAAGAGCGAATTATTAAATAATTACCAAATTGCCAAGCCAGGCTCCAATCATTAAAGCGCAAATAATCTATAATCATAGCGCTGGCAAGACTACCTAAGATTATCCAGATTGATAAAAGTAGCCAAATCAGAACATCTCTTAGGATGAAAAGCCAGTGAGGTTTTGGTTTGAGCGATTGGTCTTGGATTTTTTTTAATAATTTTTTAGCTAACCTATTCATATTTCTTGGTTAAAAATTTTAACAACTGCTGTTTGCCTCGATTTAAAAAAGTGGCAACTGTTCCGGCTGGTTGTTGAATAATTTCAGCAATGGTTTGATAATCTAAATCTTCGAAATAGCGTAAAATTATAACTTGGCGATATTTTTCTGGCAGACTATCGATGGCTTGGTTGAGCTGTGTCCGCCAAATGGCGTTATTAGCAACTTGCTGCCAGTCTGATCCGGCCAGTGAATTAAAAGTGTTGTCGTCAAGATTGTAGTCAATATTTGGCCTAGACATTTTCCGCCGATGATGGCTAATAGTTTCGTTGTGGGCAATACGGTAAAGCCAGGTAGAAAATTTTAATTCGGGATCAAAGTTGTTGATGTTACGGTAAAGTTTAAAAAAGACCAATTGCAAGATATCCTCGATATCTTCCTTAGTTAAACCAGATAGGCGAAAAATATAGCGCGATAAAGGCGCCTGATAACGATTGATCAGGATAGCTAGATTTTCTGGGCAATTGTTGAGGTCAGCGGCTAGTTCTTCGTCGCTGGCAGCAATAAATCTTTCCATTGTTTGTTAATACGCCAGGCTGTTGTTATTTGTTTCAAGATAGTTAAATTATAGCAAGTCGGTAGTAGTATTACTATATTCTCTTGACAAAATGGGTTTATCTTAGCTATAATCAGACTACCGTTAATGCTCACTTACTTAGTCAATTTTTAACCAGGCATTGTTTATGCTGAAAATCAAGCTTGCCCGCATTGGCAAAAAGAAAGCTCCAATCTATCGTTTTATTATTTCTGAAGTTGGTCGCGATCCATATGGCCGTGTTTTAGAAAATTTAGGTTCTTATAATCCGAAGTCTAAAGAATTACAGGCTAAGGCTGAAAGAATTAATCACTGGATTAGCCAAGGTGCTCAAATGACTGTATCTGTCAACAATTTATTGGTCAGCCATAAGATTGTTAAAGGTGAAATCATTCGAGTTATTAGCAAACAAGTTGCTCCAGCTGCTCCAGAAGTCAAAGAAGCTCCAGTTGCTCCAGCTGCGAAAGAAGAAGCTCCGGTTGCTGAAGAAGCAGCTCCTGTTGAAGAAACTCCAGCCGAGGAGACACCAGTTGAAGAAGTTGCTGTTGCCGAGGAAACTCCTACTGAAGAAGCTCCAGCTGAATAATTTGTTCAATCTTTTAAAACCAGACTCTCGCAAAAGAGTCTGGTTTTTTATATAATGAAAAAGTAATCAACTAAAAAGAAAATATGTTTTCTCGTCGTACTTGGTTTTGGTTAATTTTTTCATTTTTTTGCTTGCTGATTGTTATTGATGTTTTGCGATTGGGCAGTCTAGGGATAACTGCCTACCACGAGGCTATAGCTGGTCGGCGATCATTTGAACAGGGCTGGCAAGAAATAAAATCAGGTAATTGGCCGGTTGCTAGTCAGGATATTGCTTCAGCTCAAAAGTCATTTGCCAAAGCTCGTGATAATAGCTATGTTATTGCCAATCATTTTTTATGGTCAAAGGTTGGTTGGTATAGACAGCAATCTAATAGCGCCTATAATTTATTTAAGTCTAGTGAAATAGCTTGCCGAACAGCTGGCAGTTTTTTAAAGCAGGCTGACGAGTGGCAAGGCGGGCAGTTATCGACTTGGTTGCCAGCGGCTGTTTCAGCTAAGGCGGCCACAACCTCAAACGCTCAAATGGTAGCTCAGATGAAAGCTATCCAACCGCTAATTTTGGAAACCTTATCTAGTATTAATGAAATTGAATCTAGTCTGGCTCAGGTTGATTTTGCAGCTGGTTTAACTGAATTAAATAAGCCAGTTTCTGAGCTTAGAACTAGTGTTGAGAGTGGCAAGAAACTATTGGCCGAATATTTACCTTGGATTCAGTTGGCACCATATATTGCTAATCAGGTTGGTGACGGTCGATTTTTACTAGTTTTAGAAAATAACGATGAACTGCGGCCGACTGGTGGTTTTATTGGTAATTATGGTCTTTTGGAATTAAAAAATGGGCGGGTAGCCAACCTAGAGACTCATGATAGCTATCATTTGGATATGCCGGCTCAAGATGTTTTTAAACCAGCCGTTCCTTATGAGCTCAATCGTTATCTAGGTGTTAAGCAGTGGTTTTTCCGTGATGCCAATTGGTCGCCTGATTTTCCAACAACTGCCCGTCAACTGAAATATTTTTATCAAGAACAAACCAAGGTTATCAATAAGACCTCTGAGGCAGAAAAGATTGATGGCGTGATTGCTATTACACCGCCGTTGGTTGAAGATTTTTTAGATATTGTTGGTCCAATAACGGTTGAAGACCAAACCTATACCCGCAGTAATTTTGTTGATTTACTGCAATATCGAGTGGAAATGTCTTATGACCAATATGGGGTTAGCTCTTGGAACCGTAAAGAAGTTATCAACGATGTTATTAAAGAGCTGAAAAAGCGTTTGCTAGCTCTACCGGCTAGCCGTTGGACAGAGGTGGCTCAGGTGCTGATTAAGAATCTTGAGCGAAAAAATGTTTTGCTTTACAGTGAAAATTCGGCTATTGAACAATGGTTAGTCCAACAAAATTGGGCTGGGAAAATTCGTCAGACTAGTGGTGATTTTTTGTGGGTAGTTGATGCCAACCTGGGAGCTTATAAAACTGATGCCGTAGTTGATAAACATGTTGATTATCATGTTTACCATTCAGGTAATGATTGGTTAGCTGAAGTAAAATTGACTTATAGTCATAATGGCGGATTTGATTGGCGAACCACTAGATATAAGACTTTTGCTAGAGTTTACGCGCCCAAAGGCAGTCAGCTAGTCAAACAAGTCGGTTTTAGAGAGGTAGCGACTAGCACTGAAGAATTAGGACAGGCGGTTTTTGGTGGTATTGTTACAGTTGAACCGAAAAAAACTGGTAAAGCCACCTTGGTTTATAAATTGCCTCAAAATATTGTTGATCAAATAAATAAGGGCCAATATAGCCTACTATTACAAAAACAGCCAGGTCGTCAAAGAACCTCGCTGTCAGTTAGATTAGCTATGCCCAGGGATATAAAACGGAGCTATTCTGAGCAATTAGAATTACAAACTTCTGGTAATCAAGTAAAAGGTCAATCCGGTTGGTTAGTGGATAATCTGTTAACAGTTAGTTTTTAGATTTTTGTAAGACAAAATAATAATTTAGCCGGTCATGGCGAAAATCAATCAATTTTAAGTCAGGAAAAAGCGAGAGCAATTCTTTTTTAGTAAAAGCGTGGTAATAACGAAGTGAACCGACTGATTTATTATTTTTCCAGTGAAATAAAATATCGCCTCGGTCAAGCCAGCCAAATATTTGCAAAATAAAGCTAAGTAGTAGCTCGGGCCAATATTTAGTTTGCTGCCAAATATCCCAAACGCTAATAACTAGATAACCATCATTGGCTAGACTGTCGGCCAAATTTTTAGCCGCTTGCTTGCGGAGCTTTTGGCTTGGAATATGATGCAAGGCCGCAATACAGCAAACCACTTGGTATTGTCGTTGTGGTTTGGACAACAAATCACCAGATAACCAAGTAACTGGAAAGTTGAAATCATTAGACTGATGGTTTTGTCTAGCAATAGTTAGCAGATTGTCAGATAAATCACTACCAGTATAGCTAGCTAGTTGTCGGTTTTTTAATTCGTCCAGTAGTCGTCCGTTACCGCAGCCAATATCTAGAAGATCGCCTGATAGGGGGACATCTTTTAATAATTTTCTTAGTTCAGGCCAGAAAGGCTGTTGTCTAGTTGAAGCAAAGCTATCAGCAATTGTTTGATAGTTAGTTTTAACTAGCTCTTTTAATTTTTGAGCTCGACCGGTGTTCATCGTCTTTTTTTATTGGCCTTGAGAAATGAGATGGCTATTTTTAATTCGGTTATATCAATATAACTTGGTAATTGTTCTTTGAGGGCAGTCAGCTGGCCACCACTAAAGTTAGGATTTTGTTCTAGCAAATCACTCACCATGGCAATAGTATTGTCATCAACTAAACGACTGACATCTTTGAGTAGATTTTTTTCCACTAAATAACAAAGATGTTCGATAATAGTATCTTCTGGCAGTTCGCGTTCTTTGGCAATCTCGGCAATAGTTAAGCCTGATTGATAGGATTCTAAAGTTGTCAGCTGAGTTAGCTTAGTTTCTAGAGTAACGCCGTGTTGATTATAATTTTTACTTTTAGTAACTGGTTTCTGGTAATTATTAAAAGATCCCGACCGTTTGACTGATCTATCTTTTTTGTCTGGTCTTAAATTGCTATGCCGTTTTAGGCACCAATCGCAGTGGCCGCATTCTGGCGCATCAGTTTCACCAAAATAGTTTAAAATATATTCTTGGCGGCAGCCTTGATGATAAACATAATCCTCCATCTGATCGAGTTTGTTTTTGGCAAACTTCATTTTTTCTCGGAGAGCCTTTCGGTCTAATTCAACTTCACTACGGTCGCAGCGTTTGAGAATGGTTATTTCAGTACCTTTAAAGGGTGGTTCATAGGAAAGCAACTCTTTCTCTTGCAGTTTTTTCAGCAAGCGAGTTAGTGAGTCTTTGGCTGAGTGAAGTTCTAGAGCTAGATTTTCTAAATTGATGGCCAGGCCATTTTTTAGTTTGTCCGCGTAGTTTTCATAAAGATTATTCCAAATCTCAATTGATTTTTTAGCACGGCTGCCTAAGGCGTTTTGACCATCAAGTAAAGTTGTAGTTGGTGAAAGTAGTTTTAAACTAGCTTGGCTGGTTTTTTCATAGCTTTTAGCTAAGTAGCCTTCTTTTTCTAAAACTTTTATGGCTGTGCCAATGGCTAGATCAGGTACATCTAAGCTTAATTTTTCTTTAATGCCGTTATAGGTTAAAAGGATGTGGTCATCACTATGACTGGTCAAAAAGTCATAAATATCTAAAATCAAATCAATTGAGGGGTTGTCGCCTTCAATAAAAAATTCTTGAAGATAACGATCTCTGGGGCTATGGAGTAGCAGACACAAGCTAGGTTGGCCGTCTCGTCCAGCGCGGCCAGCTTCTTGGTAATAGGCTTCAATTGTTCCTGGCATATCATAGTGGATGACAAAGCGCAGATCGGCTTTATCAATTCCCATGCCAAAAGCATTAGTAGCTACAATAATATTGGCTTGGCCAGTCATAAATCTATTTTGCAGGCGCTGTCTTTCTTCTGGAGTCAGTCCAGCATGATAGACAACGGCTGAGGCACCGTAGCGATTGATAAACTCGGCTAGTTCATCGGCTCGATGTCTAGTACTAGTATAAATAATACCGCTAGCTTCTGGTGCTTTTTCAATAGTGTCTAGGACCAGATTTTTCTTGTTGCCATCAGGAGTACTAATAATGCCAAAATGTAGATTTTCTCTAGCAAAACCAGTAATTAATTCTACTGGATCTTTCATGTCCAGCTGCTTGATGATGTC
>Ga0116170_10006679_pt1 | contig 10054 bp, 3 predicted proteins | sample AD_JPNHW1_MetaG_FD_89797 | JGI IMG/M metagenome (GOLD analysis project Ga0116170, IMG submission 89797) | Active sludge microbial communities of municipal wastewater-treating anaerobic digesters from Japan - AD_JPNHW1_MetaG | ecosystem: Engineered > Bioreactor > Anaerobic > Digestate | place...
CCAGCGCAAGGCGTTTCTGGTTCTGTGCAAAGAGGAAGTCATCCGCCCCGTCGAAGCCGCTTTCCGCGCCTGCAAGATTCAGCCGGTGTTCGCCACCGTGTCTTCTCTGACTGCGGGCCTCTGGGCCAGCCAATGTTCCGATTTTCCCGCCCTTGAGGACTACCTGCTCGTGCTGGTCGAGCCGGGCGGCAGTACGCTGGTCGAATACGTCAAAGGGCGCGTCAACCGCTGCCAGTGGATCCCCTCTCCCGGTGAAAACGCCAACGGCCAGCGTTTCGCCACCCTGGCGGTCAATCTGGCCAAACGCAAAGCCAACAACGCACTCAATCCGGTCCTGGTCTGTGGTTCCGAAGAAGACCGGAACTACGCCATGAGTCACCTGCGCAATTTCGAGGAGGTGCGCGAGTTCGCTCCCCCTCAACCGCCCCGAGGTTTCGCTTTTGCGTCGGAAACACGCAAAAGCGAATTCGCCCAAATCCCCATTCCCCTGATGGGATTGCTGCTCCAGCAGGCGCTTTCGAACACACAGACCGTCAATCTGCTCGATTTTCGGCCTCCCACCGCGCCCTGGACCGAAAAGTTCGCCTTTCTGAAAAGTACCTGGTTTGCCGTTCCCCTGAACGTGGCGCTTTTCACCTTTCTCTTCTATCTGTCCTATGCGGCCATGCAGGCCGAAACCCGGCTTTTTCAATCCATTGACATCAGCCAGGAGATTGTCAACCAGATCAAGACCGGCGAAAGCAACCGCGAGATCCTGCGCCGGTTCGAGAAAGAGAGAACCGCCCACCTCGATATCCTGGTGGACATCACGCAGGCCTTGCCGGACGGAGTCCTGCTTTCCACCCTGCGCATAGACAAGAAAGGGGAAATCATCTTCACCGGCCAGGCCGCCTCGTTCGCCGCAACCGAAGAGATCGCCAAAAAGATCAACGCCAGTCCCCTGCTCACCAAGGCCAAAACCGAACGAATGGGCCGCTCGCAACCCAATGGACCGGTCGCCTTCCGCATCAAGTGCTCGGTGAAGAATGCCAGTGGCACCAGTTCTGCGAGGAAGACAAAATGACCCTCTCGACCCGTGAAATGCTCTATGTGAAAACCTGCGTTCTGGTCGTCGCGCTCCTGGCCGTCGCGCTCTTCGTGCTCAAGCCATTGCGCGAGAGATGGATCGAGGCCCGATCGCTCAATGAGGAAGCGCGCATCAAGTACGACAGCGTCAAGGGCAACGTCAACGCCCTGACCGCCCTCGAGAAACAGATCGGCGAGGCGGAGCAGAAACTCAACGTCAAGATCCAGAAAGGCTCACTCGACCAGCAGCGCCAGCAATTCATCCAGACGTTCGAAGAAACGGCCAAGAAAAACGGGGTCATCGTCAGTTCTCTCCTGCCCCAGCGCACTTCCTCGCGGACCGCAGGCGCCTCGGGCAAGGGAGGCGGAACCGCCGCCTATCGCGTCACCGCCGACACCAATCAGGCCGGTCTGGTCAATTTTCTCAAGGCCCTGCGCGAGAGCGGATTTCCCATTGTCATCACCAGTATTGACATCAAAGCCGACTCGGGCAATCAGGGCAAATTGCGCATCCTGATCGAACTCTACACCTATCTGTTTGAAGGAACCCCCTCATGAGCGCCAACTCGACGGTCACCCTCGGCCGCCTGTACCTGGCCATCACCCTCGTGTTGATAGCCCTCATCGCCTGGCAGGGCCTCAGCATGATCCGTACCCAGCGTCAGACCACCGAAATCCGGGGGCAGATCAGTTCTTTTCAAAAAAAAGGGGAAGCCACCCCCTCCCCCACACCGTCCCCCCAACCCACACCGACTCCAACGCCCAAACCCGCCCAGCCGGAAGATCCCCTGGCTTATATCACAAAAAAGGGGCTCTTCTCGCCCGCTCCTCCCCCTCCCATGCTCCCCGAATGTAGCGGGATTCTGGGGGATCGGGTGATCCTCAACAACCAGTTCAAGAAAGTCGGGGAGGAAATAGACGGCTGGAAAGTCGAAAAGATCGGAGCGGAAGACGTCATTCTGAAACGGAACGAGGATGTGGCGAAAGTCCAACTCGCCAAGCCCAGTACCTGGCCCCCTCAGCCCCCGCCGATGCCCGCCTGTACGGGGATTTTTGGAGACACGGCGCTTCTCAACAATGAACTCCACCGAATCGGAGACAAAATCGGCGATTGGGAAGTCACCCGGATTACCCTCGACAAGGTCTTCATCCGAAACAAAGAGGGGAACACCAATGAATTGCCCCTGGTTCCCCCGGCCAATTGGCCCGAGACGCCCCCGCCGCCCCAGGAACCTCCCAAGGCGGAGGGATCTCCCCAAACCCCGGACCAGCCAGCCGCCGAGGCAACACCCCCACAACCCGCTCAACCGGGACAGCCGGGTGCGACCCCGCCGGCATCCGACAAGGGGGCCGAGGTTCAAAACGCCCCGGATCAACCGACCCCGCAACCCGGCAATCCGGGACAGTCCCAGCAGGGAGGAAACCCCAGCCGACGCGGAAAGCGCTCCAGACGGTGATTCCCGAGTGAGAGTAAAGCCAAGGGGGGGGCGTGAAGAAAAATGAGGCAATCGAAACATAAGGCGCGTATGATCGCAACACTCAGAATCAGAAACTAGATCGCTTTTCCCGGGACTCGTGTCCCACTTTTGGTCATCAGAGCAACCAGGAACCAGACAACACGAAAGAGAGAGTTCAGAATGTATAAGACAGAGCCGAGAATCCAGGAATCCCAGAGCCGCCGGTCCCTCCCCCAACAAAGAGGCCTGACACGCCAGGCCCGCGATCCCTTTTCTCCCGTTCTCTTGACCAGTCTCACCCTCCTGCTCATACTCCAGGTTTTGACGGCCTTGCCCGTTCTTTCTGCCGATCCTCAACCGGCCCCGCAAGGGAATGAGAAAGCCGCTCCGGAGGGGGGCACTCCTCCTCCCGCCGCAGAAGCCGTCAAAAACGACGCCCAGAAGACAACCTCCTCGCAGGAAGCGGCTAAAACACCCGCCCCTCCCGCTTCTTCGCCTCAACCGGCGGAAAAGGCGCCCGGGAAAGACGAGAAGCCTCAGGAACCCTCCAAACCGACAGCCGAAAAGGCCCAGCCCACCTCCGCCACCGAAGTCTCTGTCACACAGCCCAAACCCCTCTCGATGGCACAGACACTCCCGACCAGCCAGACCCAGACGAACAGCAATCCGTCCGACAAGAAACCCACAGAAGCCCCCAAAGAGAATAAAACACCGGAAGCCCAGATGGATGGCAAGAAACCGGAAGCCCCGACCGATAACAAAAAGCCCGACGCCCCGGCGGAAAATAAAAAACCCGAGGGACAACCGGACAACAAGGCGACCACTCCTCCCGCCGAAAAAGACAAGAAGATCAATCTGAACCTGAAAAACGTCCAGATGGACCTGATCGTTCAACTGATTGCCAACAAGACCCAGAAACCGGTCTTTCTGAATAAAGCCGCCACTCCGGCCATCTCGGTCATGGTCCCCAAACCCGTGACCGAGGACGAAGCCATTGAGCTTGTTTACGAAGCCCTCCTGCTCGAAGGCGTCGCGGTCATCGAATCACCCGACAAAGTTCAGATCATCCCCGCCGCCGAAATCAAGCAACAGGACATCGCCACCGTTCAAGGCCCCCTGCCCGACGACCTGCGTCCGCACAAGGCCCGCATTGCCCGCCAGATCGTCACCCTGCGTGCCGTCAATGCCTCGGCCATGAAAACCCAGATCGAACCGCTGCTCACCAAGTTCGGGTCCATCTCGGCAGACGATCACACCAACAAACTCGTCATCGTGGACACCGTCCGCAACCTCGAACAATTCGAACGCATTCTGAAGGAATTCGACATTACGGGATTCGACAACCTGAAGGTCCAGACCATTCCCCTGACCTATGCCGAAGCGGACGAAGTCTGCAACGCGGTGCTCAGTTTCATCCAGAACCTGCGCACAGCAGCCGCGGCGGCGGGCGGAGCGCCGGACACTTCCGGACGGCGCAAAGCCAAAGGGCCGGGCAACATCGTCCTGACTCCGCTGCCCCGCACCAACTCGATCCTGATGGCCGCGGAGCCCGAAGATACCCAGCAAATCCTGGATCTGGTCAAGATCCTCGACGTTGAAAAGCCCAAGGACGCCCAGGTCCATATTATCGAAATCGAACGGGCGGACGTGCGCGAGCTCGCCCAGGCCGCGCAAGCCCTCTACCCCTTCCGGCCCGGAATGCCCGAGAAGGAACGGGTCATCATCATGCCCACGGGTATCGAGAAAAGCCTACTGATCTTCGCCAATGAAGCGAAGTTCCAACTCGTCCGCGACACGCTCAAACAGCTCGATTCGCTCAAACCCACAGAACTGACCCGTCACACCGTCCAACTGCAACGGGCGTCAAAGGATCACATTCAGGAACTGATCGGTCAACTCTTTCCCCCCACCAAGAACACCTCCGAGAAGGAACGCATCACGATCGTAGATCCCGGAACTCCCGGCACCCTGATTTTTGTCTGCTCGGACGCCAATTTCGAGAAAGTCAAACAGGTCATTTCGGAATTCGACACTGAGCGTCCGGCGGAGACGGAGCCCCACATCGTCAACCTCGAACGGGCCGACTCGGACGATGTGGCGGAAACCATTCGGCAACTTTACGGTTTCCGACGCAACGCCGGACCCAAAGAACGAGTTCTGATTATCAATACCGGCGTTCCCAAGTCTTTCATTGTCGTGGCCTCGAAGGAAAACTTCGAAGCCATCCAGCAGCTCATCAAGCAACTCGATCAGGAAACTCCCAAGACCACCAAGATCCATATGGTCCAACTCCAGATTGCCGAGGAAAGCGATATCATTCAGACAGTCACGGCGCTTTTCCCCTATACCCCCTGGCGACGGAATCAGGCCCAGAAAGACAATGTTCAGGTGATCCCCACCGGCATCCCCAAATCCCTGATCGTGGTGGCCTCAGACGAGAACTTCACCGTCATCCAGGACATCATCACCAAACTCGACACGGAAAAAACGAAAGAAGTCGAACCTCACTTCGTCAAACTCGAACTGACTCAGGTGGGCGAAATCATCCCCATTCTCACCCCGCTTTTCCCCGCGACGGGTAAGAACATCGCGCCCAAAGATCGCGTCCAGTTCATTCCCAGCAACCGTCCCGACACGCTCATTGTGGTTTGTTCGAAAGAGAACCTGGCGGCCATTCAGGAACTGATCAAACAGTTGGACACCGAAGATCCCCAGAAGATCCAGGCCCGAAACATCCCCATCCAGAAAGCCAACGTCTATCAACTCATTGAAACCCTGCGTCCCATGTTCTACCGCGAGATGATGGCAGGGAGCAGCGCCCCGGGTACGGGTGGCGTCCGTATCAACGAACGGGACCGCATTCTCATGTTTCCGACCCCGCAGCTCGACGGCCTGATGGTGATCTCTTCCGAGGAGAACTTCCAGCGGGTCAAGACTCTCGCGGAGAAGCTCGACCAGGAACAACCGCGCGAAGTGGATGTCAACTTCGTCAAACTGGAGCGCGCCGACCCGGCAACTGTTGCGGCCACACTCACTCCCATCCTGGCCAGCCGCCGGACCAGTCTGGCCGAACGGGACAAGGTTCAAATCATCCCCGCCGGGATCGAGAGCACCCTGATCGTCGTCGCTTCCAAACAGAATTTCGAGATGGTCCAGAAACTCATCAAGGAACTCGATCAGGAAAAACCGCGCGAAACGCAAATCCGGGTGATCCCCATCGAGCGGGCCGATGTCGCCACGCTCATTGCGTCCCTTTCCCAGATCTTTCCCGTGAAAGCGAATCAGGCGGCCCGGGACAAGGTCCAGCTACTCCCTTCGGCCCAACTCGACGGTCTCATCGTGGTCTCGTCCGAAGAGAACTACAAAATTATCCAGGAACTGGTCGCCAAACTGGACTCGGAGAAGCCGCGCGAGGTCAATTACCACATCGTACAGGTCACCCGGGCCGATCCCGCCATTCTGGCGCAAACCCTGACCCCGCTCTTCCCCGTCAAGCGCAATCAGGCGGAAAAGGAACGCGTCCAGGTCTATCCCGCCGGGATCGAGAACACCCTCATCGTTGTCTCGAATGAAGAAAACTTCAAAGTCGTCCAGAATCTCATCACCCAGCTCGACCAGGAAAAACCCAAGGAACGCGACATCCGGGTCGTAGCGGTCGAGCGAGCCGATGTGAGCAACCTGGTCGCGTCCATCATGCCACTCTTTACGGGAAAGCGGAATCTGGCCGAAAAAGACAAGGTTGAACTCATCCCAACGGCTCAGAAAAACGGCCTGATTGTCGTCTCCTCCGAAGAAAACTTCAAAGTCGTGGAGAATCTGGTCAAGCAACTGGACGCCGAGGAAGTTCCCGACGTCAAACCCCACATCGTGACAATTCTGCGTGCCGATCCGTCGCTTGTCTCGGAAACCATCACCCGTCTCTTCCCGGTCAAACCCAACCAGGCGCAGAAAGACCGCGTAGTCATCTTCCCCGCCGGAATCGTGGATACCGCGATTGTCGTCTGTTCCGATGAGAACCTCAAAATCATCGAACCCCTCATCCAGCAACTCGACCAGGACAAACCGCTCGAGATCCAACCCCACATCATGAACCTCTCGCGCATCGATCCGGCGGAAGCGGTTCAGGCGCTCACCCCCATGTTCCGCGCCCGGCGGAATATGGCCGAAAAGGACCGGGTCGAGTTCAGCGCCGTGCCCGGCAACAGCAAACTCGTCGTCATGTGTTCGGACGAAAATTTCAAGGTCATCGAGCAACTTGTCGTGGAAATTGACAACGAACGTCCCCTCGAGTCGAAATTCCACGTCATCACCCTGGAACGAGCCAAACCCGCCGACGTGGCGGAATCGCTGGCTCCCCTTTTCCGCACAAAACCCAACATGGCCGAACGCGACCGGGTTCAGATCGCGGCGGGGATCAACAACACCCTCCTCGTCACCGCATCCGAGGAGAACTTCGCCATCGTCCAGGAACTGGTTCGCCAGCTGGATGCCGACAAGCCCCTGGACGCCAAGATCCACATCCTGGACGTGCAATACGCCAACGTCCGCAACCTGACGGCCGCCATCATGGAACTCTTTCCCGCCCGCCGAGCCAAATCGGAAAAAGACAAAGTTCAGGTCATTCCCTCGGGAACCGACGAGGCGTTGGTCGTCGTCTGCTCGGATGAAAACTACAAGGTCGTCCAGGAACTGGTCGCCAAACTGGACACGGAAAAGTCCCAACCGCGTGAAACCCGTTCTTTCGTCTTGAAATATCTGGATTCCCAGGAAACCGCCGAGGAACTCGGAGAACTCTATGGGTCCCTGAATCCCCGCCGTCGTTACTCGGATTTCGGGTTTTCCGACTATGACTACGGGTATGGGGGCGGTCGCAGTGGTTATGATTTCAGCACAGACAAGGAAGTAAAATTCGTCCCGGTCGGGCGTACCAATACGATCATGGTTCTGGCCCCCCCCTCGGAATTTGAACTGATCGAGTCCCTCATTGCTCAGATTGACCAGCCGATTCAGAAGGCCGACGTTCTGCCCCGGATTTACAAAATCAAAAACGGGGACGCGGCGGAGATGGAAAAAGTCCTCAACAACATCTTCAGCGATCGCAACACCAATGAGGATTCCTACAGCAGTTACCGCTGGCGTCCCAACGCGCAGACAAAATCGGCTGTCGGACGTCTTTCCGGAAAGGTCACCTTCTCGGCCGATCCCAACACCAACTCCATCATCGCCACCACCAACAACAAGGCCAACTACGACATCATTGATGAAGTCGTTCGGGAAATAGACCATCCCAACCCGGAACTGGCCAACACGGTCGTTATCGCCCTCAAACATGCCATCGCCGCCGAATTGGCCGCGGAACTCAATGCGCTCTTCGGCAAACCGGTTCAAGGCGCCCAGCTGCCCCAACAGAACCGGGGCCAGCAGACGGAAACGGAGGAGGGACCGGGGGCGTTCCGGACCACCTCGGCCGCACGCGATCTGTTCTTCGGCGGCTGGTGGAGCGATACCCGCCAGACCGAGGATCGGCAGGTCAGCAACCTGATCGGCCAGGTTCGATTCGTGCCGGACGTTCGCACCAATGCCCTGTTGGTCACCACGGCCGCGCACAATGTTCCCGTCATCGAAGAGTTGATCTCAAATCTCGACCGGAACGAGCCTCAGGTCCAGGTGACCGCCCGGGTTCTGGAAATCCGGAAAGAAAAGAACAAACAACTGGGATTGCGCTGGGCGCCCGACCCCAGTCTTTACTCCTCTGAAGACCTCGACGGCGCCATCAAGGTCCTGTCCGGACTGGAAATCTTCGACTCCTTCGGTTCCAATGGAGTGGGCAAGACTCTCAACTCTGGCGGGACTCTCTTCAACGGCGGTACCTATACGAATTCTCTCGCGGCCGGCAAAGGGATCATCGGCGCCGATGTCAACATGACCCTTCTGCTCCAGTTGCTCGACAAAAACCTGGACTCGAGTTTCCACTCCAAGACGGATGTCTATATCAGCAACAACAAGGTCGGACGAATCTTCGCGGGTGATGACATCATGCGTCGGGAAGGGACCAACACCACCCCCCAGGGCGGTGTCCAGGATATCCTGAAACCCACCAAAGTGGGTATCACCCTCGAAATCACCCCCCATATCAACACCTCCGACACCGTGGTCATGACCATCTTCATGAAGACTTCCCAGTTGCTCACCGGTGACAACATCCAGGAGCGGCAATACGAGACCGAGGTGGCGGTCAACAACAACGCCACGGTGGTCATGGGCGGCATCGCGCTCGATACCCAGAAGGAAATCATCCGCAAGACACCCGTGCTGAGCGATATCCCGCTGGTGGGGCGTGTCTTCACGAACAAAAACACGCAGAACACCGAAAGCAAGGTCTATGTCCTGCTCACCCCCTTTGTGACGGAACATCCCCGGGAGGCGACCCAACATACCAACGAGATCCGAGCCATCATGAAGGAAGCCGAACCGACGTCAGACTCTCTGCCAACAGTGACCACGAACTGAAGGAAGTCCCCTCGTCCAAGTTTATTCTCGACAGGCCGGATGCGGAAGTGTCCGGCCTGTCTGTTAAGGAATGAACCTGAAAACCGCAGTTGAGGACAGAAAACGAGTCTTTTGTTCTCGTGTTATGGCGCGAAAACGGTTTTGGCTCCCTCACCTTTTGGGTGAGGGATTTAACTACGCCCATCGGGAGATGGGCGCTCCCGGGAACCGCTTTCTCCCCCTGAAAATGGGCATTTCCGGGAGGGCGGGCGTCTCGCCCGCCTGAAAGGTAAGCCGGGGCTGGGATGTCCAACTGCGGCTTTCGATGAATCGCCTGGAAGAAGAGAACATCCCCGATTCGGGGACTGACTTGAAATTGCATGCCCATGCGCCCAAGGAGAGGTCAATCATGGCTGAATCGTCCAAAGTTTCTGCAAACGCGTCAAATGACACCCAATCTCTCGCCCAGCGTTTCTTCTCTTCCTGCCGTCTCCGTCCCCTCTTTCGATCTCTTCTCTTCCTCTGCATTCTCCAAGGAGGAATCGGGGCCGTTTTTGCGGGTGACCCCCTCCAACTCCATCCCGAGAATGCGCACTATTTCCTCTGGCGCAGCCGACCGGTCATCCTCATCACCTCGACCGAGCACTACGGCTCCGTCCTCAACCGCGACTTCGACTTCAAGAAATATCTGGCCTCGCTGGAACAGGATGGCCTCAATCTCACCCGGACCTTCAGTGGCGCCTACTGCGAAGCGCCGGGAAATTTCAACATCAAGCGCAACACGATGGCACCCCTGGAGGGCAAACTCCTCTGCCCCTGGGCGCGCAGCTCGGAAGCGGGGTACGCCGGAGGCGGCAACAAGTTCGACCTGACCCAGTGGAACCCCGAGTACTTCCAGCGTCTGCGCGACTTCCTCACCGAAGCGTCCAATCGGGGGATCGTGGTCGAGTTCGTCCTTTTCTGTCCCTTCTATGAGGACAGCATGTGGAACCTCAGCCCCATGAACGCGACCAACAACGTCAACGGCATTGGCAAGACCAAAC
>Ga0116170_10006680_pt1 | contig 10052 bp, 9 predicted proteins | sample AD_JPNHW1_MetaG_FD_89797 | JGI IMG/M metagenome (GOLD analysis project Ga0116170, IMG submission 89797) | Active sludge microbial communities of municipal wastewater-treating anaerobic digesters from Japan - AD_JPNHW1_MetaG | ecosystem: Engineered > Bioreactor > Anaerobic > Digestate | place...
AGCCCCACCACCGCAGGTCTGGGGAAGCCCCACTACCGCAGGTCTGGGGTTGTGTACCCGCAGGGCAGTAGGGACCGTAAAGCGGGGGAGTAGGTTATCGTTTTTTCTCGCCGGTCCCGCGCAACGTCCCCAAAACAACGCAGAGCAATACAGGACCGCGCGTGAGTCTCGATCGTAGGTTTCCATTACATACTACCCAGTTTCCCCACACGGGTGTACTCCAGGGTGAAAGCTGAAACCTCATCCCCTGTACATGTGTTCGTTGTGCCAGGCCAGGGATTCTCTGGAGGGCCTGTCGGTCCAATCTTTCGGAGGTCTCATCCCTTGGCCATGGAACTTGTAGTAATCCCGGCCATTTTCAAATTCCTCCCTAATTTTCTTGCTAACCTCAATCACCAAATCGGGCGTGATGGTAATGTATCCCTTATCAAAAAGGGTATGCAAATCTTTTCTGAGCAGGATACCGTTCGTAATCCTGTTTTCGCCGGCTTCACTGAAGGGCTTGATGTGGGCGGCGTCCAGAACCGGTAACGTACGCTCGTTTGATATGGCGCAACTGCGACCGTACGCGTCTGTCACAAGGACCCTGAACGAACCCTGTCCCAATCTTGGTAGAACCAAGGTTGGGCTACCGTACCTAGCGGGTGCCTCCTGGATAAGGTGAGGACTATCTTGTAAAAGATGCAGCTGTTGGAGGATTGACCTCGCCGGTTCAACGCTCAGATCAAGTATTTTCCCCGTGACCGCGCTTTTCGGCCAATCCGGTGGGGCCGCGATCCACTTCTTCTCTGGTAAGAAAAATGGCTGTTCCAGGAGAATGCAACCGATCTTGTAATCCTCATGCGGATCGGTCGGAATCTTGCGATACCTGCTTATCCTCTCACGCAATTCCCGGAGGCTCGTCGCGCCGTTCTTGATTTCAAAAGCCTCCCAGGCCAACGAAACGGGCAGAACGGTGAAATGCGCGAATATCCCCCCGCCTACGATGAAATGTTCAGGATAATGCAGCTTAAACAGAAATAATTCTCCTGGGTTGAGCGCTTTGAACGAACGGCCAGATGGAAGCCAGAAATTTACTTCATCAATTCCTGGTTGCATGCTCAATGTTCTGAACCAAAGCTTATCAGTTATTCCGATGTACGCATTAAGCATGACTTCTCCTTAAGAAAAGGATTCTTTCAGCGCCCACATTCCACCTAATGAACCATTTCAAGGTATCATTGATTCACTAAAGATTATAAATCGATAATGGTCTTCCCGTTGTTCGTGAACAAATGGACAACTGCCAACAAAGACCATCCGGGATCTTTCCAGCTCTGGGATACGAATTCTGTGTGACTGTATCCAGCCCTCTCCGCCAGACACTAAGCCCCACTACCGCAGGTCTGGGGAAGCCCCACTGCCAAAGGTCTGGGGAAGCCCCACTACCGCAGGTCTGGGGTTGTGTGCCCCGCACAGCGGGGAAGTGGGTGCACTTCCTCTATAAGAATAAATCCTCAACCCACCGCCTTCAACACCCGCAACGCCCGCACCGTCACCCACTTATTCTCCTGCCCAAGCGTGCCAAAACTGCCCCAGGTCTTTCCCGCGTAGCCATACTCCAACTTCCACCGTCCAGGCGCGGATTGCTTTTTCAGGATTAGTTTCATCAAGCTCCCCATGCGCGGGTTGTTCGCCAGGCCCAGCGCGGCCAGCGCCTCGGCCACTTGTAACAGGTCCGTGATGTAAAACAGCGGGAACCCGAACTTCCACCAATCGCGGTTGATGTTCCGGTCACAAGGCCAGGCCGCCGTCACTGGGTCTACGCTGAAAAACAGCGCCACCCCGCGCGCCGTTGCCTCACGCGTCAACTCCGTTTGCCACTCCTTTGGCGCCAGCCCTAAAGCCATCATCACCTTCGTCGCCCCCCAGGCGCAAGGCAGGCGGCCATTGGCGGAGCAGCGATAGTCCGGGCCGCACTTCATCGAATGGTAGCGGACCGGTGCTTTCCTATCTGTGACCAGCGCCACCCCCTCCCCCGTCTGGCTGCGCGCCATCCATTCCAATGCCTGCACCAGGCGCGCGTCCCTGCAACCCATCGCCAGCAGCGCCCAGGTCAGATTGCCCTGCAGGCAGTCAAACGTCCCTGAGGGCGTGCCAGAATGCGAGAAATAGCCACCCTCGGCATATGCGTTCTCGAGCACATACTGGCAGGCCGTCCCCACGCGTTCGTCCAGCGCCACCCGGGCCCCCAGCTGCCCCAGCAGCGTCACCGCCCAAACCGTAGAGCGGTACTTTGGGGAATACCCAGGGCCGGCCTTGCTCCACCAACCCTGCGGGGTCATATGCTCAAGCACGTGTCGGATGGGGCCCCGCGCATGCGCTTCCACTGCGGCCTGGTCCAACTCCACCGCGCTGTGGCGGTCGGCGTAGATATCCCGCATGGCCACGTAGCGCGGCCCCGGGTCAGACGGGTCCAACAGCCAATCCTGGGATGTGTCAATCAATTCCTGGAAAGTGGACATCGCGCGTTTCTCCTCTCAATCTTCCGGGGTTGGGAATTCCCGGTAATTCCTTTATGAACGCGAAAACTGGACAAACATGGCCACGGGTTGTCAACAAGCCGGTGCCCTCGTACCTTGATTGTACACAATTCCGCACCCCGCGACCTGGTAAACCTGACCCCTTATTCTCATGAGAAGGTCAAAGACGCGTGACCGCCATCAAAGCCAAACCCTCCCTGGCCATGTGATATTCCCCAAGTTTGCCAACTCAAAGAGCAAGTTTGCCAACAGATGTGTGTGTAAATGTTGGCAAACTTGTCAAACTTGACTACCTTGCGTCTTTTGCCCCCTCGATCCCCTCTCACTCAAACCAAATCGGGTTGCTCACCAGCGCCGGCAACAGTGGCAGCATGCCCCCAAACGACTGCCACAGTTCCACTCGCGCAAAGCCTGGTTTCTCCACCTTGAAGCTGCCTTCAAAAGCGCCTGTCGCTGGCGAAGTGAAGAGCTCCCGCGTGCCCTCCGCCGTAATCAGCTTCAGCACATCCCCGGGCAGCAGCCCCTCAAGCTTGATGTCCAGCCGGCTGTCCGGGCTCCAGGGGGTGCTGTCCCCCAACTGCGCCGTCCCGCTGCGCATCTCCAGCCGCGCGCTCTCCGGTTGAAACACCATATAGCTGCGCCCCCGTCGCAACGCGGCTAAAATATCCGCCTGGCTGTCAGAATCCGCCAGCACGTTCACACAGGGCCCGGCCAAAATCTGTGCCAGGCGGTCGTTGTGGTAATCGCTGCCGCCAATCGCGGGCACGTGCCGGCCCGCCTTCAGCAGCTCGTTCCACAAGCCAATCGCGCGCAGGTTGCTTGGGCGCATCGGACCATTCCAAACCTCCAACAAGTGGAAGGGCAGCGCGTCCAGGTCATACAGGAAGGGGCAACCCTCATCATAGGGGTGGTTGATGACGATGGTGGCGCCGCGTTCCCACGTGCTTTGGAAACGCGCGCGCGTCTCCTCGAAGCTGTTGGTGAAAAACGGCGCGTCATACGGTTTTTCCAGCCCCAGGAAGTTGGCGTGTCCCTGGTAATGCGTCCACTCCACCCCGGGGATGACGGTCAGGCCGGGCAATCGTGGCAGCGCCCCCTCGCGGATGAATTGGTTGTGGTCCGTGATGACCAGCCAGTCCAGCCCGTTGGCGCGGGCGTGTTCTGCCAGTTCCTGGGCGGTCAGCTTACCATCCGAGCCAATGGTGTGGGTGTGCGCGTCACCCAACAGCCAGCGCGGCTGTTTGTAGGTGAAGCGCGCCTGGTAGCGCACCAACACGCCCTCCGGTGCCACGCGGTAGGCGCCTGCCAAAATGTGCCAGGTACCGGGTACCAGGTCGGTGGCTCCGTAGCCCGGGGTGGCCTGGGTGGCGCTGATGAAAATCTCGCGCTTATCCGCGCCAGAAGCTCCCACCTGCCGCCCATCGGGTGCGACCAGCCCCAGGTCAATCGTGTTCTCACGCACGCGCGCCGTAAACGTCCCCTCCGCCAGGCTTTGCGTGGGGTGGCTGTGGGTGGGGTAGTCGTACGCAAGCGCCAGGCTCTCCACGTTCTCCGGCACCTCCAGCGGCACCAGCAGGTATTCGCCCATCCGCTCCGGCCGGATGAAGAACTCAAACGCGATGTCACTAAACCGTGTGTGCTGGTCAGTCATTCTGCCCCTTCAGCGCCCAATCCAAAAAGCGTACCAGGTACTTCTGCCAGAAGTGCCAGTCGTGCTTGCCCTGGTCTTCGGTGTAGGCATACGGCAGGCCGGCCATTTTCATCTGCGCGGCGAAGTAGCGGTTGAGCGGCAACAGGTCATCATCCAGGCCACAGGCGGCAAAGAGGCGCGGGAAGGCGGATGGGTTCCCGGCATAGCGCTTAAGCCACACCGCGCTGTCGTTTTCACTGCCAGCAATCCTGTCAAACCCGCCCAGCACCATCTCGAACTCGTGCATCATGGCCGGGTCCTTCAGCTTTTGCTCAGGGGTGAATACCGGGCTGAGCGAAACCAGGCCTGAGAAGCTCCCGGCGGCAAAGTACTGCTCAGGGCGCATGAAGGCGGCCTTAAGCGCGCCGAAACCGCCCATCGAAAGGCCGGCGATGAACGTGTTTTCCCTTGCCAGGTTCAGGCAGAACACCTTGCGCAGGTAAGTCGGGATTTCCTCCGTCACGTAGTCAAAATAGCGCTGGCCGTTCTCCATGTTGGCATACAGGCTGCGCCCAACGGAGGGCATCACCACCACGAGGCCCAAGTCGCGCGCGAGGATTTCGATGTTGGTATAGCGTTGCCAGGCGCTGCCGTCGTCGCTAAGGCCGTGCAGCAGAAAGAGCACCTTGTGTTCCTCCAGCGGCTTTTTGGCAAGCTGGTAGTTTTCCGGCAGGATGAGGTAAAGAGACGTGTCGACCCTGACGGCCTCGGGGACGTGATTGATTTGAACCAATGTCATGGGGGGCTCCTAATTTGTATCCACTATTTGAGCTGCTTGGAAGTTGGGTATGGGGGCAGTTCCGCCGGCGCACTCGCGGGCTGGTCGGATTCAGGCAGGCCTCCGCGGTCTTGTGGGAAATTGAGCAAAAAGGCGAACAGGACGCTAATCAACGAGAGCACGAAGGGGAAGATGGTCAGTAGGAACAGGGAGGCCTGGTCCGGGTGCGGGCCGGGGTTATCGCCGCTTTCAAACAGGAAAAGCTTCCCAACGAGCAGGAACGCCAGGCTGGTGAACAGACCATTCAGCCGGTTCATGAAGCCCAACGCGTTGCTGATGATGCCTTCGCGGCGCACGTTGTGCTTGCGCTGGTCCTCGTCCATGATGCGCGCCTGTACCAGGTCCATGGTGGTGATGACGCCGGCAAAGCCAAAGCCAACCAGCGCGCTGCATATCACCGCCGTCACGAAATTATTGGCAAAATAGAGTGGGATAAAGGCTAGCGTGAGCGTGATGAGCGCCGCGCGCCAGGCGGGCATGAGCGTGTACTTGCGCACCAGGCCGGCCCAAACCACCACCGCCGCGATGGCAATCAGCAGCACCGTGGCAAACAGGATGGTCTGTTGCAGGCTGCTGATGCCCAGCTTGTACTCCGCGTAAAACGGCAGCGCTGCCATCACCAGCGACATGGTCGCGCTGTAAAAAGCGTTGGCCAGGCCGGCAATCCAAAACTTGGGGTTGACCAGCAGCGTCTTGAGGCTGTCCCACAAGCGAGGCTTTTGCTCCTCCTCGCTAATGGGTTTCTCCCTGGCTGTCAGCGCCATATAGAGGATGACCGCGCCACCCAGGATGCCGTAAATAATGGCCGTGTTGGCGAAGCCAATCGCGTCGGTCACGATTGGTGTAAGGGCGATGCTGACAATCATGGCCACCAGTTGGAAAGCCTGGCGCAGCGCGTTGGTTTTGGCGCGACTGTTTTCATCGGGGAAGAGTTCCGGGAACAGCGCGCCATAGTTGGCGTTGATGACTGAGTCCAGCGTGCCTGTGAAGATGTAGAAGAGCATCGCGTAGGCCAAAAGTGATTTGCCGGCCAGGAGCGCTGGCGGGTTATAGAAGAAAATCAGGCCCAAAACCAGCAGGGGCGTGCCAATCACCAGCCACGGCCGGCGCCGGCCCCATTTGCTGCGCGTTCGGTCGGAGAGGAATCCGTAGACCGGGTTGTCAATCGCGTCGATGAAGGTGTAGATGAAGAGCACGCTCGCCCATTGCGCGGTGCTGAGGCCGAGGTTCTTGATGTAAAAGGCGGCGGCGAAAGTTTTGAGCAGATTGATGGGGATGGACGTACCGAACATGCCGACAGCGTAGTTAAACGACTTGGTGCGTTCTGGTTTCATGGATGCCTCTCCTGGAATGATGTTGTGCTGAGAATTATAAAACATCCACCCCGCCAGCGGCGCGCGGAGGCTGGAGATGGTGGGAATAAATGTTCACAGGCATGGGTAACACGGTTGGATGGAAGGGGTGGAAAAGACAAGTTTGACAAGTTTGCCAACATTTACACACACCTGTTGGCAAACTTGCGCTTTGTGTTGGCAAACTTGCGCCTTCTCTTGGCAAACTTGACGACAGGGCGGGCTATATCATCATGTCCCGGCGGGCATAGACCAGGTAGGCGGCGGCGAGGCAGACCACGATGATACCGGCGCTGAGCGCCAGGTAAACGGGCTCAAACCGTCCGGTTTTGTAGAAATCCGCGGCGTCAAAATAGCGGAAAGGGGTCACAAAGCGCAGGACGTCCAGTTTCTCGTGCATGCGGGAGACGACAAACAGCACATACGCGGTGAGGATGATGCTGATCGCCATCGAGCCGGCCAGCTTGTACTTCTTCAGCACGCAGCCGAGCAATACGCCCATCGCCAGGAAGACGAGCTCAATCAGGAACATGGCCGCCATTTCCTGGCCCAGGAACTTGTAAAAGCCGGCGTCGGGCTGGTAGGCCCGCGCGCTTAGGGCGGACGCACCCCAGGTAATCAACACGAACAAGACGCAATTGACCAGGGCGGCTAATAGCTTGGCTGTGACCAGCTTGGAGCGCGTGATGGGCAAGACGAGGGAGAACTCCACGGTTTTGTCGCGCTCTTCGCGGGCGATACTCTCGCTGCCCCACATGGCCGCGGCCATGGCACCCATCAGCGAGAAGTAGCTGAACACCACCCCAAAGAAGCCATCGAGCTTAACCAGGTTAAAAGCGCGCATGTTCATTCCATCCAACACGCTTTTTGGAATGCTATCCAGGATGGCCAGGCTTTCGGGGTTATTATGAAAAGCGGAAAACTTGGCAACCGCTGTTAAAACCAGCAAAACCATCACCGCGCTCCATACCAGGAGGGATTTGCGGTTTGCTTTAATTTCATGCCAGAAGATGTTCATGCCTTCCTCCTAAACCGATGTGGGAATATCCCGGCGGGCATAGCGTAACCAGGTGAAACCCAACGCGAGGATGATGACGCCCACTTCCAGCAAGACGAGGGGCAGGTTGTAGTGGCCATCCAGGACGATGGCGGCTGTATCAAAGTGCTTGAAGGGGGTCAGGTATTCCAGCTTTACATCCCCGAAGATACCAGCGAAGGCGTTCAGGACGTAAGCGCCAAAGGCCAGCCCCAGGCTATATGGGGTGACGCTTCGCACGCGGCGCACGAGCTGGGAAATGGCCAGCGCGACGAAGAAGAAAAACAGCTGGAAGACGACCACGCTGCCCAACAAGAGCAGCAGGATCTTGAGCTCGTAGGGTTTTCCTTCCCGGAACAACACAATGGACGCGTAAGACATGAGCCAGAATAGGACATCCGTGGCCAGCAAGCTGGTCAACGCGGCCAGGATTTTGCTCCGCAGGACATTGCTGCGGCTGACGGGTTTGGTGAGCAGAAAGTCGGCGGTCATCTCGTTCTCTTCCACCGAGACCAGCCCAAAGCCATAATTGGAAGCCTGGATGGCAAAACACAGCTGGCAAAACACCATGCAGAAGCTAAAGTAGCCCAGCACAGAACTCAAATCCAGGTTGGAGATGCCAAAAGCCGACTTTAGGGCTGGCGGAAAGTTGGCCACCATTTCATTCATGGCGGCCGCTTCCGCGGAGAAGCTCGGGAAGAGTGCCATGAAAATGAACAACAGGGAAGCCAGCGCAAAGGTCCAAATGAGGACGGACTTCCAGCGCACGCGGACTTCGTAGCGGTAAATGTTGGTGCTCATAGCCGGCCTATTCGTAGTAGTGCATGAAAATCTCTTCCAGCGTGGGCTCCTCGATGCTGACATCATCCACGTTCAGAGTGGTGAGGTAACGCAGGATGAGGTTGATATCCCCGCGGAAAAAGAGCTGGGTGGTGCCGTTTTCGGTGACCACGTTGGTGACGCCGGGCAGGTCGAAGGCGGGCTGTCCATAACGGGTGTTGACGCGGATTTTCTTGGTGTTATTCTGCTGCAGGGTGCGGATATCGGAGACCTCGACCATGCGGCCCTCGCGGATGATGCCCACCCGGTTGCACAGGCGCTGCACTTCGCTGAGGATGTGGGATGAGAAGAACACGGTGACACCCTTTTTGTTTTCATCGCGGATGAGGTCGAAGAACTTGCGCTGCATAAGCGGATCCAGGCCGGCGGTGGGTTCGTCCAACAAGACTAGCTTGGGGCTGTGCAGCAAGCCCTGGACGATGCCGACTTTCTTGCGGTTGCCGTAGGAGAGATCGCGAATGCGACGGTTCAATTCCAGCTCCATCAGGCTGGCAAGCTCGCGGGTGCGTTCCTCGCAGTCGCAGGGATAGAAACTGGCAGAGTATTTGAGCAGGTCGATGACCTTCATGTCGTCGTAGTAAAACACTTCCGATGGGAGGTAGCCGATCTGTTCGCGGATGGTGGGGCCTTCCTTGGCGATATCCTTGCCAAAAACGCGCGCGTCCCCGCTGGTTGGGTGAATGAGGGATAGCAGCAGGCGAATGGTGGTGGATTTGCCAGCGCCATTGGGGCCGATGAAGCCGAAGATCTCGCCTTCCTCCACCCCGAAGCTGACGTCCACAATGCCCCGGGACTTGCCGTAATACTTGGTCAGTTTGTTAACTTCAATGACGTTCATAAAATTCTCCAAAAGAACAATTGTCGGCATCCGGCCGAGCGGCATGGCCGCGCCGCGGTTTTCGATTGCCGATTGCGCGTTACGAACACATTATTTTAATCCTGATTGACCAAACCGCGGGGGGAATCGGACGAGCGATCGAGTAGGCACCCGTCGAGAAGCCGTGGAATACGGCTTGTTTGGTACTGTTTGCGCTTTTAAAAGCGGACTATTTCACTTTGAGCTGCAGGCTCTGCATGGCCTGTTCATAGATTTCGCGTGCCCTATCGGCCTGAGCCGCATCAGAGACGCAATAGAAAATCCATGAACGGTGGGCTTCCTTGAGCGTATATAGCCACATAACCTGTTTGACTTCACCTGGTGCTTTAAATGCCCCCCGGCTTTCCCGGAGTTGGATCACAGCGCGGGCGGCCTGGTAATTTGCCAGCGCAATCAAACCCTTCTCAGCCACCGTGTAAACTTTCCCTTTGGGCAGCTCTTTTTCAACCAGCTTTTCGAGGCTCGCCCCCCACTCCAGCAGCGGTAATGGCACAACCTTAACCCCCATGTTCAGCACATGGATTACCTGCCCCTCTTTTTTCAGTTCACCCGCGACGAACATGAATAATCGGCCTTTGAACAGGCTTTTATACGCTTTTTGCAAATCTTCCGGGCAGCGGGAAATTTCTTCCGTTATCCTCCGTTTGTCCTTGCGCGGGTTGCCCCCGATAAAGGATTTGGGCAACATAATCTCCAAGGTATCTGATGATATTTTCTTCCATTTTTCCTGCGCGTCTGTCATTTTTTCCTCTGTTTCCTGGAATATTCCTGGATGGCCTGTTCTTCATCCACGGCAAAGTAAGCTGCCGGGTCGACCGTATGAAAGACACCATTAGGGCAGCCGCCTGTGGTGGCCAGGCGCACAACCTGCCGACATTGGGGGCAATAGGCCAGTGAGATGATGTTGGGATTCTTTACGAGTTTTCGCCGTTGTGCTTCGGACACGCCATCCCTGAG
>Ga0116170_10006681_pt1 | contig 10052 bp, 5 predicted proteins | sample AD_JPNHW1_MetaG_FD_89797 | JGI IMG/M metagenome (GOLD analysis project Ga0116170, IMG submission 89797) | Active sludge microbial communities of municipal wastewater-treating anaerobic digesters from Japan - AD_JPNHW1_MetaG | ecosystem: Engineered > Bioreactor > Anaerobic > Digestate | place...
AAATCTCCACAGGCAGATGATAACCGGGCTTGAACAGGGAAAAGATACCATGCTTCCGAAGATTGAAATCAGAAAACGTTTCAAACCGTTTGTTGAAGATGAACTTCCGTCTATTGTAAAAGGAAGTATGGCGCTGGCAGCCCACCCCGCGGCGAACAGTCCATGTCCGCGTGGTGCAGATTTACCGGTTACACTTGCCATAGGCCCCGAGGGGGGATTTATTCCATACGAAATCAACGCTTTACAGGATACGGGGTTTAAACCGGTTTCGCTGGGAGAGAGAATTTTAAGAGTTGAGACCGCAGTGCCGTTTCTGATAGGAAGGCTGTTTTGAAACTTAACTGCCCTCACCAGAGCTTCAGGCTGACTTATGCCTGCTGTAAGCCGGATACAAGCCTTATATAAGCCTTATATAAGCCTTATATAACAAAGGAAAATCAATTAGATATATATAATATATTGTACTATTTTCTAAACATATTATACAGTTTATACAGGATTCATTTCTCCCGTAGAATAGAATTTGACCTGAATTTCAGGGAGAAACTCCAATGCACACTACTGAACCGCGTTCAAAAAAAAGAACGTTACTACAAAATTATATTTGACTAATAAAATGAATAAGCTTGCTTTAAAATATAAACAGAAAATTAAATAATCCGGAGGAAAATATGCAGCAGCCGCTTAATGAGTCAAAAAGAGACTGGAATAAAGATTTTGATGAATACCTTAAAGAAAACAAAACTCTTGCCTATATGATGCTCAAACGGGCAGAAAAGTTTAAAGACCGTGATGCCCTGACACAGAAAAATAAAAATGGGCAGTGGGAGTCAATTAAGTGGAGCGAACTTGGCGACAAAACTAAAGCCATTGCAAAAGCCCTGATTGACATGAATCTTCAGCCGGGTGAGATGTGTGCCATATTTTCTCAGAACAGGGCCGAATGGGCAATTTCCGACCTTGGAGTCCTTTCCACAAGAGCTGTATCTGTTCCGATTTATGCCACAAACTCAAAAGATGAGGCTGAATATATTGTAACTGATGCCGATGTCAAAATTATTTTTACCGGCGACCAGGACCAGTACAACAAGGCAAAAGAGATAATCAAAGGGAGCAAATCCCTTAAACTGATTGTTGCTTTCGACAGCGACACAAAAATCGAGGGGAGCGACAGTATGCACTTTGCCGATCTTGTCGAGAAAGGGAAAAAACTTACCAACGATGCCGAGCTTGATAAAAGGCTGCAGAATGTAAATCCTGACGATATACTCACACTTATATACACATCCGGTACAACCGGAAAACCGAAAGGTGCGGTGCACACTCACAGAAGTTTCATGAACGGTATTTTCCCCTCATACATGAGATTTCCCGAAGCCGGGCCGGAGTCAGTGTCCCTTGCAATACTTCCATTAAGTCACGTTTTTGAAAGAATGTGGTCTTACGGATGTATGACTTCAGGAGTAAAAATTGCCTACTGCCCGGACCCTAAACAGTTTATCGATGTTATGGCTCATATAAAACCTCATTTTATGACAAGCGTTCCGCGTATATGGGAAAAAGTTTACGGAACAATACATGAAGGATTGAAGACAGCACCTCCTGTTAAAAGAAAACTCTTCGCATGGGCGACTAAAGTAGGTATTGAAGAATACAGAAAAAAAATCGCAACAGGCAAGGGGCAGACCGGTTTTAAATACAAACTTGCCGATAAAATTATATTCAGTAAAGTCCGTGCCAAGCTCGGAACAGAGAGATGTAATGTTTATCATATCGGAGGAGCCGCGTTTGCTCCGGACATCAACGAATTTTTCCAGGCATTCGGGATCAACATAATCCAGGGCTTTGGACTCACAGAGTTCTTCCCCGTGTGCGTAGGATACAGAGATACGGGAAAACCTTCATACTGCGGGCCGATGATCGGCATGGTTCAGGTGAGACTGTCCGACGAGGGCGAGATTCAGCTCAAGGGCGGAATGTGCATGAGCGGATACTACAAACGTCCGGAAGATACAAAAGCATGCTTCACCGAAGACGGGTGGTTCAAAACACAGGATGTGGGAGAGCTTTTTACCGAAGAGAAACATGGCGACATGCTCACATATATTAAAATTACAGACAGGATTAAAGACCTGATTATCACAGCGGGCGGAAAAAATATATCTCCACAGCAGATTGAAGTCCTTATGGGTGATGAACTTTTTGTTGAACAGTTTGTTACTATAGGTGAAGGGAGAAAATATATATCAGCACTTATAGTTCCTAACTTTGTTATTCTTGATGAATACTGCCAGAAAAACGGCATTAAATACAATTCCAAAGAAGAGCTTGTAAAAATGCCTGAAATTATCAAACTCTATGAAGAGATTGTTGCAAGAAGAACAGAGTCACTTGGACGTGTTGAGCAGATCAAGAAATTCACCCTTCTTACAAATGAGCTTACACAGGAAGGCGGAGAACTTACTCCGACAATGAAACTTAAACGTAAAGCAATCGGCCAGAAATACTCGCTTCAGATCGACAATATGTACGAAGAATAGAACTGTGCCCTCACCCGGCCATACCTGCCGGGCGGGCACCCTCTCCCCGGCTCTGCCCGGGCGAGGGTAAAAAAACCATTCTGCAGACAGCCTCCTGAATCCCTGCTTCGGCAGGCTCAGTACATCGCCGGAGGGGGGCTTGCAGATACTATTATTAAATTCATTCGTCAAAAAATTATTTTATCAAAAACTTCTTTTAAGTCCCCATCCGGGGGATTTAGGGGGCTTATGAGGTTTGGGGCTTATGAAAATTATCTCCGCATCACGAAGGACAGACATTCCGGCATTCTACGGCGGCTGGTTTATGAACCGGATAGCTGAGGGCTTTGCCGGGTATGTTAATCCTTTCAACGCTAAAAAAAGTATTGTGTCATTAAAAAAAGAGGATACTGCCTCAATCGTTCTATGGTCCAAGAACTTTACTCCGTTTGTCAGCAATACGCTTTTACTTAGAGATGAAGGGTACTCTCTATTCTTTAATTACACAATAACAGGCCTCCCTGAAATTTTTGAACCGGGGGCACCGGATGAAAATGATTCGGTTGAATCAATTAAATATTTAAGCAGCATGTTTTCTCCCGAACATATCAACTGGAGATATGACCCTGTACTCATTTCGGATATTACCCCCGCAGGTTACCATCTGCAGAAATTTGAATCTTTATGCAGGTCACTCACCGGATATATTACAAGATGCTGCATCAGTTTCCCCTCTCCCTACGGCAAAGTAGAGAGAAGCTTCAGGAACTTTACTGATAAAACCGGCATATCTCTTATCACATTAGATATTGATAAAAGGATTATACTGGCTGAAAAGATTTCTGCAATAGCGGAGAATTACGGGATAAAGGTTTATTCATGCTGCGGCGATTATCTTACATCGGGTAATATTGCGAAAGGGCGCTGTATAGACGGAAAGATTCTGTCATCACTTTCGGGAAAAGATCTATCTGCACTGAAAGTCCGCCCGACCAGAAAAGAGTGCGGCTGTACAGAGAGTACCGATATAGGTTTATATGACAGCTGCCCCCACGGCTGCATCTACTGTTACGCCAACAGCAACACGGATAAAGCTTCGGCTTTTTACAGGAGGTATGTGCCGGATGAAGGATATTCCAGGTCAGCATTTCTCGGTGTGCCTGAGCAGATTTCCAGTACATGGCTGAAGGAGATTATGGAGAACGTAAAAACTCTGACAGAAGAAGACTCTATTCAGCCGGAACTATTTTAATAAAACTTAAAGTATAATGCATATATTCACACAAAACCTTTAAGCCCCCGCACCCCCGGAGGGGGCAAGGCACTTTGGACGGCTGACTTAAAGATATTATCATCAGATATATTTATTTAAAAACAAAATTTTAATACTTTTCTTTGCCCCCTCCGGGGGTGCGGGGGCTCAAAGATCCAGCTGGTGAAACATTTTATATTATTCTAAAAATGTGGCTAGATGTCAGCCCCGGAGGGGCTTAAAGTAATAACATTATTTTTCATCTTGACATTTAAAAAAACTCTGCCGATATAAATATTTTAAAAACATAAATGGAATGAATATGAAAAAACAGATAATAATAACCGCTATACTGGCGGCAGTAATATTTCCGGCTGCGGATTCCAGCAGTGAAATTACCAGGCAGAAAAAACAGGAGATCGCGGACAGGCTCTATGACATTGAACTCTCCGGAGGAGACCACCTTGGCTACTGCAGCGAAATTCTTCAGCATCTTGAAAAATCAGCAAATATACATCCCTCAAAATATAAAAGCAATTCATTTGATGACATAGACAGGCTCAATATAAGGGGAAGAGATGTGAACCTTTACTCCCTGCTCTCGGGCGGGCTTGCGGTGAGGGAATCGCTTCAGCTTGAAAGCATAAGGCCTTCCGATGAAAGTATGAGAGATACCGATCCGGGCGTACTTAAACAGCCTGATGTAGAATCCCATCCTTTTGAAAAAATGCTGAACGGCAGGGATTATAAAATATATGCTTCCGATAAATATGTTCCCGACGATTTTTACTACATTCACTTCAACAGTGCGGCAAAGGCATTCGAATGTTTTAATTTTATAAATGATACAGGCGGAGCGCTGCAGAAACGTTTCTCTCCGTCTTCTGTTGATTTTATGGTTAAAGAAAAACTGATGACCCAGCTTGCGCTGAGAGAGGCTCCGGAACTTGCCGCTTTCTATTCAGGCGCAGTATCTGAAATTGTAATCACAGGTTCCGATCCATTTGTAATTGAAGGAAGTGACGTGACGCTAATCATACACCCCGTACCGGGCCCGCTTTTCACTCCGGCCATTACAGGCATGAGAAGATATATCAAAGATAAATATTCTGCCAGAGAGAAAGATATTGTTATTTCAGAATACAAGGGGAGCCACATATACACTGACGACAGGCAGGTATGGTCAATTTATCTGACTCTTGCCGACGGTACTGTGATCATTTCAAATTCACTTAAGGCTGCGGAAAAAGTAGTAAATACTTATTCGGGCAAACTCCCGGCCCTGGCTGATGCCATGGACTACAGGTATATGCGCTCGATTTATCCCGCCGGTAAAACAAACGAAGACGGATTTATCTATCTCTCTGAAAAGTTTATCCGTCACCTTGTTTCTCCGCAGTTCAGGATCAATGAAGCGAGAAGAATGTACGAGGGGATGAAGATCTCTGTACTGGAGAAGTATATAATTTTTTATTTCCACCTTACGGGAAAGTATCCGCAGACAATTGAAGAGGCAATGGATACAGCAGGCGGGCCGTCACTTACGGACCCGCGTAAAAAAGAACTTGATTCCCTTAAAAAAAGCCAGTTTTACAGCAGCGCTGTTAAACTTGAACCGGGGGACCTCTCAAGCTGGAATACATTCAGGACAGCGCTTGCTCCTTCAGCTCCGAAAATAACAAAAGACAAAAAAAAGAAAAAGAAAAAGAAAAGTATAAGCCCGGATGATTTTATTTATGATTTAAAACTGTTCTATAAAAAAATAACCGGGGAGCAGGCATATACTCCGGCAGAGGTTCTGGGGATAATTGAATCTGTAAGCAAACCCGGCGGCCTGGATTCAAAAAGGTTCAACGGCCTCGCACTTGTGCCGGGTTCATTTTCTGCGGTGAGCGGCATATACGGCAGGACAAACTTCATGACACCCCTGATAGAAATTGAAACGGGAAAAATATCAAAACGTGAAGCTGAAGAGTATAAACGGTTCGCGGAATCATACAACAGTTTCTGGAAAGATTATTTTGATCCTATTGGCATAAGAATAAAAACCGGGCCAGGATTATCAATTGAAACATGTATACTCCCGCTGATAAATAATTCAGTCTACTCGCTCCTGTCGGGAATCGCAGGAGGCTCGCCGGTTGAACTTCACCCGGACAGTAAAGTAAAAGGTGATACATTCAGCATGGCTTTTAAAGTCAATCCGCTGATGATAAGAAGCTATCTTGCTCTTTCAGGTTTCGGAAATGACTATTCATTAAAAACAATATCAGGCCCCGATGAAATTTTCACAGGAGAGGTTCAGTTCCATATGGGTGACGCCCTCCCCCTTGCGGATTTTGATTCGGCGATTCTATCCGAATTCTTTACAGACAATGTGATCCGGTCGTCGGAGGTCCTTACAGGGTTTCTCGCGTGGTCTTTATTTCATCCCGTGAGAATTGCAATACCGGTAAAAAAACCGAGAGACGGGATGATCCTGATAAACTCCGTAATTAACAATCTTTTAGAAAAGAGTAATTTCAATAATTATCTTCAAAGCGAGAGTTATCTATTCAGCTACAATAAAACTGATATCCGTGTATTGAAGCTTACATTCTTCAGCTCTCTTGTGACAAGGCTTTATGTTGCAGAAAAAGATAATGTGATTCATATTGCCACCACTGAAAAATACATGAAAGATATTCTTGATGTCAAGCAGACAGCAAAAATAAATTCAATTCAGAGCAATGCTGCAATCGTATACAGGCCTTCCGAGATGATTCTTGAACGTAATATATACCGCATGGGAATGCTTGAGAACGGGCTGAATAAAAGCAGAAAAAATTTCGGGACTGTAAAACTCATGGGTTCTATTTTCCCGAATGCTGACAGCAAAGATATCCCGGACCTTACATACAAAAATTTCGGTTTTAAACCTGTCTGCCCCCTTGGAGGCGAGTATGTAATTGACAGGAATACCGGCGATGTGCGTAACACCGTTTTCGGAAGTGAAAGTTTCCCTATTCTCAGAATAGATGAAAACAACAATGGTATAATTCCTCTTTATCTGAAAAAGTTTTTCAAGTCGCAGGAATTAAGAGTTGAGTTTGAATTTACACAGGAAGGAATAAAGACTAAAATATTAAGCAGGTGAACAGATAGACCTCATCCCCCTAACCCCCTTCTCCTTAAAGAGAAGAGGGGCCGGGGGTGAGGTCCAGCTGTTTCTACATAGATTTATATTTCATTCACTTAAAGTACTGTTAGAGTTCTCTCACTTTGCGGGCCTGCATGTATTCCGTACATACTCTATTGCCGATCTTCCGGCTATTGCGCCTTCTCCTACGGCAACACTTATCTGAAGAAAACCTCCGGTGCAGTCCCCTGCCGCGAATATTCCCGGCGCATTGGTCTTCATATCCCTGTCAACCTGGATAAAATTCCCCTCAGTGATAATTCCAAGGCTCTTCGCGAAGTCAACAGAGGAAGCATCCCCCAGCGCAATAAAAATACCTGAAACATCAAGTTCTGATCCGTCTGTAAATTCAATTTTCTCCAGATTCATATCTCCATAAAGAGATGCTATACCGGTCTCCATTACCTGGACATTATGTTCTGAAAGCTGTTTCATGAACTCATCAGTGATTGTACTTTTAGCACCGAGTGTACATATCGAGACATATGGAGTATAATTTAACAGTTCAAGTGCCTGATTCGCGGCGTACAGCCCCTCTCCTGCGACAACAACCCGTTTACCTTTGAAAAAGAAACCGTCGCAGCTTACACAGTACGAGATGCCTTTACCTTCATACTTATCAAGATCCGGAATCCGCGGCTTTTTCCTTGACACTCCTGTGGCCAGAATGACGGAACATGTTCTATACTCGTCTTTCTCTGTTTTAACAATATACTTTCCCGTATCGTCAAAGTGGATACCGATTACCCTGTCGCAGTCAATGGCTGCACCGAACCGCGTTACCTGTTTCATCCCTCTATCAACAAGTTCCCTGCCGGTTACGGTTTCCGGAAACCCGAAATAATTATCTATATCGTAATCTCCTGCAATTTTCGGCTCACAACCGAGTATCGCTGTACTGATCCCCGCGCGTGATGTATATATACCCGCGGATAATCCCGCCGGCCCCTGGCCTATTATTATTACTTCTGATTCTTTCATCTGATGTTCTCCCCGGTAATACTACCATTCTTTATATAGTTTAAAACATTCCTTTATTTATTTTCTCTTTTGTTCAAACGTTTCAGTACCCTGTTCCACGGTTCTGTTACAAGAAAACTCTCATCCATGTAGTCTATCATCTGCTCAAATCTTTTCATGGGAACTGCAAATGACAGTATATCCTCCCCGACATACGGCCTGGCAGTGATGTCAAACATGCCGATTACTCCGCGCGGCTGGTCACTTTTACTTTCAAGATACGGATGGTAAATTATTGAACTGCATCCGGAGCCGAATGGAATAATCACCCCGTCAGGGAAAGCCCTGTCATAATTTGCAAGAGTAAACAGCCCTGAAAGAATGTCAGCATGCCCGAAAAAAACAACCACTTCAGGATTATCGCTTTCTTCGAGCCTGTCCCATCTTTTAAATATTATATTCATGCCGGATACACCCGGGTCCCTGTGTGCCGTCATAATTTCATCTACAATTTCAGGAGTGCGTTTATACCGCTCGCCTTCCATCTTACCCGGGATTCCGCATGAAAGGAAATACCTGAAGTCAGGGGTAAACTCCGGATAAAGGTTGCTGTAGCGTTTACCTCCGCGGCAGCCGAGCGCATCACTGTTAAAGCAGAGAGATGCCCCTCTCCTTACCTTCATCAGTTCACCGATGAGGCATTTCCACGCTTTTGCAGGAGGTACAACCTCGGCGTTTCCTGTTCCTCCGCTGTAATAAAATACAACAGGAAGTTCAGACCCGCCGAAGTACTTCTCCCACTTTTCCAGGAATTTATCTCTAAGTTCAATGATCATATAAAGTCTCCTTAATTAATCTGATACCGGCATCAGGCTGACAAAAATTCAATAATTATTTTCTTAACTGCTGCCGGTATTATATTTCAGGAAATTAGTAAAGGTCCGGTATCATTCAATACATTAGATATCCGCATCCGGCTCTTTCTTTAAAATAACAGAATTATCCAGGGAATTCTACAACATTTTTTACGGGAGGATAAATATATCAGTTTCCCGTCTCCGGCCTTAAGCCGGGAAACGGGAAAAGAATATTTTACGCGCAGTTTAAGTTATCTTCTGAAGCTCCGTCAGCAGTTGCGCTTCTCGGATATTTAAGATAGGGAATAATATCATCATTTTTAAATCCGCCGGTTCCGTCATATTCAATCGTAACAATCGGTATCCCGGTAATAGATTCAATCTGATGCGACATGGCTTCTGTAACAAGTGAAGGGCAGCAGAAGGCCGGATTTGTCTGAACAAAAAGTTTGAGGTCAGGATGATGCTTCATCAGCGAATATATCTTCAGCGCGTTCTCCATAGACTCACCTGTATGTTCAACCGACATATGAAACTTCTCAAGCACTTCCATTACCGGGGGTATAGAAATAACTGAATTTTCTTTCAGTATGCGGTTAAAATACGGATAGTACCTGTTTTCAAATACTGATATGGATTTTTTCAGAATTTTCGAAGTAATAGCATCTGCATAATGGCCTTCTTTAAACCATTTCTTTATGTAGGGTTCGGCAATAATTTTAACCAGTTCACTGTATGGAGTTGTTATTACCTCTCCGCCATTCTCTTCTATTACCGAGATTACATTCTGATTGAGAATATCATTATCCCTTGCATAAAAATCCCCGAAGATAGCGACCTTGGGACGGCTGCTCCGTGTGACCTCAATCTGCTCAAAAAGCTTTATTATCTTTTCAAGGGCTTTCTGTTTCGACTCCCCGGTGAGAAACGCCTTCGCGATAACAGGGACTGACATTTCAAGGACCCTGTCTGTTGTACCGGGAACATTTTCGTAAGGCCTCATATAACATCCCATTCTCCTCAGCATTCCTGCGAACATGCACGCGATGTACATATTAAGCGCGGCCCTGTACGAAATATCCGTAAGTGTTACAGATCCCGCATAGACCTCAATCTTTTCAAGCCCTCCCCCTATTGATTCGAGAAGGGTTTTGCTGTAATATGGGAACATCCCCAGGTTGCACGACATTTTAGAATCAATATTCCACATTACTGTTTCAGCCGGATCAAGATTGTGCTTTCTCACGTAATCCGCACAGTTCTGAATTATTATGTTAAGGGGAATA
>Ga0116170_10006683_pt1 | contig 10048 bp, 8 predicted proteins | sample AD_JPNHW1_MetaG_FD_89797 | JGI IMG/M metagenome (GOLD analysis project Ga0116170, IMG submission 89797) | Active sludge microbial communities of municipal wastewater-treating anaerobic digesters from Japan - AD_JPNHW1_MetaG | ecosystem: Engineered > Bioreactor > Anaerobic > Digestate | place...
CTTGCCAAAGGCTACGGTGTTAAAGGTGATCGCATGTATCTGCTGGCCGACCCCACCGGTGCTATAAAGCTTGGTAGAATGCCGAAACTTTTTCCGAAGGGAACGATTCTTCATGTTCGGGGTGTGGTGCGCAGCGATGAAAATGGCCTGCCGATGATCGACAGCGTCGAAATCGTTTCAGCAAGAGTAGATTGAACAAACGAGAACTGATAACGAACGGCCCGGCATTGATTTGCCGGGCCGTTTTATTTTTGCTCAAAAAGACTTTGGTTACAGCGATTAATCAATTAGAGATTAAAAACCCGCATGGTTTTGATCTACTTTGTTTGCGGGGTTATTTCGTTTCGTGGCCCTCGCAGCTTTTTTAACAGAAGCAGAGCATTGCGCATCAGACTGAAAGTTAGGCCATAGAGGGCAAACCCCCATGTAAGAAAAAACAAGGTCATCGGAGGATTAACCACCAGAGCCACAAGGCCCAGTGCGACGGCAATGCGTCTTTTATTGCTGGTCTGCGGGGTCTTTTTCATGGCGGGGTATTCAACAGTACTGACCATTAAGAAAGAAGTAACTACCACCACAATTGGAATCAGCATCGCGGGGATACGCATAAAATTAAAAAACTGCAGTTCAAAAATGGTCATGGTTGCGAGAATGCCCGCCCCCGCTGGGATCGGCAGGCCCTGAAATACATCATGGTGGCCGGGGGGCGTAACATTAAAGCGGGCCAGCCTCAAGGCCCCGCACAAGACAAAAATGCCCGTGACTACCAGGCCAAGAACCCGGTCATATTCAAGGTAGCGGGTATAAATCAAAAAGGCAGGCGCAACACCAAAACTGACAAGATCGGCAAGTGAGTCAAGCTCAGCTCCGAATCTTGATTCTACAGATGTGAGCCTTGCGAGACGGCCATCAAGAATATCAAAAATATTGGCGAGCATAATCAGCCATCCGGCGGCAAGAAATTCGCCCTGCGAAGTCATTACCACCGACAGATAGCCGCAAAGGAGATTCATCGATGTGCAGGCGTTGGGAAGAATCGAAAGGTGCCTGCTGACAAAGCGTTTTTTATCTTTAACCTGCGGTTCTGGCAAGCCGGTGGCTACTGGTTCTTCACTCATGTCAGCTTCTTCTGGCAATAACGCTTGCCCCGCCTTGAACGCGCTGGCCGAGTCGCACCTCAACCTGTGCATCAAGCGGCATATAGATTTCGGTGCGGGAACCAAAGCGGATCAGGCCGAAGCGTTCGCCGGCAGCAACGAGTTCGCCAGGGTTTTTCCAGCAGAGGATGCGGCGGGCAACCAGACCTGCAATCTGTTTAACCAAAATGCGGTAGCCTTCGGCATCTTCGATGCCAACAGCGTTCTGTTCATTATTAATTGAAGCCTTGGGTTCAAAAGCGGCAAGAAATTCGCCGGGGGTATAGTGGCGGTAAGCGACTTTTCCTTTGATGGGCGAGCGATTGATGTGGACATCAAAAATCGAGAGAAAAATACTGACTCTTTTGGCTGGCCCATCAAGAAAGGGAACATGTTCAACCGAATCGATACCGACGATTTTGCCATCGGCTGGCGCAAGTATCAGGCAATCGCCATCGGGAATTTTGCGTTCAGGATCACGAAAGAAATATAATGTAAAAGCGGTCGCGAGATAAAACAGCCGGCCAAGCCATTTGCAGATTTTTGACGATACCAGGGCCACAATGAGCAGAGACCCGGCCATTAAATAGCCTTCTCTGTGAATAGGGCTTCGCATCTAATAAAGCTCCTTGAGAGATTAGTTAAGGGTCATTATAAATCCCGACCGGCAGCATGTCAAGAAAACGGCGTGGCATCACTCGACTGAATTAATTGCGCTAAGCAAGTCTGACCAGAGGGTTTCGCGTGCCAATGCAAAGGCGAACCAGGTTGATGGTGATGGCCCGATAAACTCAGACAGCCAGACTGCACGGTCAGGGAAAGTAATCGAAAGGCCACTGGCCCCAGGAAAATGCTGTTGTGAGTGATATTCAACCAGGATAAGACCCGGAAACTCTTTAAGCAGGTTTTCGCTCTCGATTTTCAGCGTGGTCAGTGGCCCGGTTGCGTGGGTAACCAAGCTTTTCAGATCGCGATTTTCGGCCTTTTCAAAGGCTTGAACCACATATTTCTTTTCGCCTTCTTCAAGAACGAACTCAAGATGATCGCGCAACCCGGCGAGCACCGGCGAGTATTTCTCACGTTCTGCACTGATTTTGGCAAACCAGGTATTCAGACGGGTCATAAAGCTTGTTAATGACGCATTACGAATCAGCGAGATGGTTACGGGTTCAGAAACGATCCCGGCAAGATATCGGCGGCGGTATTCTGAGCAGATAAGCTTGCCAAGGCTTTCGCCGTCGAGATTTCCGGCGCCTGTGGCTTTTATGGCGGCCACTATTTTTTTGTATGGAAGCCCGGCAGCGGGCACAAAGGCCTGCGAAAACAGGGTGAAAGCAGCACAATTTTTGAATTGCAAAGCGATCTCGAGGTATGCCATGTTACATGCATCAAAAACCAGAAGGTCTAGCGGGCGACTGGTGCCAGAAAACAGGCTGGCAGCGGCTTGGATACCCGCGGCGATTTCAATCGGGTTTCCCTTTTTATCGGCACTGTTGTCAACGATGAGTGACTGGCGCAGACCGGAGGCGCTTTTCCAGCCATCAGCATGCGAACTGATTACCAGAGAATATCTTTTTGCCGGAAAAGCGCGACGCGACCAGGCGATAAAATCGGCAATCACCGCCCCCGAGCTTGAGTCAAAAGCACCGAGGGCAGCAAGTTCGACAACTTTATTGCCGCTGATCATCAAGCGCCTGAGGCCTTCGACCGGAGTGTCAACCTGAATGAGGATCTGGGTCGCTGAGGGCAGACCAGCCTCGGCTATTTCTTCAATATTTGCGCTGACGAATGACGACAGACTGTTGTCGCCGGCCATGTGTAGAAGAAGAACGTGTTCGTTCGGGTAAGCCCCTGAATTACCGAGATGAAGCGAGTCAGCCATAGCAGTGTAGGCTGACTTGATTTCGGGGACCTGGTCGAGGGGCTGGGCTGCAATTTTGCCGGGAAATTTTTCAAGGACCTCGGCGATGGCTCTGACGGTCAAATCGATATGTTCAGGTTTGAGTTCTTCGGGCTTAATGCGTCGACCGTATTTTTCGCGCAGACAACGGGCAATCATTGAGCGGGCCGTCGAACGAATATCTACGGTAACCTTGACCGAGCCGTAAAGGCCGGCCGAAGTGGCCGCCATCCATTCAAGAACAAGATTTTTCTGGGTTTTGTGCTGGCAGAGAATTACTACCTGGTCACGAATACTGATCGGTTCAAGGGTAAAATTACCCTGCTCGTCAGCAGACACCGGCGGCGCAGGGTTATCCTGTATCGAAACCGAAAATGGGCGCATATCAAGCAAAGACGGGGTGATACCACCCAGGTCACCATGAACGGTAACGTCTTCTAGGTTGATAATGCCCGAAAGCACCAGACTGGTGGGAACAGGGTAGTTGTAAATAAGGGTTGGCCCAGATTCGCCCGAGCAGCCGCCAATAAACAGCCATGCAAGAAGCAGAACCGCAAGAGAAAATTTTTTCAGATTGCTCAACAGAGAGTCCTTAAAAATTATCTGCCTGGCTCCAGATGGGTCTGACCACCCATATATGGGCGGAGCACTTCAGGGATGCACACCCGGCCACCATCATCCTGAAAATTTTCGAGAATTGCCAGCCAGGTTCTACCAACCGCCAAGCCAGAACCATTTAGGGTATGAACGAAGCTGGTTTTTGATTTCGCATCGCTGCCTTTGAAGCGAATCCCGGCACGACGAGCCTGGAAATCTTCGAAGTTGCTGCATGAGCTTATTTCGCGATAGGTCTGCTGTGAAGGCAGCCAGACTTCAATATCGTAGGTCATGGCGGCCGAGAAGCCTATGTCTCCAGAGCAGAGAGACATTACCCTGTATGGCAGACCGAGCAGGCGCAGGATTTCTTCGGCGTTATCGAGAAGCTTTTCGAGTTCATCTGGAGAATCTTCTGGTTTGCAGAACTTCACCAGTTCGACCTTATCGAACTGATGCTGACGAATCAGGCCACGGGTATCGCGGCCATAGCTGCCGGCTTCGCTTCTGAAACATGGAGTATAGGCGGTCAGACAAAGGGTCAGATCGGCTTCTTTAAGAATTTCGTTAGCGTAAAGGTTGGTAAGGGGCACTTCAGCGGTGGGAATAAGATAATAGTCGAGACCCTGTATTTTAAAGAGGTCCTGTTCAAATTTTGGTAACTGGCCCGTGCCCTTCATTGCTTCGGCATTGACCATGAAAGGTGGCAGAACTTCGCGATAGCCATGTTTTTGGGTATGAACATCAAGCATGAAATTGATGAGGGCGCGTTCGAGTCGTGCCCCATTACCGGTTAAAACCGAAAATCTGGCGCCGGTAAGCTTAACGGCACGGTCAAAGTCGAGAATGCCCAAAGCCGCGCCAAGATCGACGTGATCTTTAACTGCAAACGAAAAATTACCTGGCTGACCATGACTACGCACTACCTGGTTGGCGGTTTCGTCGCGGCCAACGGGAGTTTTGATATGGGGCACATTCGGAATGGTCAACAACATGCCATTGAGTGCCAGATCGATTTCTTCAAGCTGTTTTTCGAGATCTTTAATCTGGTTTCCGGCTTCTTTCATGCCTGCGAACAGCTCTTCGCAGGGCTCTTTCGCGGCTTTTCGGCGGCCAATTTCCTTGTTGACGTTGTTGCGATCGGCCTGTAATGCTTCAACGCGTGCAATAAGCTCGCGGCGCCTGGCATCAAGATCTTCAAGAGGCTGCAACTTGTCGATAACCACCCTGGAAGCGTTATTGATAAGAGCAGCCAGTATTTTGCCGGGTTCAACGGGGTCGCCGGCCTCATGAAGTATGGCTTTATTAATCTGGTTTTCGAGCGAAGCCTCACCACGCTTGATCATGGCAGCTTTGAAAAGGTCGGGGTTGGCGCGAATCCATTTGATATCGAGCATGATTGGGTAATGCCTCCGTTTGAATGTTCAGGCAGGTAGAATACTCTTTTGCCCGATATCTTTCAAGAGTCATTGTTAAAGAGAGTTGGTTGAAAAGGCGCCGGTTTTGCCTCAGGTTCGATACATGCCGGGCTGTCGGCACGGATTGAGTTCACCAGGCGGCTGACGCGGCGGCAGGCAAGCGCATGAGGGCTGGCAGGCCGTAACATCGCATGCAGAGTTGTTGCCATGGCATCAGGTGCGAGCCATTTTGCAAGATTCCGGGGTTCTAAAATCGCCGGCATCCGGTGGTGAACAGGGCTGACAGTATTGTTTGCCGTAACAGTTATAATGGCACAGGAATTTACCTGTTCGCCGCCTTCGCCGTGCCAGATTTCCCAGATGCCGGCCAGGCAGAGCTGTTGCTCTGTATCGGCAGAAAAATAATAAGGTTGGGCAACCTTGCCCTCCCTTTTCCATTCATAAAAACCCGAAGCCGGTATGACACAGCGGCGGTAGCGAAAGGCGTTTCGAAAAGATGGCTTCTCAGCGAGAGTTTCGGCCCGGGCGTTGATTAGAGTAGACAATTCGCGGGGGTCTTCAACAAATGGTGGCACCAGGCCCCAGTTAAGGAAGTCGTGGCGCAGGCAATTGCGGTCTGAGTCATAAAGCAGTGCCAGAACCGGCTGAGTAGGTGCAATGTTGAAGCGGTCGGCAAAGATATCGAGAGGGTCAAGGTTCAGCAGCCTGAACAACCAGATCAGGCTGCCTGTAAGGGTGAATCGCCCGCACATCGGTCAGAGCATCGGCCTGACCTGGTTAGCTTTGTAGCCTTTGAAAGCTCGCAGTGCTTCAGAAATAATCTGAATGCTGCGTCGCATCTTCTCGGGAGACACTACCAGGGCAATGCGAATTTCGTTTCGGCCATGGCCCGAATTGGGATAAAAGTCGCCAGCCGGCGTTACGGCAACGGTTTCGCCGCCCATATTGAATTTTTCGAGCATAAAATAACAGAATTCAGTTATGTCTTCGAAGCCAGGAAACTTAACCATGATATAAAAGGCGCCAGCCGGGCGGGGTGCGACAACATCAGGCAAGAATTCATCGATAGCTTCCATGGTCGCTTCGAGTCTTTCGCGATAGGTGCGCCGCAGCTGATTGAGATAATCAGGGCGAGCCAGCACAGCATCATAGGCGCTGGCGACGCCATATTGGGCGAGATCTGAAACACAGGCAACTGTGTGGGCGGTCACCAGGCAGATGCGGTCGATTATCGGCTTGCGTGCAATAAGAAACCCGATGCGAACACCGCATAAAGAGAAAGATTTGCTTGCCGAATCAACGACAATCATCAGGTTCTTTAATTTTTCGTTAGCTTCTTCGCTGCCCATATCTATCTGAAAAGCGCTAAAGGCTTCTTCTTCACCAAGAATCATTTCACGATAAACTTCATCGCTGATCAGAAAAATATCATGTTTAACGCAAACCCGCGCCAGACATTCCATTTCGGTGCGACTGTAGATTTTGCCGGTGGGATTGTTCGGGCTGTTAATGATAATTGCTTTGGTTTTTGGTGTTATATGCTTTTCGATTTCATCTTCGGGGGGCAGGGCAAAGTTTTGTTCGGCACTGGTTGAAATAGTTTTGATGACGCCGCCGGCGACCCCAAGAAAACCGCTGTATGGCGTAAAAAATGGTTCAATGGCAAGAACTTCATCACCAGGGTTACAGATTGCAAGAAAAGCATTATTGAGGGCCTGCGAGGCCCCAACGGTCACCAGCACATTATCGGTATCAATAACCAGGTGAGAAACCTTGCGGCGATCAAAATAACTGTTGAGATATCGGGCATAGGTTTCACGCAGATACTTTTCGCCAACGTAGGGCGAATAATTGATCTGACCGGTCTGGGCGCGTCGACTGATTGCCTCAGCGAATTCAGGGATACATTCGATGTCGGGCTGGCCAATATTCAGCTCATAAACGGTTTTGCCCTGAGCAATAAGTTCTTTGGCAATCGCCATGATTTTGCGAATAGAGCTTGGATTAAGGCTTTTAATACGATCAGCAAACTTGTTTTCAAACATTCAGACTTCCCTCGCTTGCATATTTTTTTGTTATTTTACAGCCTGAAGACGATAAAAGCAAACGCGAATACTCAGCCAAGAATACTGCCTTCAGGCTTTTTGAGAAGCTCGTAGATAGCAAAAGTGTCTTTAAGAAGGCCGGGCCACTTTTCTGGTTCAAGATTCAGGCTCTGATGAACGATCAGGGTGCTGCCCTGCCCTTCAACCTGGGTATTGGTTTCGGCAAACCGCAAAAAAGCCCCACGAACCCTGTCGTTAAAAAGATTACGGGTTTCAGCTTCAACAGAACCCTGCAACACGAATGATTTAGAAAATTTTGGATCATTGGGGAAATTGATATCCTGGCCACCAATGAGCTTTCCAAGGTAGTCGAGAAAGGCAAACTCGCGGCGCAGATAAAAATCAGGCACCGATAGTAGCTCGTCTTTGATAATGCAAATGGTCTGGTTATGGTGACTCGCGTTCTTGCCCGACCCGGTTACATAATGATAATCAGCCAACAGAACCTTGACGCCGTCGCGTTCACCTTCCATGCAGCTGGTCATCCGGTGCCCATGACCTCGTGAAAATAGCTTTAAGTGCTTGTGTCTGTTAATAAAATCAACATCGATCACCTTGTAGGTGAAACCCATACGCGGGGCCAAAGCCATCAGAGCTTCATTTCGTTTTTTTGCCAGATAGAAAGAATAGCCCAATGCGAAAAAAACCAGGCCTGCAATACCAAAGAAAATTATAACCTCTACATGATCAATCAACCAATTCATACAGCACCTCTAAGTGTTATATCTGATAAGAAAATCGACAGGTTCCTCGGTCATGATATATCAGTCAGATAACTTTATGCAGCAAATTATCACCAGCAAGGTCAGGGAGTGCCATTGACTTCATTTTTAGCCGATGATTCTGAAGCGATGTCAGCCTGAGACTGGTTATCAGAAGCTGGTTCGCCCATCACAGTTTCACCAGTTTCAACCGGGCGGCGCAGGCGATTAATGAAGGTCGTAAAAGCTTCGTCAAGCTCAGCGCTGATATCGACGAGTTCATCGCCGGCCAGCAAGCTGAGAGTGGCCCCCTTCCTGTTGCCGAGCAACAGACGCAAACTGGCAGAACTGCCTTTTATCTCGATCAACCGGCATTTTTCTTCAGCCTGCAGGCCGTAGCCGGCCAATCTGGCTGCATCACGAGTCCGTTCAAAAGAATTCACCCTGGCGGTGGCCAGTGCATTAACAAATTCATGCACATCACCGGCGGTAATCTTCTGAACGCCAAGCATCCAGGCTGAAGCTTTTTGTTCTAGCCTGAGCGAGCCGGTTGCATCAGCCAGGGTTATCGTAGTGATTTCAGCCAAAGGTGGCACTGGCAAAAGCTTTTCGCGCAAATCGTCAGTATCGAAGCGCAGGTTGCCAACCGCTGTGGTATCAGCGGCATGAATTGCCGCGCTGCCGCCCACTCTTACATAGGTATCGACCCCTGACATTTCGCCGGCTTCAAGAACAAACTCCCGACCTTCTTTGTTGACAATGGCAATTTTGAGGCTGGGCGAGGCAAACCCGTAGCCTGCCGGGTCATCAGGCGCGTCTTCAACGAATCTTGACACTCTTAGATCATGAATATTCTTCAACAACTGAGCAACGACAACTCCATCAGCCGGCAGGGAAACGGGGGATTCAATCAACCAGTCGGTTGTCGCGCTCGCCTGTTTGAGAACAATTGCCTGGTTGGCTGATGAAATACTTATTTCGACAACCTGGCCAAAGTCTTCATAAAAAAACCGACGGTCACGCAGATCACCAATTTGTTTGGCAAAGGAACCGCTGATATAACCAGGAACCATGAATACTCTCGGGTCATCCTGTCTGACCATGTAATAAGAACCACCGACCTCGGTTTTATCACCGAGGGTCAACCGGGTAGTTTTTGAGGCAGTCTCGACAATCACAACCGGAGAACTTGCCGTGATGCCGAATGCAGAAGTGTCAGTAGCGTTTTCTGCAATAATCAGTTCAGAACGTAACTGGGCAAAATGTTTCAGCAAGCCCGTGGCTTCATCCTCGTCGCTGCGATATTCGGCTGGAGCGACGATGCGGCTTTCACCATTGCTGAAGGTCAATTTCAGTTCAGCTTCAGAAGTGTTTTTCCAGGTGATCGACCTGATAGCATCTTCGCTGCACTCAAGCATTGAAACCGGTTTTTGCACTCCAGGCAGCAGAATTTCTTCTGTTTCGTAATAATTTGCATAGACGAGCAGCCCAAGAAGTATAACGAAGGCTGCCACAGTCGGCATGAATCTTTTTTTCACGATCAAACCCTCCTGCGAATCAGGTAGACACAAAAGCCCAGAAGCACTATCAATGCGGGGGCGCCAAAAACGCATAAAGAGAATATTTTGCCGGCATCGTTTTCATCAAAAACTATGCGTGGCATTTCGAGAACCCTTGGCCTGATAGAGATCTGCTGGTTCTGACCGACCATCCAGTTGATGCCGTTGATAAAAATATCACGATTGGCCAGCGAGCCAATGTAGGCATTCGAAAAGAAGTCAGAATCACCGTAGAATAAAGCCCGCGAAGGCGAAGCATTTGTGCTGAGTTCGCTCGCAACTGCCAGATTAAGCGGCCCCCTGACATCACGCCCCTCTTCGAAGCCGATGGTTATTTCTTCGTTTTCTTTGAGGTTGCGTTTCGCCCATGAATTTTCAATAGTCTTCATAACTGGCACGGTTTTAATGCCGTCTTTGGCTTCAGCAGTGAGACTGCGGCAATGAAACATCAGACCAAGCATGTTTTTATCGCTTATCGGCTTCACGATCGGGTGGTCTTCGAAAGCAGGCGCGACGGTCCAGTAATTGCGCCCGATGCCACGGGGGTCCACGACTATGTCATTATTGAAAGTGACGGCGAATTCGGAAAAGACAAATTGCTCAAGTTTTGGAAGGCGATGCCCCGGATCAAGAGC
>Ga0116170_10006688_pt1 | contig 10046 bp, 6 predicted proteins | sample AD_JPNHW1_MetaG_FD_89797 | JGI IMG/M metagenome (GOLD analysis project Ga0116170, IMG submission 89797) | Active sludge microbial communities of municipal wastewater-treating anaerobic digesters from Japan - AD_JPNHW1_MetaG | ecosystem: Engineered > Bioreactor > Anaerobic > Digestate | place...
GACCCGAGCCGATGCCCACGGTGGCGAAGCCTCCGCCCGAGGGCGCCGCGAGCAGAATCGCATTGGACTTCACCGTCGGTATGGCCCTCCAGGCGAAGCGGAGGGCGGCCCACTCGGCCTGGCTCGGCTCCCGCTTCGAGACGACCCGCCACTCGGTCCCCCTGGGATCTCCCCTGTCGATGTCCTGCACGAGGAAGCCTCCCCGCACCGAGCGCAGCTCGCGCTCGGTCCCGCCCGCCGAGGCCTCTCCCATCTCGAGGAGGCGCGCGTTCCTGCGGCCGGCGAGCAAGGCCCGCGCCTCCTCGCCGAAGGCGGGGGCGGCGACGCACTCGACGAAGAGCTTGCCGAGGGCGCGGACGGCATCCTCCTCCATGGGGCGGTTCACCGCGAGGACGCCGCCGTAGGCGGATATCGGGTCGCCGGCGATCGCCGCCTCGACGGCGGCCGCGAGGGAGGGGGCCGCCGAGATGCCGCAGGGCGAGAGGTGCTTCACGACGACGGCGGCCGGGCCCTCGAAGGCGGTGACCGTCCGCCAGGCCGCGTCGAGGTCGAGGATGTTGTTGTAGGAGAGTTCCTTGCCCTGGAGGACGCGGCCGCCCAAGGGGCCGGCGCCGGGCGTGAAGGAGTAGAGGCTCGCGGCCTGGTGGGGGTTCTCGCCGTAGCGGAGATCCTGAGCCTTCCAGCCGCGCAGCTCGAAGGATTCGGCGGCGGCTGCGAGGGCCGGCGCCGCCACGGCGGCGGCGTTGGCCGATTTCGCCGCGAGCCAGGCGCCGATCGCGGCGTCGTAGGCCGCCGTATGCGCGAAGGCCTTGGCGGCGAGCGCTTTGCGCGTCGCTTCGGAGACGGCGCCCGCGGCTTCGATCTCGCCAAGGACGCGCCCGTAGTCCGCCACGTCGCAAAGGACAGCCACGCGCTCGTGGTTCTTGGCAGCCGCGCGGATGAGTGCCACGCCGCCGATGTCGATCTGCTCGACCGCGTCGGCGTAGGCGCAATCGGGATCGGCCACCGTCTTCTCGAAGGGATAGAGGTCCACTGCCACGAGGTCTATGGCCTTGTATCCGAGCCTCGCGATATCGGCGAGATCGCTTCCGGCAGCTCTGGCGAGTATGCCGCCGTAGACGGCGGGGTGCAGGGTCTTGACCCTTCCGCCGAGGATTTCGGGAGCGCGGGTGTAGTCGGCGATCTCCTCGACGGCTATTCCGGAATCGCGCAACGTTCGCGAGGTTCCGCCCGAGGCCAGTATCGACCAGCCGAGCCGGGCGAGACCGGCCGCGAATTCGGAAAGCCCCGTCTTGTCGTAGACGGAGAGCAGCGCCTGTGGCATGTTCAGACTCCTTCGCGAGAATACTCGCGTTCGCGGACGCCCGTTTCAGCGAGCAACCGCGCGGTTTTCACGACGAGGGTATGCTCGGTTTCGTGCATCCTCGCCTCGAGGGATTCCAGGGTTTCATCAGCGCCGATCGCGACCAGCTCGCTCAAGATCACGGGGCCGGAATCGACGCCCTCGTCGGGGACGAAGTGCGTCATCACGCCGGTTTCCGCGAGCTCGCCGCGGCGGCTGGCGTTCCAGGCTCTTTCGATGGCGTGCGTGCCGGGGAAGGTTCCGGGCAACGCCGGGTGGAGGTTCACGATCCTGCCGGGAAATTTCGATATGAAGGCGTTCCCGAGGATCCGCATCCATCCCAATAGGAAGACGAAATCGGGCTCGCAGCCGAGAACAGCCTCGGCGAGCCGCGCGTCGTACGCGTTGCGCGATTCATCGCGGCCGAGCGCGGGATCGCGGGCGTAGGGCATGGCGATCGCCGGCACGCCGGCTTGCTCCGCCCGGGAGAGCGCCTTTGCCTCCGGATCGGAGGAGACCACGAGTACGACGTTGGCCGATATCGTTCTTGAGCTGACGGCGTCGAGCAGGGCCTGGAGGTTGCCGCCGTTGCCCGACACCATTACGGCGAGGCGCAGCTCCCCCGCTTTGCCGCTCACGCCCTCACCCCGCCCTTTTCCATCACGACGCCGCCGGAGCCTCTCTTGAGCTCGCCGATGAGGTGGAAGGGCTGGCCCGAGAGCCTGGAGACGGTGTCGACATCCTCGGGCGCCACGACGGCCACCATGCCGACGCCCATATTGAAGACGCGGTACATTTCAGCCTCGTCGATACAGCCCTTTTCCATGATGAGCCGGAAGAGGGGCGGCATCGGCCAGGCGTCGGTCCTGATATGGGCGTCGAGGTCGGCGGGCAGGACGCGCGGAACGTTCCCCTCGAAGCCTGCGCCGGTGATGTGGGCGAGGGCTTTTATCGCGCCCGGGGCGCCGCTGAGCACGGGCCAGAGGACGGGCAGGTAGGAGCGGTGCGGCGCCAGGAGGGCGTCGATGAGGGGCACGCCGAGAATATCAGCGTAGCCGTTCAAGTCGGCGTCTTCAAACACCTTTCGCGCCAAAGAATAGCCGTTGGTGTGGGGTCCGCTCGAGGGGAAGCCGAGGAGGAGGTCTCCGTCGCGCATCGTCTTGAGCGGGAGCATTTGCGCGCGTTCGGCGAGGCCTACGATGGCGCCGGCCACGTCGAATTCCTCGGGCATGTAGACGCCGGGCATCTCGGCGGTCTCGCCGCCGATAAGGGCGCAGCCCGATTCCCTGCAGGCCTTCGCCATGCCGCCCACCGCTTCGGCGATCATGGCCGGATCGAGCTTCGAGGTGGCGATGTAGTCGAGGAAGAAGAGCGGGCGCGCGCCCTGCACGAGGATGTCGTCGATGCAGTGGTTCACGATGTCCTGGCCGATGCTGCCGAAGCGCTTGACCCGCGCCGCGAGCTTGACCTTGGTGCCGACGCCGTCGGTCGACGAGACGAGGACGGGATCGCGCATCGCTTTGAGTCCCGAGGCGTCGTACATTCCGCCGAAGGAGCCTATGCCGGCGAGCACTTCGGGCCCGTAGGTGGCCTTCACGGCGGCGCTCATGAGTTCGACGGCCTTGTCGCCGGCATCGATGTCCACGCCCGCCGAGGCGTAGGAGGAGGCCGAGGACGAGGGCGCCGCTGCCGCCGCTGCTGCAGCCGCCTCTGCGGCCGCCGATAAAGCGTTGTGCGCTCTCGTAAATGTCTTGCCCGCTCCGATGTCGCGGCGGTAGCGGGTCCTTGCGGCGGCGACGCGCGCGACGCGCGCGTAGGCCGCGGCGACCGCCCCGTCCACGGTGTCCGCCCAGGCGGCCGCGCAGAGGAGCCTGCCGCCCGAGGCCTCGACGCCGCCCGCGGCGTTGCTCTTCGTCGCGGCGTGGAAGAGCGCGCTCGCTGCGTCGCCGCCGAAATCCTCGATCAGGCGCGGCCCGGAATCGCGCGCCTCGGCCGCGTAGGTGTCGGAGGCGATGACCACGCAGGCGGCTGCCTTGTCGGCCCAGCGGGGCTCGGCCTGCCCAAGCCTGCCTGAGGCGCAGGCGTCCAGGAGAGTCAGCAGGTCGGATTCGAGGAGGGGCAGGATCGCCTCCGCCTCGGGATCGCCGAAACGGCAGTTGTACTCGAGGGCCTTGGGGCCGTCGGCCGTGAGGATGAGGCCCGCGTAGAGGACGCCGACGAAGGGGGAGCCCTCGGCCGCGAGGCCTTCGCAGGCGCGCCGGAGAAAGAGATCGCCCAACGCGCGGGCGCGCTCGAAGGGGCCGGCTTTCGCTGAGGCAACCGCGCCCATGCCGCCCGTGTTGGGTCCGCGGTCGCCCTCGAGGAGTCTCTTGTGGTCCTGGGCGGGAGGCATGACGCTCACCGCGGCGCCGTCGCAGAAGCCCAGTATCGAGACTTCCTCGCCGAAGAGGCGCTCCTCAATGATCACTTCAGCGCCTGCATCGCCCAACGTCCTGTCGTTCATCACGGCCGCGAGGGCGGCTTCCGCCTCTGCCGCGGATTCGGGGATGAAGACCCCCTTCCCCGCCGCCAGCCCGGAAGCCTTGATGACGAATGGCCAGGGGGCGCTGCGCGAGAACTCCAGGGCCTTTTCGTATGAAGCGAACGTCCGCGACTCGGCAGTCGGGATTCCATGCCTCGCCATGAAGGCTTTCGAGAAGTTCTTCGACGATTCGATCCTCGCCGCCGCCGCAGTCGGGCCGAAACAGCGGATCGCCCTGCCGCCCTTGGCGCCCGCTTCGGCGAGCCTGTCGGCGAGGCCCGCGGCGAGAGGCGCCTCTGGCCCGACTACGACGAGGTCGACGCCGTTCTCCGCCGCGAAGGCGGCGAGCCTGCCGGCGTCATCCGCGGCGATGTCGACATTCGTCCCGCATGCGGCGGTTCCGGCGTTGCCGGGCGCGCAGTACAGAGCGCCGAGCGCCGGCGAAGCCTTCAGCTTCCACGCTATCGCGTGCTCCCGAGCTCCCGATCCAACGAGCAGTACGTTCATAAGCTTATTTTCTCCCGAAGCGGCGCGCATCAGAATTCGAACCTTTCCTTGGCTTCCGCCATTTCCACATCGAAGGGATAGTATCCCGAGAAGCAGGCCGCGCAGTACGTATCGATGCCGCCCAACGCGCATCCCGCCGATTCCAGCGAAAGGTACGCCAGCGAGTCGGCTCCGCTCCATTTCGCCATGTCGGCGACCGGCATGACATTCGCGATCAGCTCGCTCCGCTGCCCCATGTCGACGCCCATCATGCAGGGAAAGCGGACGGGCGGACTCGCGACCCTCACATGGACTTCCTTGGCGCCGGCGTTCTTCAGCAGGGCGACCAAAGGCCTGATGGTGTTGCCGCGGACGATGGAATCGTCGATCACCACGATCCGCTTGCCTCTGACCGAATCGTGGAGGACGTTGAACTTCAGCGAAACGCCGCGCTTGCGCAGCGCCGTCGTGGGCTCGATGAAGGTGCGCCCGATATAGCGGTTCTTGACGAAAGCCTCGCCGTAGGGAACGCCCGAAGCCCCCGAGTAGCCGATCGCCGCCGATATCGACGAGTCGGGCACGGGGATGACGAGATCGGCGTCCGCCGGCGAGCGGCGCGCGAGCTCCTCGCCGAAGCGGCGCCTGACTTCGTGGACGGAATGCCCGTTCCAAACGCTGTCGGGGCGCGAAAAATAGACGAATTCGAAAATGCAGGAGGCCTGCTTTTTCGGCGCGGCTCCCTCGCCGGGACCCGTCACGCTCACGTGCCCCTCGGCGTCGCATGAGACGATCTGTCCCGCCGCGATTTCGTGGATCTCGTGACAGCCGAGCGTCGTCAGGGCGCAGGTTTCCGAGGCGATGACAAAGGCCTTTTCGGCGGTGACCCCGTAGGACAGAGGCCTGAGGCCCCAGGAATCCCTCGCGGCGAAAACGCCCTCGGGCGTCAACGCCACGAAGGAATAGGCGCCTATCCAGGAGTTCATCGCGGCCCTGATCCTCGACACCCAATCGGCCTCGCCGCGGCCCGCAAGGTCCATGATCATGAGCTCGGTGTCGCTCGCGGAAGTCAGCCCCACGCCGCGGTCGAGCAGCCTCTTGCGGATGTCTCCGGCGTTGACGATGTTGCCGTTGTGCGCAAGCGCGATCGGCCCGTGCCGCGAGTCGATGAGGAAGGGCTGAGCGTTCCTGACGTTGGACGATCCCGTTGTCGAGTAGCGGTTGTGGCCGATCGCCAGGCCGCCGGCGAGCCCCGCCATGTCGGCTTCGGAGAAGACCTGCGACACGAGTCCGGGGCTCTTCTTGACGTTGACGGAGCGGCCGTCCCAGGTCGCGATGCCGGCCGATTCCTGGCCGCGGTGCTGAAGCGCGAAAAGGCCGTAGTAGGCGAGCCTCGAGGCGTCGCGCCCCGGCGCGTAGACGGCCATGACGCCGCACTCCTCGTGCGGCTCGTCGCCCTGGAATAATGAATCGCTCATCGCGCCGCGCCCTTCCCCTCGGGGATCGCCCGCAGGGACTCCTCGTCGCGGTCGATTTTCTGGCGCTGCTCGGCGTGGTAGGCGAGGATTCTTGCCCTGATGGATTCGTCGCCGGCGGCGAAGAGCTTGGCGACGAAGAAAGCCGCGTTGCGCGGTTCCGTGATCGTCGCCGCGGCAACCCCGGGAGGCATGCGGAGCGAGGAGAATATGTCGGCTCCGCCGAAGGCGTCGCAGGGAGGCGGACAGGCTATCACGGGGAAGGCGGTGGCGAAATCCACCATGCCCGACAGCGCGTTCGAGAGGCCGGCGATCGTTATGTACGCGACATTGTCGTCCCTGCCCTCCTGATCCGCGAGGAGCGCGAGGAGCTTCTCCGGCGTCTTGTGCGCGGAGGCGATGCGCGTCTCATGCCGTATTCCGAAATAGTCGAGCCATTCGATGATTTTCTCCGCGTGCGGATAGTCGGACTTGGCGCCCATGATGATGACTGCGAGATTTCCGCTCATAGCTGGATGCCTCTCCTGTTAAGGTTTTCCATGATGCGTTCCGCGGCCGGATAGGCGGCCGGGACGAAAGCCTTGCCGGTGAGCAGCTCGTAGGCTTCCTGGTAGAGGAGCCCGGTCTGCGCCCATACGGAATCGGGCAACGCCGGAATCTCCCCGTCGCCGCGATAGCCGATATCGGCGTAGCGCATCCGCACGAACTCCTTGTCGAACAGCTCGGGCTCGCGGCCTTCGGCCAGGCGCGCTGCGTAGCTTCCGCGCTTCCAGAAGCGCGAGGAATCAGGAGTGTGGATCTCGTCGATCAGCATCACCTCGCCGTCCGGTCCGATACCCAGCTCATACTTCGTGTCGACGAGGATGAGCCCCGCGGCCTCGGCGATCTCGGTCCCCCTCGCGAAGAGCGCCAGCGCGATTTCCATGGCGCGGTCCCAGGTTTTCCTGTCGACGTAGCCCTTGCCGGTCACCTCGGCCACGGTGAGGCGCTCATCGTGCTGGCCGGCCTCGGCCTTTGTCGTCGGCGTGATGATCGGCTTGGGCAGCCGCTGATTCTTTAAAAGGCCTTCCGGGAACTCGTAGCCGTAGATGCTGCGCTCGCCCTCGGAATAGCGGCGCCAGAGCGCGGTCGACGTGACGCCGGTGATGTACCCGCGGACGATGACCTCGACCGGCAGGGGCGAGGCCTCGCGGACGATGGAGACGTTGGGATCGGGCACGGACACGAGATGGTTCGGCGCGATGTCGGCGGTTTTGGCGTTCCACCAGGCCGAGAGCTCATTGAGCACCTGCCCTTTCCAGGGCACGGCCGACACTATCCTGTCGAAGGCGGAAATGCGGTCGGTCGTTACCATGAGCCGCGTTCCGTCGGCGAGCGCGTACCAGTCGCGGACCTTGCCCGAATGCCGCTCAGTCGCCGTCGGGCCGAGGCCCATGAAAGCTTTGGGAAGCATCGACTCGATCGATTTTTGGTCCATCATAGATAATTCCCTCCAGGATTCTTATCGGCTAAAGTTGTGCCGCATAACGCACGCCGTTCACGAAGAGGTCGAGGCCGCCGCCCGGCTTTCCGCCGCGGTAGGTCTTGGCGCCGGGACCTGAGAAGATATTGTCCTCGGGATGCGGCATGAGGCCCAGCACATTCCCCGCGGGGTTGCAGATGCCCGCGATGTCGGCCGCCGAGCCGTTCGGATTGTCGGGATACCTGCCCAGCGCGGGGCTGCCGTCGGGCATCGCGTAGGTCAGGGCGACGAGACCGGCGGCGCGGAGCGCCTCGAGGTGGGCATCGTCCTTCGTCAGGAAGCGCCCTTCGCCGTGGGCGATCGGGCATGAGATCGGCTCCTCGAGCCCGGCGGTCCACACGCAGGGGCTCTTCTCGATCCTCATGGTGACCCAGCGGCACTCGAAGAGTCGCTGGCGGTTGTCGGTCAGCGTCGCCCAACGTTCTTCGCCGTCTCCCGGGAAAAAACCGGCGCCGGGCAGGATTCCCGACTTCACGAGGGTCTGGAAGCCGTTGCAGATGCCGATCACGGGCTTGCCCGCCGCCACGAAGGCGGCTACCTCCTCGCGGAAATATGAGGCAATGTCGAGGGCGAAAAGGCGCCCGGCGCCGAGCGCGTCGGCGTAGGAGAAGCCGCCCGGCACGACGAGGATCTGGCCCTCGGCGAGCAGGCCGCGCCTTGCATTGAGGTCGTTCACGTGGACGATGGAGGCGTCGGCGCCGGCCAGCTCCAGGGCGCGCTTGGCGTCGATGTCCCTGTTGATGCCGGCGGCGTGGAGTATTATTGCCCTGGGTTTCATCGTTCGCCTCCCTTGTCGGCGGCGCCATCGCTGCCGGTATCGCCCAACGCCTGCCGCCCTTCCGAGCCGTACGCCCGGACGAGCGCCTCGAGTCCGACCGAACCGCCCGATCCGGCGGGAAGCCCCGCCACCGCGATTCGCGGCTCGGGCGATACGCCGCCGATCCTGAAGCAAGGCGCGCCGGCCATGGCCGTTTCGAAGGCCGTGGCCTTCCCGGCCTCAACCTCGACGATGAAGCAGCCGTTCGTCTCCCCGAAAAGGAGGAGGCTGGCGCCGATAGCCCCGGCCGCTGCGGAGCGGGCAGGCTCGCCGTTGGGATGCGGCTGAAGCGCGGCCTTCGATACCGCGGAGAGGTCGAGGTCGGCGCCCCTATTCCCGCCCATGCACATCTCGGCGAGCGCGGCCCCGAGGCCGCCGTCGGAGAGGTCGTGGCAGGCTGAGATGAGGGAGGCCGCCACCGCCGCGTGCAATTTGCGATAGACTGCCGGAGCCTTGCGCGAGAAGGCCGGCCCTGGTCCGGCCGATCCGGCCGCGGCGGCGGCCTTGCCGCCCGAAGCGCGGAGCACCGCCTGGAGCACGGAAGCCTCCAGAACTGGGCGGAATTCACCGACAAGGTAGAGCGCTCCGGAATCGGTCTTGAGGTCGGTGGTCGGCGCGCGCCCGACATCGGGCACGATGCCCATAGCGGAGATTAGGAGGGAAGGCGGGATCGCGATGCGCGATCCGTCGGCGCCTTCGAACTCGTTGTTGAAAGAGTCCTTGCCGCAAAAGAAGGGGGCGCGATGCGCGATCGAGATATCGCGGCACGCCTTGGACGCGAGCAGGAGGGTCCAGAGGTTCTCGGGCTTCTGCGGGTCGCCCCAGCAGAAATTGTCGACGATCGCGATCCTGTCCGGATCGGCGCCCGAGGCGACGGCGTTGCGCACGGCCTCGTCGATGGCAGAGGCCGCCGCGTTGTACGAATCCGCCTCGCCGTAACGCGCGTTGAAGCCGTTGGAAATGGCGATCGCCCTTGTTCCGCCCGTCTCGAGCGGCTTGATCACCGCGGCGTCGGAGGGGCCCGACTGCAGAGCGCCCGCGAAGGGCCCCGTCCTGGTCGCGCACTGCACCTCGTGGTCGTAGCGGCGGATCGCCCACTCTTTCGAGGCTATCGCGTGATGGGCCATGATCCGGGGGAAGAGCGCCTCCAGCGGAGGAAGCGCGGAATCGGCGGCCGCCGCCGCGGCAGCTGCGGCGGCCGTATCGGGCGCCTTCGCCCCAGCCCCGGCAGCCGCCGCCGGCGGCGCGGCCCTGAGCCGGCGCTGCGGCGCCCCATGATGGAGGAACCCGCAGTCGAGGTCGAGCACCGCCTCGCCGCGATATCGCACGACGAGCCTGCCCTCGCCCGTGAACCATCCGAGGTCGCAGCGCTCGACATCATTGGCGTCGCACAACGCCGCGAGATCGCCCATCTTTTCGGGCGGCACCGCTATCACCATGCGCTCCTGCGCCTCGGAGAGCCAGATTTCCCAGGGGGCGAGCCCCGCGTACTTGAGCGGCGCCTCCGAAAGATCGATGTCGCCGCCCAGCTCGGACGCCATCTCGCCGACCGCCGAGGAAAGGCCGCCCGCGCCGCAGTCCGTTATGCCCGAATAGAGGCCGGCGTCGCGCGCGGCGATGATCACCTCGGTGACTTTCTTCTCCACGATGGGCGCGCCTATCTGGACCGATGAACCGGCGGTGTCGAGCGTCGCGCCGTCCATCGTCATCGACGAGAAGGTCGCGCCCCTGATGCCGTCGCGCCCCGTCCTGCCGCCGAGGACGACGATCCTGTCCCCGACCTTCGGCTCGTTGAAGAAGGCCCCCCTAGGCGCTATGCCCGCGCAGCCGCAGTAGACCAGGGGATTGGCGGCGTACTTCTCGTGGTAGTGGATGCCGCCGTTCAC
>Ga0116170_10006689_pt1 | contig 10046 bp, 10 predicted proteins | sample AD_JPNHW1_MetaG_FD_89797 | JGI IMG/M metagenome (GOLD analysis project Ga0116170, IMG submission 89797) | Active sludge microbial communities of municipal wastewater-treating anaerobic digesters from Japan - AD_JPNHW1_MetaG | ecosystem: Engineered > Bioreactor > Anaerobic > Digestate | place...
ACCAAAAAACATTGGAACAGTGTGTTTATCGACGGTACTATCCGCGACAGCGAGATCCTCAGCTGGGTAGATCATTCCTATGACCTGGTAAAATAAAACCACACGTTTTTTCAAGGTTAATTATTCTTAAACAGAGGCAAATCATTTCAAATTGATATTAATTTTTTTAGCTTCGTAATCTCTGATTCATAATTTTACTACCATGAAAAAAATTCTCCTTCTGCTTGCCGCTGCAGCATATATTTTTATACCTGCAACCGGCCAGAAAAATAATTCACAACCGTTAAAAGCCGAAGAAGGCTATAAATTCACTCCTGTTATTGACCTGAAGGCAACTTCCGTCAAAAACCAGTCAGCCACCGGAACATGCTGGTGCTTTGCCACAACCTCATTTATTGAGTCGGAGCTTCTTCGTATGGGAAAAGGAGAATATGATCTCTCAGAAATGTTTATCGTAAGAATGAACTATATCGACAGGCTGAAAGATAATTACCTCCGCCGCGGGAAGGGTAATCTCGGCCCGGGAAGCCTGGCACACGACTGGATGAGAGTTTTTTCGGAATATGGGATTGTTCCTGATGAAGTTTATAACGGATTGAATTACGGCTCCCCTACACATAACCACAGCGAGCTCCAGGAGTTTATAAATGCTGTAGCTGCTGTGCCGGTAACACGACGCAAGGAGAGCAGCCAGTATTATACCATTGTCAATTCAATTCTTGACACCTACCTGGGCAAAGTACCTGAAAGTTTCACATATAAAGGTTCATCGTTTACTCCGGGAACATTTGCAGCAAATCTTGGTATAAATCCCGACGATTATGTCGAAATAACATCTTTCACACATTTCCCCTTCTATACGCAGGGTATACTGGAGGTCCCCGACAACTGGTCGATGGCCCGCTTTTATAATGTTCCTCTCGATGAACTTATCGAAATAATGGACTATTCATTTAAAAACGGCTATACTGTAAACTGGGATGGCGATGTTAGTGAAAGCGGATTTTCCCACCAGAACGGTTTTGCTGTTGTCCCGGTAAACCAGTCTCAGGATCGCGGGCCGATGACTGACAGGCAGCGGCTTGAAAGACCTGCAACACAGGGCCCACAGGGAAATATGCCTGCATCTGTTCCATCACCCGGTCCGGAAATTAATATTACACAGGAAATAAGACAGGCCGGGTATGAAAGTTTTTCAACAACCGACGACCATCTCATGCACCTCACAGGTATTGTAAAAGACCAGAATGGAACAAAATATTATAAAACTAAAAACTCATGGGGTACTGATAGAAATGTATTCGGAGGTTATCTCAACATGTCGGAGAATTTCGTCAGGGCAAAAACCATCTTTATTATGGTCCATAAGAACGCTATTCCGCCGGCTATAAAGACAAAGCTGGGTATTTAGTTGTCGCGCAGGCCGTTCTTGAACACAAGACCTGCAAGACCTATTCTATTAACAGGTTACATCCTCTTATATCAGAATTATCTATCCTGCCGAGAACCTCGAAGGAACCATCTGTATGCAGCTTCCCCAGGTCACCTGTTGAGATGAATGAGCATGAATGAATATTTGCCAGGTCGATAATATTTATTCCGCCGGTAGTCCCTGGCTTTTCCAGTAGTGCCTTGGGATCCTGCGGATCGCGGATAACAATTTTCATCCAGGGAGGGCAATGAAACAGCCCTCCGGCTTTTGAATAAGCCTGGCTCAGCAGCTCTGTCATCCCATATTCAGAATGTATTGAACTTACGTTAAAAGCCTTTGTCAGAATCCCGTGAAGCTCATCTCTTGTAATTTCTTTTCTCCTGCCCTTCATGCCGCCGGTCTCCATAATAATAACATCATGGAGGTCAGACGCATGATTTTCTGCCAGATCAAGCAGGGCAAAGCTGACACCCAGCAACAGAATTTTTGCGCCAGCCTGCCTTGCTGATGATATTGAAGAAAGAAGCTGACCGGCATTATCTTTAAAGAATCCGCTCTCCTTAAACCGGCTTTTCCTTACCAGATGATCTGCCATATATACCAGCGAGGAATTCTGCCTGTCGGTATATGATGGCAGCAGGGCGGCAAAAAAATATTCTTCAGGTGCTCCATAAAACCTGCGGAATGTTTCGAGGAAGCTCCTTTCATATAAACCGGTATCTGTTATATAATGCTTTGCCCTCTCATGCCCGGTGGTACCGCTGCTTTCAAAGATCGTAGCAGGCTTACTGGTTCCGGTTATCACTTCCCGGGTCTTGAAAAAATCAACTGGCATAAAAGGTATGTCTTTCAGAGAATTTACTGAACGTGGATCTGTGTTCAGGTTGTCAATGAACTCCTTATAAACCTTGTTGCCTGCATACTGAAAATGGAAGATTTCAAGAGCGCGCCGTGTAAAGACCTCGTCCCCGTTTATTGAAAAAATGGTTTCGGTAATATCCGGTTTCATTTGCCGGGAAATGTTTTGGAGCCATCGGGCTGGTAAGCCCATTCGAAAGTACATTCTGCATAATCACGCGGGTCCATGGCAGTAAAGGATACTGATACTATCCTCAGCTTTGCATAATGCTCACTTGCCGATCTGTACAACCAGACCTGGTTTGGTCTCACAGGATTTGCCCAATCCTCCCAGTCCGAAACAGAGTGCGCGGTAAGATTATTGAAAGCTGCTTTTGCAGAAGTTTCATCAGCATATTCACCCTGGAGAAAGAAACCGTTCAGCCCTGCCTCTGTTTGAAGAATGAAAAGTTCCTGTGTATCGTCGAAGTAGATTGTGACGTCGGGTTTGGGCGTTGCCAGCGAAGATGTTATTTCTGCCTTTGCGAAGTTGAAACCATTGGTGTAATATAGTTCTGATCCGTAAAGAGTATTTTCAATGGTAACAGTGCCTGTTACAGGTATTTTACCAGCCTTGCCTGTTTCATCGCATCCACCCGCGATGATAATAAAAGGCAATAATAATATCAGGAGCCTCTTCATGCAACAAAGATAACGCAAAAGAGGATATTTTGTTTTGTTACCTGCTATATCACCAGGCCTCAGGAGCTGCTGCCGTCGCACCATCGCACCTTCGCACCGTCACGCCATTTTATTCACCTCGCACAGCAACAATGCCCGGAAGCTTCTTGCCCTCCATATATTCAAGCATTGCACCGCCGCCTGTTGATACATAGCTGACCTTATCAGCGAGTCCGTTCTTGTTTATTGCAGCCACCGAGTCGCCTCCTCCGATAAGTGAGAATGCCCCTTTTGCTGTTGCTTCGGCTATTGCCTTTGCGATCGCTGTTGTCCCTTTTGAGAATTTCTCCATCTCAAATACACCCATTGGGCCGTTCCACAGAATGGTCTTCGAGTTTTTGATTACTTCGGAGAAATCCCTTATTGTCTTCTCAGCAATATCGAGTCCAAGCCAGCCTTCAGGAACTGCATCAACGGAAGTAATATTTGTATTTGCCTCATTATCGAACTTATCGGCATTGAGGCTGTCGACCGGAAGATAGAGATTTACATTCTTCTCTTTTGCTTTCTTTATTATCTGGAGAGCAAGGTCAAGTTTGTCTTCTTCGCACAGCGACTTGCCTATCTGGCCTCCCTGTGCCTTTATGAAGGTGTAAGTCATCCCGCCTCCGATAATAAGGTTGTCGACCCTGTTAAGCAGGTTTTCGATAAGCAGTATTTTGTCTGAAACCTTTGCTCCTCCCATAATGGCTGTAAATGGTTTCTGGGCATTATTGAGAACCTTATCCATCGCCTCAAGTTCGCTGTTAATAAGGAATCCGAACATGATCTTGTCTTTAGGGAAGAATTCAGAAACAACAGCAGTTGTGGCATGTGCCCTGTGTGCTGTCCCAAATGCATCATTGACATATACATCGGCATAGGAAGCAAGAGTTTTTGCCATCTCTTTCTGTTTTACTTTCAGTGCAGCTTTTGCAGCTTTCTTTTCTTCGTCTGTTGCTGTTTCCGGGAGTATGGGCTTGCCTTCTTCCTCGGGATAGAACCTGACATTTTCAAGCAGAAGCACTTCGCCCGGCTTCAGTGCTGCCGACATGTTTTTTGCTGTCTCTCCAAGACAGTCGTCGGCAAAGAGAACTTTCATGCCGAGATGTTTCTCCAGTACCGGCAATACCGGCTTGAGAGAATATTTATCCATCCTGCCCTCAGGTCTTCCAAGGTGCGACATAAGTATGCATGATCCTCCATCGCCTGTTATCTTCTTTATCGTACGAAGCGCACCTCTGATACGGGTGTCGTCGGTCACAACAAATGTCTTCTTGTCGAGAGGAACATTGAAATCGACTCTTACTATAGCCCTGATGCCTTTAAAGCTGAAATCCTGAATCATTTTCATATTTTAAGTTTTTGGTAAATCATTGTTTTTACTGTTACAAACCTAATTATTTTTCAGATATATAATCTGTAATAATTGAACCTGAAACCATTTTTTTTGTTTACACCATGATAAATGTTTAACTAATTTTGAAAAAAAAGCTATGGCAAAAATTACTTTCAAGGGAAATCCCGTAAATACCTCAGGCAGTCTGCCTGCAAAAGGAAGCAAGGCACCTGATTTCACACTTGTAAAATCTGATCTCAGTTCCCTTTCGCTTAAAGATCTTAAGGGAAACACCCTCATTCTCAACGTTTTTCCGAGTCTCGACACATCTGTGTGTGCTACATCGGTAAGGAAATTCAACCAGCTGGCTGCAGGGCTCAGGAACACAAAGGTTCTTGCCATTTCGAAAGATCTGCCTTTTGCCCATGGAAGGTTCTGTTCAACCGAAGGCATTACCAATGTTATCACTCTTTCCGGATTCCGCGATTCGGCTTTCGGGAAAGCCTATGGTGTTGATACAACCGACGGTCCGCTTGCCGGCCTGTATGCCAGGAGCATTATCATTATCAATGAAGAAGGAAAGGTCATCTATACCGAGCTGGTACCTGAAACAACGCAGGAACCTGATTACGATGCTGCCCTGAAAGCAATTTAACCTTGTTGTTCATTGCCGGTTTGCCGTTACTGGTTATATTTGTCTGCACAAACGGAAGTAACTAAAAAAGCAGGCTTTTATGAATTTTGCCAGCATTCCCGGGCAGCAGGAAACTATTTCGAAGCTCATCCGTTCAGTCCTTGAACAGCGTGTCAGCCATGCCCAGCTCTTTACAGGGCCGGAAGGCTGCGGATCGCTGGCCCTGGCGCTGGCTTATGCCAGATATATAAGCTGCGAAAACCGGAGTGATCATGATTCATGCGGGACCTGTAAATCGTGTGTAAAATATGAGAAGATGATACACCCCGATCTTCATTTCGTATTTCCGGTTATTAAAAAGAAAAAGGAAAAGGAGATCATTGAAAAAAACAGGTCTTATTACTACAATACGGCTGACAGCAAAAAAGAACTGGAGCCTATAAGTGATTCTTATCTTGAGGAATGGAGGACACACATAAACAAAAATCCGTTTTTCTCTGTCACAAGCTGGCTCGATTCAATAGAAGCAGGTAATTCACAGGGACTGATCTTCTCGAGTGAATCTGCAGAGATTATAAGGAAGTTAAGCCTTAAAACATTTGAGTCGGATTATAAGATCATGATTATCTGGCTCCCTGAGAGGATGCACCCTTTTGCAGCCAACAAGCTGCTGAAAATGATAGAGGAGCCTCCTGAAAAAACTGTTTTCCTCCTTGTTTCCGACGAATCCGATAAAATAATTCCTACTATCCGTTCACGCTGCCAGCTGGTCAGAATACCTGCTTTCGGCAAAAACGACATTTCTGCCTGGCTGACAGATAAATTCAAAGCCGACAAAAAAAGAGCCGACGAAATAGCCGGTCTTTCAAATGGAAATATCATAAGGGCAGTAGAATTATTTGAGAATGAAGACTCATCAAAAATCAATCTTGACAATTTCAGGAACCTGATGCGTTTTGCCTGGAAGAAAGACGTGATCTCAATATTGTCATGGTCAGAGGAGATGGCTGCCACAGGCCGTGAAGCACAGAAAAGCTTTATGTTGTATTCACTGAGGCTCCTTCGCGAAAACCTGATGCTGACCATTGGAGGACTGAAGGAAAAGATAGTATTCCTCGGAGGTGAAGAGGCAGGGTTCTCAGATAAATTTCACCCTTTCATCAAAGAAGAAAATATCTACTCTCTCACGAGCGAATTCAATCTTGCCCATTCACATATTGAAGCCAACGGCAATGCCAGGATAATCTTCCTCGACCTGGGGCTGAAAGTGGCAAGGCTTATCCGCTGAACCTTCGTCACAAGGTTGAAATTGATCCTTTTATTCACTATTTTTGCCGTTTGAATACTGGAACCACATATCTTTTATGACAGAGAATGAAGAAATTCAGGGTCAGCCGGGTGAAGAAATAAACCTGCCTGATATTACATACCGCCCCGGATGCAATAAACTTGATTGTTTTAACTGGCTGCGCGATCTTCCCGATTCAGTCCTCGAGAATGAAATTGTTGAGATACGTTTCAAGAATACCCGCAAAGGATTCTTCAGAAATGTCAATCATCTTCGTCTTGAAATAGGCGATATTGTTGCCGTCGAAGCATCTCCCGGCCACGATATAGGAAGAGTGTCAATGACAGGGCCGCTGGTCAGGCAGCAGATGAGAGAGATGAAAGTGTGCCCGCCGCTCGATGACATGAAAAAGGTGTACCGTAAGGCAAAACCCGCTGACATTATAAAATGGGAGGAAGCAAAAAAGCTTGATACACCTACAATGCTGCGCTCAAGGAAAATCTCTGAAGAGCTGAAGCTCAATATGAAGATCGGCGACGTCGAATTCCAGGGCGACAAGACAAAGGCTATCTTCTACTATATTGCCGATGAACGAGTCGATTTCAGGCAGCTTATCAAGGTTCTTGCCGATGAATTCAAGGTAAGAATTGAAATGAGACAGATAGGTGCACGCCAGGAAGCCGGACGAATAGGCGGAATAGGCGCCTGCGGAAGAGAACTCTGCTGTTCAATCTATATTACAAACTTCCATTCTGTTACCACAACACACGCAAAATACCAGGAACTCTCTCTCAATCCCCAGAAACTTGCCGGACAATGCGGAAAACTTAAATGCTGCCTCAATTTCGAAGTCGACTGCTACCTGGATGCTCAAAAATCTTTCCCTCCTAAAGAGGTGCCTCTCGAAACAGCTGAAAGCACCGCTTACTTCCAGAAAATGGAGGTCCATAAGGGAATATACTGGTATTCGACCGACTTGCATGCACCCTCCAACCTTGTTGCCGTACCTGTTGCCAGGGTGAAGGAGATACAGGCCCTTAATAAAAAAGGTGTCAAGCCCGAAAAGTTGCTGCCAGGAGTAAGATCGTCAGAAAATGAGGCTCTGTCTGAAGACCTGCTTAAAAATAACAGCCTGACACGGTTCGACCCGGAAAAGAAAAAAGAACAAAAACATAAACATTTCCACAAAAAGAAAAACAGGAGATTCAATGACAAGAAAAACAAGCAGGCTTAGATTCCTGACCTTAACCCTTACTATTCTTACCCTTGCGTCATGCAACGGAAATCTGTTGTTCACAGACGAAACCGTTATGCCCGATAATACATGGACCCTTTTCAACAATCCTGAGTTTACCTGGACAGTCGCTGATACGATACAACGCACAGACATCTTTTTTACCATAAGGAACGGATCGCAATATCCTTTTCGCAATATTTTTCTTTTTGTAACCACATTATCGCCTGACGGAAAAAGTATAACTGATACACTTGAATACTTTCTTGCTGACGAAAAAGGCAAATGGCTTGGAACCGGATTCGGAGATATACGTGAATTAAAGCTTCCCTACAGGCAGAATGTATATTTCCCTTCAATAGGAACATATCTCTTCAGGATCCAGCATGGAATGAGGGAAGCCGACCTCCGGGGCATCTATGATGTGGGACTGAGGATAGAAAAGCATCTCAACTAAAGACGGCAGAGTGGGAAAGAACAAGCTCGAACGATGGGCTGAAATGGCAACATTTAACAATGTCATTCAGCATGCCGATGAAGCCGGTTATGGAAAAAACCATCCTGTAAAAGGCAAATGGAGAACTTCTGTTTTTAAAAATCCTGATCCCCTCATACTGGAACTCGGCTGCGGAAGAGGCGAATATACAATAAGCCTTGCCTCCAGGTTCCCTGAGAAAAATTACGTTGGTGTCGATATTAAAGGCGCCAGGATGTGGCGTGGCGCAAAGAGTGCCCGCGATTTAAACCTTCAGAATGCGTTCTTCCTCAGAACAAGGATCGAATTTATAAATTCATTCTTCGACGAAAATGAAGTTGACGAGATATGGCTTACATTTCCTGATCCACAGAACGAAAAAAGGAATTCAAATAAAAGACTGACCTGCCCCTGGTTTCTGAATGCTTACCGTAATATTTTGAAAGACAATGGGGTAGTACACCTGAAAACAGATAATAGTGAGCTCTTCCGCTATACCCTGAACCTGGCACAATATAACAGGCTTCACATCCTTGAAGCAACAGACGACCTTCATAATCATCTGCCTGATAACGATATTCTGAGAATAAGAACCCATTACGAGGATAAATTCCTCAGGGAGGGATTGAAGATCAACTATATAGCTTTCGCTTTAAGAAAAAACATTATTATAACAGATGCGGCCGCGGAAGAATAATAACGACTTCTTTGAAAGCGTGTATGATGTGACCCGTCATATTCCCTGTGGGAGGGTAACAACATACGGTGCTATTGCCCGTTACCTCGGGTCGGGCCGGTCGGCAAGAACTGTCGGGTGGGCACTTAATATTTGTCACACCAATACCTGTTTTATACCTGCCCACAGGGTTGTGAACCGTAATGGATTGCTGACAGGAAAACATCACTTCGGGAACTCCTCCACCATGCAGCAACTGCTTGAAAATGAAGGACTGATTATCGACGATGACCGTATCCTCAACTTTATGGAACGATTCTGGGATCCCTCCTCAGAACTTTTATGATCATTTTGCGTTAATAGATAAAAGTGTTAAAATTGCAGACTATTTGGAATTAATTTAAATAAAAATAATGTTCACAGAATCACAGGTAATAGCGGCACTGCGCAACGTGGTACACCCCGAAAAGGGAAAAGATATTATTGCCCTTTCGATGGTGTCAGAAATTAAGATATCAGGCAATGGCATTTCACTGATTATTGAGCCCGAACGGTCAAATGATCCTTTCATTGCATCAATAAAAAGCACTATTGTGAAAACATTGAAGGAAAAACTGGGCCCCGATGCTGTAATTGAAGATATTACAGTAAAACCAAAGATAATCACTGAAAAAAACGAGAAAAAATCAACAGGTATTTTTCCCGGTATAAAGAATATTGTGGCAATATCGTCAGGAAAAGGAGGCGTGGGAAAAACAACTGTGGCAGTCAACCTGGCCATTGCCCTTGCCAGGAAGAATCTCAGGGTAGGTCTCCTCGATGCTGACGTCTTCGGACCCTCGGTGCCTATAATGTTCAATGCTGCCAGCTTCAGGCCGGAAGTGAAGCGTGAGAACAATATTGATCTTATCGTACCTCTCGAAAAATGGGGAGTGAAAGTCCTGTCAACAGGCTTTTTCATTAATCCTGCCGAAGCGGTGATCTGGAGAGGGCCCATGGCATCAAACTTCCTGAAACAGCTGATGACCCAGGGCGACTGGGGTTCACTCGACTATCTTCTGTTCGACCTTCCTCCGGGAACCAGCGACATACACCTTACTCTCGTTCAGGAAGCTGCAGTTACCGGGGCCATCGTCGTGACAACACCTCAGGAGGTTGCTCTTGCCGATGCATTAAAGGGCATTGCCATGTTCCGCAGCGAAAAGATAAATGTGCCTGTTCTTGGCCTCGTTGAGAATATGTCGTGGTTCACTCCCGAAGAACTGCCTCAGAACAAATATTACATCTTCGGTAAAGAGGGAGGACGCAATCTTGCCAACAAAACCGGGGTGCCATTACTCGGACAGATCCCTCTTGTACAGGGTATCTGCGAAAGCAGCGACAAGGGAGAACCTGTGGCTCTCGGAGATTC
>Ga0116170_10006690_pt1 | contig 10045 bp, 9 predicted proteins | sample AD_JPNHW1_MetaG_FD_89797 | JGI IMG/M metagenome (GOLD analysis project Ga0116170, IMG submission 89797) | Active sludge microbial communities of municipal wastewater-treating anaerobic digesters from Japan - AD_JPNHW1_MetaG | ecosystem: Engineered > Bioreactor > Anaerobic > Digestate | place...
ATCGTACGCGGTGTCATCGGCAGAAAACCGATCCACATGATGCGCGGTAATGACGAGAATCCCAAGCTCAAGATCGAAGATCTCTGGGTCGATATCGGAGCAAAGAATAAAGAAGAAGCGCTGAAGAAGGTCTCGATCGGCGATATCATCACCTATCATTCTGAGGTGGAGATGCTCTCCGATGACCTGATCATGACCAAAGCTACTGATAACAAAGCGGGAGTCTATGTCGCCTCCGCGGTTATGAACGAGCTAGCCGGCAAAAAGATCAAGGCGAATTACTACGCAGTATCTTCTGTCGGCGAGGAAACGACCATGAAAGGCGCAAGAACCAGTGCCTACCTTATCCAGCCCGATATCGCCATCGCGATCGATGTCACTTTCACCTCGGATATCCCGGGCGCAGATAAACGTATCTACGGTGACGTCGCCCTGGGAAACGGACCCGTGATCTGTCTCGGAGCGGCTCTACACCCCCTTCTGAGCAACAAGCTTCAGGAACTGGCAATGAAGCATGAGATCCCCATCCAGCTTGAGATAAGTCCTTCCGGAACGGGTACCGACGCTGACGCGATCCATGGGCTGAGAACCGGATCGGCAACCGCTGTGGTCAGTATTCCGAATCGCTATATGCACTCCCCGAATGAAGTTATCTCGTTGAAAGACCTGGACAACGCAGTCAGACTCATCGTCGAGTTCATCCGCAGCCTTGACGACAAAATCAACCTGATACGGTGATTTTGGCGATTTGTTCTTGACAAAAAACCGGCGCTTCTGAGGATGGCGCAGAGTTTGACAACGCTTAAAGCAATGGGGCATTAGCTCAGCTGGGAGAGCGCTTGACTGGCAGTCAAGAGGTCAGCGGTTCGATCCCGCTATGCTCCACCAAATATACCCCTTCACGTTGCACTGCAATGTGGAGGGGAAATTTCTTTTAGCAGGTTTTTTACAGAGGTAAACATGCAAAAACACAATATTGATCTTATCAGCCAACTTCAGGATAAAGGTAGCCTTGCCAGGGCTGCGATCCTTCACATGACGACACTTTCCGGCTCGGGACACCCAGGTGGATCGATGTCTTCGATAGATATTCTCCTGTCTCTCTACAGCAGGATCAAGTTTGACCCCCAGCAGCCTTTGCTCCCTGATCGTGACAGAGTGGTCATCTCCAACGGACATATTTCGCCCGCGGTTTATACAACCCTGGCAATGCATGGCTTTTTCGAACTGGAAGCTGTCGTATCTCAATTCAGGAAGTTCGGCAGCATTTTTGAGGGACATGTCGAACGAACGGTGCCGGGCATCGAGTGGAGTACCGGCAATCTGGGACAGGGTCTGTCAGCCGGCGCCGGTATGGCTATGGCTTCCCGGATCAAAGCAATTCCCTATCGTGTTTGGGTACTTATGGGAGATGGCGAGCAGCAGAAGGGACAGATCAGCGAAGCCAGACGTTTCGCGGCAAAGTTCAACCTCTCAAACCTCTGCGCAATAATCGATTATAACCAACTACAGATAAGTGGTTCGATCGGAGACGTCATGCCCCAGAATATAAGGAAAAACTGGGAATCGGACGGTTGGCAGGTCATTGAGACCTCCGGACATGATTTTGCCCAGATCATTGATTCTTTGAGTCAAGCCGAAGCCATGGATAGACCTACGCTGATCCTTGCCCACACTATCATGGGAAAGGGCGTTTCTTTCATGGAAAATCAAGCTAAATATCATGGATCGACTTTGTCCGAAGCTCAGCTTTCCGATGCGCTTAAAGAACTCGATAAACCCAATAAACTAAAAGAATACCGCAAGCTCAGAGATGCCTTCAATCCGGCAAAGGTCGCTCATGATACTAGTAAGTTTGATCTCAAAGCGGATCTGATATCAGGACAGCCGGTAGTATACGAAACTGATAATGATAATCGCAGCGCCTGGGGAAAGGCGATCGCTGATCTGGGAAGGATCAATACCGGAGCGGAAACTCCGATTGCAGTGATCGATTGCGACCTGGCTGCCAGCGTTAAAACCGGCGAATTTGCCTCGATAGAGCCAGATAAGTTCATCCAAGCCGGGATCATGGAACATAATGCTGCCGTGGTAGGCGGTGCTATGTCTGCTTCAGGCATACAGACTTTCTGGAGTGACTTTGGTATGTTTGGCATCGATGAAGTGTATAACATGCACAGGCTCAATGATATCAATCACACGAACTTCAAGACGGTCGTCACTCATGTCGGGATTGATGTGGGAGAAGACGGAAAGACACATCAGTGCATAGACTATATCGGTCTGGCGCGTAATCTCTTCGGTTATAAGCTGATCTCCCCCGCTGACCCGAACCAGACTGACAGGATCATACGCTGGTTGATCGACAAACCCGGTAACTATATCGTGACCATGGGACGCTCAAAACTGCCGATCATCCGTAATGAAGAAAGCGCAGTATTTTATGATATGGCATATAGTTTTGAATATGGGAAAACTGACTTGCTAAGAGTCGGTAACCATGGGTCAGTGTTTGTGACCGGGACTCCCGTGGGGCGTACGGTCAAAGCGATAGATACCCTCCGCGATGAAGGTATCTATCTCGACCTGTATTACGTCTCCTGCCCTTTGGCTATCGATCCGTTGGTTCTGGAACGCGCCACTCGTAATGGAGTGGTCATCAGCATTGAAGATCATAACGTGCATAGCGGTATGGGATCTGTCATAGCTGATCTGATGGTTGAACGGGGGTTGAGCGCGAAACTGGTCAAGCTTGGTGTGGAGTCTTATCCCTATTCAGGGACATCAGACGATGTCTATAAGTGGGCAGGACTTGATACTATCAGTTTAATCAAAAAGATCAAAACAGTCTTAGCATAACGCTTTGCTATTCTATATCAATAAGGCGGTCTCAGGATCGCCTTTTGTGTATTGTGGAATAATTTGGTTGACTGGAAAGTTGATTTCTTCATAATGGCGAAAAGATAAATCTCATAGGAGCAGGTTATGAAAAAGCTACTGAGAACCTACCCCGATAAGTGTATAGCTTGTCACTTATGCGAGAGTGTTTGTTCGAAGCTCTACTTTAAAGAGGATACACAAGAGAAATCATGTATCCAGATCAACGATCAGGAATACCCGGTCGATATGAACGTCTGCAACCAATGCAGAACCTGTGTTCAAACATGCCCGACCCAGGCTTTGACGGTTAACCAGTTGGGAGTCATCATGCTCAATAAAAAGCTGTGTATTGGCTGTTATATGTGTGTCGCTGCCTGCCCCACGAAGTCTATGCGGATCCATCCAGGGGGCATGAGTCCCTTTAAATGCGTAGCCTGCGGTATGTGTGCGAAACAATGCCCAGCGGACGCGATCAGGATCGAAACGGAGGAATAATGGAAAACAGAAGAGTTTTAGCTGAATTTCGCTATGAAAAACGCCCTATCATCAGGGGATATAACAAAAGAACCCTGTATATCAACCTAAGTACCCTCGAGATAACCGAGAAACCTGTCACTGATCTGATGATCGACAAGTTCGTGGGTGGCAAAGGTTTTGATCTGTATCTTATGTGGCATGGTGTCAAGGATGGTACGAAGTGGAACAGCCCTGAGAACGAGATATGCATCTCCTTTGGACCTCTCTGTGGCAATACAAGCTATCCTGGTAGCGGAAAATCCATTGTGACGACAATCTCACCTTTGACGGGTATACCAGTTGATTGCAATGTTGGCGGACACTTTGGACCCTACACAAAGTTCTCAGGTTGGGATGCACTTGAGATTCAGGGTAAGTCTGCGGAGGACACGATCGTATTCATCGATGGTGACAATGGGATCGTTCAAATCCTTTCGGCACCTGATGAAGAAGTGAACAGCCATATCATCTCGGAGAGACTTCACGAAGAATTCGCCGGGGGGGAACAGCATCTTCAGCATGTATCCGTAGTTTCCTCGGGAACAGCTTCCAGCCACGTCGAGATCACGTGCTTGAATTTCTCCTTCTGGGATAAACGCAGAAAAGTAGCCCGGCTGAAACAAGCGGGACGTGGCGGTACAGGAACAGTCTTCAGAGACAAGAGACTCAAGGCGCTTGTAGTCAAATACTCCTCTCTCGCAGTTGATTCCAATACCCCAGAGGACGTCGAGACTCTGAAGAAAACAGGTTTGAAGCTGCATCAGGAGATCGAAAAAGGCGATAGTTCTCAGTGTCATATGAGAGAAATGGGAACCGCCCACCTGATGGAGATCATGAACGATTACGACCTCCTCCCTATCAAGAACTTTAAATATGGGCAAATGCCTGAAGCTTTGAGGCTTGCCTCATGGGAGTTCAAGAAATTGTTTACCCAAAATATGCCGGACGGTTGCTGGTTTGGTTGCTCACTTGCTTGTTGCAAAGCTGTCGATAATTTCACTCCGCGCACAGGTCCATATGCCGGCCAGCAGGTATGCGTTGATGGTCCTGAATATGAGACAGGCGGGGGTTGTGGCTCCAATCTCTGCATCTGGGACCCAAAAGACGTCGTCGAGATTAACTTCTACTGTGACACCTATGGAGTAGATACCATCTCCTTCGGAACGTCTGTCGCCTTTGCGATGGAATGCTATGAGAACGGCATCCTCAATAAGGAACGCACCGGTGGTCTCGATCTGACCTGGGGAAACGCCGACGCTGCTCTGGAGCTATTACATCAGATGGCTCGTGGCGAAGGTTTTGGAGTCACGGTCGGTAAGGGTGTTCGCAAGATGAAAAACATCTTCGTCCGTGAGTATAGTGCAGATCCGAGTTTCTTGCAGGATATCGGTATGGAAGCCAAAGGGCTCGAATACTCGCAATATATGTCCAAAGAATCCCTCGCTCAACAGGGCGGTTACACTCTTGCTCTGAAGGGTCCTCAGCATGATGAGGCGTGGCTTATCTCCATGGATATGGTCAACAACCTGATCCCCTCATTCGAAGACAAAGCCGAGGCCCTGCATTATTTCCCGATGTTCCGTACCTGGTTCGGTCTGCAAGGTTTGTGCAAGCTCCCCTGGAATGACATAGAACCTGAGGACAACGGCAAGACGGCTGAACCCGCAAAGGTCCCGGAGCACGTACAGAACTATGTGGACATCTACAAAGCGATCACAGGCAAGCCGATGGACAAACATGAGCTTATCTGTCAGTCTGAACGTGTCTACAACTTCCAGAAGGTTTTCTGTATGCGTATGGGCAAGGGACGCCGCATCGATGACATCCCTCCTTACAGAGCGGTAGGTCCTGTGACCGAGGAAGAATACCTGTCCCGTCAGGAAAGATACGACAAAGCTCTCAGAGATAAGCAGGGCATAGACCCCAGCGGACTAAACACCAAGGAAAAGATGAAGCTCCTCAGAGCTTACCGTGAAGACCAATACCAACAACTCGTGGACGCGGTTTATAAGCGTAAGGGTTGGACTCCCGAAGGCGTCCCCACCAGAGAGCACCTGAAGAGCATCGGTATGGACATCCCTGAAGTTATGGAAGTGATCGACAGATATCTCTAGATCAATAATCCAGTAGATGTAAGAAAAGCCCCTGTGAACAGGGGCTTTTTATATGGGTCTTAATCAGGTTTATTTAACTGCCAGCAGTTGTTTCAGGTGTCCGACATATTTAACGGCACCGCCCGGTTCATAGCCCAGCCGGCCTATCTCAGTTCCCTCTGAATTGAGCAGAACTATCGTCGGATATCCTTCGATCTTGAATTTCTCCTGCAAGCTGCTGTTCTGAGCTTTCAGTTCATCTGTTTGAGGTATTGAACGCGGGAAGTCCAGCTTAAGAAGGATGAGATCTTCTTTGGCATAATTGATGAACTCATCTTTGGAAAAGACTTCCGCCATGAGTTTCTTGCACCATCCACACCAATCGGAACCGGTGAAATTCACCAGGATCGGACGTCCCATATCCTTGGCTGCCTTGATCGCGGCATCGTAATTCTCGATCCACTGTCCGGTCTGATAATCTCCCATCGCTTCGTCAAATGTGGCCGGAGCAACAGAATCAGCTTCAGTAGCAGGTGTTTCTGCCGGTTTGGGGGCAGGAGTGCAGCTCAAGACCAGAATCAGGCTCACCAGTATAACGGTAAAGCTTATCTTCATAATTGCACCTCTTGTTCATTGATAAATACCTGAACCTTAACCTCAGCAGCTTTCTTCAGCATAGCGTTTACACCGCAATACTGCTCCGTAGAGAGACGTACCGCTTTGAGGAGTTTGTCCGGAGGCAGATCAGTTCCGGTAAAGTGGAAAGCAATGACTATGTCTTTGTAGATCACTGGGTGTTCTTCCGTTTTATCGGCTTCGACATCGATCTTCAGTTCATAGTCCTTCACTTTCATCTTATCAAGGATAGAAACGACATCCATCCCGGAGCATCCGCTCAACGCAGCGAGTAGTAACGGTTTTGGGAAAGGTCCCTTATCTTTGCCGCCCCATTGGGGGTCGGCATCCATGATCACATGATGACCGAGGATATCAGCGTCAAAAGCCATACCCCCAATCCAGTTCGTAGTTGTCTTGGTTTTCATTAGAGTTCCACGTAGTTTTCCTTGAGAACTTCCTCGTATTTATCAACATAGATCTTGAATGACTTATATACAGCTTCGATGTCTTTTTCGGGAATTCTCTTGATTATCATATTTTGCTGGTCGACAACAGTCCGTTGGCTGTTCTCAGCCAGTTTCTTACCTTTATCAGTAATGATCGCAAACCAGCAACGCCTGTCTTCTTCCGAAGGTTTGCGCTGCACCAGCTTTTTCGCAACGAGGTTATCCATGATCCTGGTCACACGGCTGTGGGATACACCGAGAACCTTGGCGAGTTCATTCATGTTCGCCGGTACCTTGACCTTGTAAAGATAGTTCAAAAGATGGCATTCCATCTTCCCTGCTTGCAAACACGCTTTCTGTGAATAGTCGATATCACTCAATACTACTTGAAGCCGAGTGATCAACTCATGAAACTTGTCAGAGTAATTTGCCATAATAATCTCCTAACTTATTTAGCCTGTAATAATCGATCGATCTTGGCACGATCGAAGCCTACGACCGGTTGGTTATTGATCCAGATCTGGGGAACACTCTGCAGCCCAGTTTTACCAATCATATCCCTTAAGCCGGCACTATTCTTAGACACATCTATATCTTTATACATGTAACCTTTACTACTCAGGTAATCTTTCACTTTCTTGCACCACGAACAAGTCGGAGTACCAAAAACAACTATGGTATATTTCACTTATTTACCTCCATGAATATTATAATGAGAAACTTCTTTGTGAACAACATTTATTTTCTCTCTGAGACCTCAAAGTATGTTACTCTTTTATCAGAATCACGTCTACAAGGCACTTTTGCTGCTATGGAAAAAATTCAACTTGCCATAAATTGTGCTGATCTTTGTATGGCAAAAACGGCTGGAGAGAAAAATGCCACCTTCATTCTTCTGTACAGAATGCGGACATGAGACGACCAAGTGGAGCGGGAAATGCCCCAATTGCAATAGCTGGGATACTCTGCGCGAATCTACCCGTATCCTGGGTAAGAAAGGTTCAGGCGCGGAACCTGTAAACCGCGCCAAACCAGAGAAGATCGTAAACCTGAAACCCTGCCCCGTAGAGCGAATTCAGACAACTAGCAACGAGTTTGACCTAGTCCTGGGCGGAGGTATCGTTCCGGGAATGCTGATCCTCATTGGCGGTGAGCCTGGGATCGGCAAGTCCACACTGATGCTCCAGCTCTCAGAATGGATCGGGAAACAGGGGAAAAGCGTTCTCTACTGCTCAGGCGAAGAAAGCATGGAACAAATCCGCCAGCGCAGTAACCGGCTAAACGTTCATAACGAGAATATCTGGCTACTTTGCACAAACGACACGGATCATATCCTCGAATCAGTCAATGAACACAAACCCGATCTGGTCATTATAGATTCGATCCAGTCCATCTCGATCCCGTCTCTTGATTCAATCCCGGGAAGCATCACCCAGCTAAGGGAAAGCTGCAACAGACTTCTTAAGCTGGCAAAAACTGAGAACATCCCTATCTTTCTCGTGGGCCACGTGACAAAGGAGGGATTCGTCGCCGGACCCAAGATCATCGAGCATATGGTTGACACAGTCCTCTACTTTGAAGGAGAAATGCGTAATCAGTACAAGATACTGAGAGCCGTCAAAAATCGCTTTGGCTCGACTAATGAGATCGGTCTGTTCGAGATGACTGCAGCCGGATTGATGGAAGTTCTCAACCCCAACAACGTCTTCCTCACCAAAGAAGGGCATCAGATCGGTACATCCATCGGTTGCATAGTCGAAGGCAGCAGGAGCTTCATCGTGGAAGTCCAATCTCTGGCGACGGGTTCGAACTACGGAACTCCTCAGCGTGTCGTGATGGGACTGGAGCAGAAACGTCTCGCGCTCCTTCTGGCGATCCTGGAGAAAAACCTGGCGCTCTACCTGCGAAACAGCGACGTGTTTATCAACCTCGCCGGAGGGATCCGCACCAATGATCCTAGCCTGGATCTGCCCATCCTTGCGGCGATCATATCCAGCCTCAAGGATGCTCCAATCTCCGAAAACTCTGTCTTCATCGGAGAAGTGGGTCTCAACGGAGAGATCCGCCCCGTCAGCCAGTTGGAGACACGTATCAACGAAGCGATCAAACTTGGCTACGAAAAGATCTACGTCTCCGGATATGCCAAGTTCAAAGCAAGGCAGAAAGTAATTAAACTGAAAGATATCAAAGCATTATACGCTCTTTTCTAAAGCATAGGTTTACTACTAATGCTTGATTCACTCAAATTAACTCCCTCTTGTCTTGCGCGACCGAAGGTGGAAGCTACCGGTATCCTAAGGCAACCCTTACCGTACTTTGTACGGATATCATACGGGTACCGTACGGGGGGCGTACGGGAGGCATAGCGTATCCCAGCAGGAACAATGTTGTGGATAATGACTTGACAATTCGGCTCGCTTCAGCTATTTGAGACTTATGAATTCGAAACATATATATTACAGTATAATATCAGCTCTGATCATCGTTGGTCTGTATCACCTTTTTGAGGTGGGAAGATACTCGTATCCTGAGTTTAAACTCAAAGCCGGACAAGTATCCGATATTGACGTCATCGCACCCTTCAGCTTCCCCATCCTAAAATCCGCCAACAAGATCGATCAGGAGAAGAAGACGACTATCGCCGAGTTGGAGAAGCCATATCGACTTTCCGATGATGGGTTATTTCAGGCGAAATCACGGCTTGATGAGGTGTTTTTGGTAATTCTGAGCGGGGATAGCGGACGTGATGGACTGTCCCTGGCTCAGGCTCTGAAAAACAAGGGGATAGAGCTTTCCGCGGAGGCATTGGGACAGATAAGCCCAAAGATCACTGCCGAAATGGTCTATGCCAGATTCAGCGAAGCATTGGGAACGATCTATCAGAGAGGAATATACGCCTCTATCAACACAGACAGCATCCTGGTCAATCAAAACGATAAGCTTATCAAACGAAACAAGAATGAATTTCTATCCCTGGAAAATGCCCAGAAGAGCTTTATTGAGATAGGAACTCAGGTCAACGCCGGCAAGTTTGCTACCGAGATCAGTAGTGAACTCGTGAAAGCGAATCTGCTCCTCGACGACGAAAGCCTGAACGAAATGGCGGAGAACGCCACCCGTGAGATACCCGCATCCCTGGGAGTAATCCAAAAGAACGAGATAATCATCCGAAAAAACGTCCGCGTGAGCGAAGAAGACATTGATAAACTGACTTCCTTACAGACCGCGATCAAGTCGAGACAAATCCGCAAATCTCCATTACAGCAGCTTCTGGTATCACTTGGTTTGCTTCTATACATTCTTATAATCGTTCTGCTGGCGAACAAATACTATATCCAGAGCGGAGCAAAGACTCCCGGATACGTCACAGATATTTTACCTATGAATCTGGGCTTCGTACTCCTAGTCTTCCTGGCGTGCATGAATAACTATGTCCTTGGCTTGAGTAATAGCCTGATACCCTTTGCCATTGCCGGTCTGGGGGCAACGATA
>Ga0116170_10006691_pt1 | contig 10043 bp, 9 predicted proteins | sample AD_JPNHW1_MetaG_FD_89797 | JGI IMG/M metagenome (GOLD analysis project Ga0116170, IMG submission 89797) | Active sludge microbial communities of municipal wastewater-treating anaerobic digesters from Japan - AD_JPNHW1_MetaG | ecosystem: Engineered > Bioreactor > Anaerobic > Digestate | place...
AGCGGTCCTTACGCCTACGGCCTGCTGCGGGGCGAGAGCGGCGTCCATCGCCTGGTCCGAATCTCGCCCTTCGACGCCAACGCGCGCCGGCACACGTCCTTCGCCTCGATCTACGTGCTGCCCGTTCTCGACGATTCGATCAACATCGAGATCCGGCCCGAGGATATCCGCATCGATACCTACCGTTCCGGCGGCGCCGGCGGCCAGAAGGTCAACAAGACCGACTCCGCGGTGCGCATCACCCACCTCGCCACGGGAATCGTGGTGACCTGCCAGAATGAGCGAAGCCAGTACAAGAACAAGGACGTCGCCTTCAGCGTGCTCCGCTCCCGGCTCTACGAATATTACCGGCAGGAGAAGGAGAAGGAGAACGCCAAGTTCCAGAACGACAAGAAGGAAATAGCCTGGGGCTCGCAGATCCGTTCCTATGTCTTCCAGCCTTACACCATGGTGAAGGATCACCGCACGAAGTTCTTCGTGGGCAACGTCCATTCCGTGATGGATGGCGACATCGATCCTTTCATCGATACCTATCTGCGCTGGAAGTGGAAGGGCGGCGTGCAAACCGAAGCGTCAGACGGCGACGATGAGGATCTTTAGGGAGACGCGTCCCGTATGCGCCAGGGCTGGCCTGCTCTGCCTCCTGGTGACGCTCGGGGCGGGTCTGGCTGGCGCCGCCGACTTGCCAGCTTCAGCAAAGGCCGGCGCGACCGGTTCGTGGCGCGTCGCGCTCGCGCTCTTTTCCCGCGTGGGTGAAGCGGCCCTCGCAGAGACAGCCTCTCAGGACTTTTCGCTCGAGAAGGCGAGAAGCCTGGCCGCCTCGGCGGTGAACGACGCGCTTGCCTCGACGTTTCCCGGCCTAGTGAAGAAGGCTCTTTCCCCTTTGCCCGACAGGCTTGCCGAGCCTGGCAAGCCGCTCGAAGCCGTTTTTGCCGACCTTTCCAGAGCTGCGGCGAAGGGAGAAGCCGCAGCGGCGCCCTTCATCGACCTCGCGGCTCAGAAATCTCCGGCGACGAGCGGGGAAGCTCCAGGCGATCAACCCGGCTCCCCGGCTGAGGACAGCGGCTGGGACGGCCTCGTATGCGGATTCTTTTCGCGCGCAGGCGAGGAGATCGACTGCCGCGTCCTTCTTTTCGAATCGGGGATGACAACGGTATCCCGCTCGCTCTCCTGGAGGGGCGAGATCGGCGATCTCGACCGATTCGCCGAAGCAATGCTCCCGGGGATCGTTTCATGGATCGCAGGCAAGGAACTTGGCGTCGTCGATATAATGCCCCAGCCTGAAAACGGTCCGACGCTTTCCCTTGCGCTCGAATCGGAGGCCGGCGAAGGGGTTCTGAAAGGAAACCGCCTCTATTTCGACGCCGAGAGCGACTTTAGGCTTAGGCTTCGTGCCGAGCGAATCGGTTTCGAACCGCGGCCGCTCGATATTCGCGGCGCTCGACCCGGAACGTACCGGAAGGAATTTGTTTCCCTGACGCGCGCCGCCGCGCAGCTTTCAGGGGTTCCCTTGGCGAACGCCGGCTCGATACTCGACTGGAATGAGTCTGATGTATTTCGCCGATCCGAGAAACGCTATCGATCAGCCTTGGGGCGTTTTGTGGCGAGCGTTCCCTTGACGGCGATCGCTTTCGGCGTTTTCTTTTCTTACAGCGAGGCTTACGCGAGGGGAGCCGTGAGCGATGCGGCATATTACGCGAGCGGAGCGGGCGCTGCTGCTGCTGCGGGCTTGAGCATTTGTTTCCTGGTAGACAGCGCCATAGGGCTCATTAACGTTCTCAACGCGTCGAAATGACTGGTTTTTCCATAAAATATTGTCCACGATGGAGCTGATGTATGGGTTTTGCCGATAAGATCAAAGCTTTTTTCAGGCGATCCGCGCTCGACAGCGCTGTTTTCGAGGATCTGACCGATCTCCTCGTCGAAGGCGACCTAGGCGCCGCACTTTCGTATGAAATAGTAGACAAGCTAAAGGATGTTTGTCGAAAAGAAAAGATCAATGACCTCGAAACGGCGCAGAAAGCCCTCAAGGAAATCCTCGCCGCATATACGCTGCACAATGAATTCACCCTGGACCCGAATCGGCTCAATGTCGTCCTTCTCCTTGGCGTCAATGGCGTTGGAAAGACGACATCCTGCGCCAAACTGGCTGTATGGGCGCGCAACCACGGCATGCAGAACATCGTGCTCGCGGCGGGCGACACCTTCCGCGCTGCGGCCGTGGACCAGCTTAAAATCCATGGCGAACGCATCGGTGTAAGGGTTGTGGCGCAGCACCAGGGCGCCGACGCCGCGGCTGTCCTCTGGGACAGCATCGACGCGGCCGGCGCGAATCGACCCGGACTCGTCATCGCCGACACGGCGGGCCGAATGCATACCCGGCAGGACCTGCTCAAGGAACTGGAGAAGATGGACCGCATAATCTCCCAGCGCGCCGCCGGCGCCGCCTACAGCAAGCTGCTCGTCCTCGACTCGACGACGGGGCAGAATGGGATGCGGCAGGCTGAGACCTTCCACGGAGCGGTGCATGTCGATGGCGTCATCCTGACAAAGCATGATTCGACCGCCAAGGGCGGCATGGTCTTGAGCCTTGCCCGCCAGTTTGGGCTCGCGACGCTCTTCGTGGGCACCGGCGAGGGCTATAAGGATTTCGCTCCCTTCTCGCCGGTGCGATTCCTCGATGAATTCATAGGGCAATAGGAAATTGACCGCACCATCCCTGCTGTTCGCCGCTTTCCGCTGGGGCTTCTCGAGCAGGCGCCGCATGTCGCTGAGCGCGATGATTCTCGCAAGCGCCGGTATAGCGGCGGGCGTTACGGCGCTGATCGTCGTGCTCGGCGTCATGGGCGGACTCCAGCAGGGCTATATCGACTCGATACTCGAGATTTCCAGCTTTCACCTGCGGGTGACGCTCGAACGGGATTGCCCGCCCGAAACCCTCCAAGCCATCCGCTCCCTGCCTGGCATCTCATCGGCGCTCCAGTTCAGGGAAGCGCACCTGCTCGCGACCGGACCGTCAGGATCGACGCTCACGCTCAACGTGCGGGCAATGCCCATGAATTCGGAGCGCGATGATCCTTCCCTTGTGAAAGCCCTTGGCCTCTCCCTGGAAGCCCCACTGCCTCGCCACGACGCTCTCATCCTCGGCAAGGAAGCAACCGCCTATCTGGGCGTCGACCCTGGTGCCGAGGTGGAACTCCTCGGCATGAGCCAGAGCGCCGAGGAAGGAGTCGTTCCGATCAAGGCGCGCATGCGTACCGGCGCCAGCTTCAGTTCGGGCTATTATGAGTTCGATTCAGGCCTCGGCTTCGTTCCCCTGGAAGATGGATCGCCGCTCGCCGGGGCGTTTTCTTCGGCTTCTCCGACCATAGGGATCAAGCTCAAGAACCGCTTCGACGACTATCATGCCACCGCGGCGATCGCCAAACTCCTGCCTGAAGGCGCGGTGATCCTGTCGTGGCGCGATTACAACAGGAGCTTCTTCGGCGCCCTCCGCACGGAAAAAGCCATGATGATGCTGCTAATCAGCCTCATCTTCATCGTTGTGGGAATCAATATCTTCCATGCGATGCGGCGCGTCATCGCCTCGAAAATGGCTGACATCGCGGTGCTCAAAGCATGCGGCGCCACTGACAGGGACATCAGGCTTATCTTCATCGCAGAAGGTTTAGCTGTGGGATTGGCTGGCGCCGCGGCAGGCTCGGCGCTGGGCCTCATCCTCTGCGCCAACATCAACGCGATTCTTGAAATCCTCGCAGGCGGACTTCGCGCCGCGGCCGGAGCGCTCGCAGCGCTCGGCATCGGCTCCGGCTCCGGCGACTACCGGCTCTTCTCGCCGTCATATTTCTACATCGACAAGATCCCCGTATCCATTTCAATGTCCGAGCGCCTGTTCATCGCCGCCACCGCCATAGCTTCGACGGTGCTCGCCGCCTTCTCCGCGGCTTCCAAGGTATCTGAGGCAAAACCCTCGGAGGTATTCAGAAATGAGTGATGATATGCAAGGAGCCGCGATCAGGTGCGCCGGCCTGGTAAAGAACTTCGAGAGCCAAGCCGAAACGCTGCGCGTCCTGCAAGGTATCGACCTCGAGCTCCCGCCGGCCTCTTCCTGCTCGATCATGGGCGCGAGCGGCTCCGGCAAAAGCACGCTCCTCTCGATCATCGGCGCGCTCGAGCGCTTCGACGCCGGCGAGGTGACGGTCGGGGGCTACAAGCTCCACGAATTGCCCGAAAAAGGGTTGCCCGCGTTCAGAAGCGGCGTGGTGGGTTTCGTATTCCAGTTCCATTACCTTCTCAAGGATTTCACCGCGCTTGAAAACGTCGCGCTTCCCGCCTATATGGCCGGCGCCCCGCGCGCTGAGGCCTGGGCCCGGGCTGAGACCCTTCTCGCCAAGGTCGGGATGGCCGGGCGAAAGGACCATTATCCTTCGGAGCTTTCGGGCGGCGAAAGACAGCGCGCGGCGATCGCGCGGGCCCTCGTCAACAATCCCCGAGTGATCCTCGCCGATGAGCCGACGGGCAATCTTGACGCGGCCAACGCGGCGGCGATCCGCGAACTCATATTCGGACTTCCCTCCCTGACCGGAGCCGCCGTGATCCTCGCCACGCACGACAGGGGCATGGCTGAGTCCGCCGGCTATCAATTTCAACTCGCCGAGGGGAGGCTTTGCCCGCTATGAGGATTGGATCGCCTTTCTTCATCGCTGCGCGCAGCCTTCTCGGACGGCCGAGGCGCGGGGGAAGAGGCTCCGTGGCGCGCCCGGGACCCTCCGGAGGCATGGCTGGGGCGATCTTGGGCATAGGAATCAGCCTGATCCCCCTCGTCCTGGTGCTCATCGTCTCCGATGGCATGATCGAGGGCATAACAAGCCGCTATATGGAGACAAAAACTTACCACGTGCAGGTCGCCGCGCCCGATTTCATATCGAGCCTCGACGCCCGGAGAGGAATCGAGGCCTTGCGGAAGACCAAAGGCGTGACCGCCGCCTGGCTGGAAAAAGATGGAAGCGGCGTCGCCGTTTCCTCAAAGGCCAGCAACGCGATCGCCATGCGTTCGATCGAGCCTTCGTTCTTCGAAGATCCGGGAACCGCGCGATATCTGCGCCTCGTCGACGGCAGAATGATCCCCGAAGGCAGAAGGGAAATCGTTCTTGGCACGGCGCTCGCCCAGGCCCTCAAGGTCAAGACCGGCGATATGATCACGGTGATTACCCCAAGCTATGTGGCGTTGGGCGAGGGGAGCGGCAGCGGCGGCTCCAGCCCCTCGGGAGCGGCATCTGCCGGCTCGGCCTACGCGGGTTCCGACCTCACGGCCTTCTCTCCGAAGCTCTCCTTTTTCAGGATCGTCGGTACCGTGAGCGCAGGCTATCGCGATCTCGACGGCCTTTGGGCGTTCATCAGCCCCGTGGCGGGCGAGAGTCTCCTCACCTATCCCTCGGCCTCGTCATTTTTCGGAATCAAGACGGCCGAGCCCTTCTCGAACGGTCTCGGAGACATTAAGGAAGCGGTCTCGGCCTCCCTTTCGCCGCACTATCCGGATTGGTTCGAGCCCTATCTCGTTCGTACCTGGCCGGAGATCGAGCGCAGCCTCTACCGGTCGTTCGGTACCACCAAGTCGATGCTCCTCTTCATCATGGGCATCGCGCTCCTTGTGGCCGCAATCAACCTCGGCTCCTCCCTGTCCACCTTTGTCGTCGAACGCTCGATGGACATAGCGATCCTGCGCAGCGCCGGCGCGACCGACGCGACGATACGCAGCATATTCGCCGGCGCCGGCCTGATCACCGGCGGGTTGGGAACCCTTCTCGGCGTAAGCGCGGGAATTTTCCTCGCATGGAACGTTAATGGTTTGATAGCCGGGCTCGAATGGCTCATCAACATCGCCGACGCCGGTTTCGCCTTTTTACGAGGCCAGCCCTCCGTGCCGCTCAAGCTCCTCGATCCCGGCTACTACCTTGAGCGCATCCCGGTGGTAGTAAATTTTGGTCAAGTCGCGCTCGTGGCAGGCCTCAGCATCGCGTTGAGCGCCGCCGCCTCCCTGGTCCCCGCGCATAAGGCTTCACGGATTTCCGTTCAGGAACTCATCAGAAAAAGCTGATCCATCCGGCTAAAACCCAATGCGGTTTCCTATCATTTTTTCGAAGCGTATGCTATGATTTTCTCCGTATTATTCGTGGAGGATTACAATGGGAAGAAAACCGAGCGGGCGTTCGGCGGATATTGTCGCCGAGCAGGCTGATGGTCTGGATATCGATCTCGATGCGGGCAATTCCGGAACGAAAACGGGCAAATCGGGAGAAAACGCCGAAAAGCAGAAAGCGCTCGAAGCCGCTCGGCTTCAGATAGAAAAGCAATTCGGCCAGGGTTCCCTCATGAAACTCGGAGCCCACCAGAGCGCGCAGGGCATAGAATCGATTCCCTCCGGCTCCATCCTCCTGGATGAAGCCCTGGGCATCGGCGGATATCCCCGCGGCAGGATCATCGAGATCTATGGTCCCGAATCCTCGGGCAAAACGACCCTGGCTCTCCACGCCATCGCCGAGGCGCAGAAGAAGGGAGGCATCGCCGCCTTCATCGACGCCGAACATGCCCTCGACCCTGTCTATGCGCGCAACCTTGGCGTCGATATCGACGAGCTTTGGGTTTCCCAACCCGACAACGGCGAGCAGGCGCTCGACATCGCCGAATCCCTGATCCGTTCAGGCGCCGTGGACGTCATCGTCGTCGACTCCGTCGCAGCCCTGACTCCGCAAGCGGAGATCGAGGGCGAGATGGGCGACGCCCATGTCGGCCTCCAGGCCAGGCTCATGAGCCAGGCGCTGCGCAAGCTCGCCGGCACGCTCTCCAAAAGCAAGACCATCCTTATCTTCATCAATCAGATCCGCATGAAGATCGGCATCATGTTCGGAAACCCCGAAACGACGACGGGAGGCAACGCCCTCAAGTTCTACGCCTCGGTCCGCCTCGAAGTCCGCAAGATCGAGACCATCGAAAAGGGCGACGAAGATGCCACGGGCAACAGGGTCCGCGTGAAGGTCGTCAAGAACAAGGTGGCGCCGCCCTTCAGGCGCGCCGAACTCGATATCATATTCGGCAAGGGCATCTCCTGGTCAGCCTCCCTGCTCGATGCAGCGGTCAAATACTCGATCATCGACAAAAGGGGCGCATGGTTTACCATGGGCGAGGAAAAGGTGGGGCAGGGCAGGGAGAACGCCAAGCTCTACCTTGAGCAGAACCCCGACACGGCCGCCAAGGTGGAAGCTATCGTACGCGAAAAGATCTTCCAGAAATCAGCCTCGCAATCGGCGGCTGCTTCAGGCAGCGCCGCGTCTTCAGCCGCAATGGCCGCGGCCGCCGCCGATCCTCGAAAGGCCGCGGCGGCAACGGACGCTGCGGGCGTCATCAGCGCCGACGACCTATTCTAGGCAAGGCTGGCGGGAGGCTCATGGAGAAGGTCTGGCTCGGCATTGGATCAAATCTCGGCGAAAGCGAAACGCTCATTCGAGAAGCAGCTGCACTGCTCTCGGCCTTCATCGAGGATCTTCAACTCTCCGGGCTCTGGCGCTCCAAAGCCCGGTATGTCGAAAACCAGCCAGATTTCCTCAATGCCGCCGCCTGCGGGGCAACGAAATTGAATCCCCGCGAATTGCTCGCCGCAGTCAATGAAATCGAAACCGCCCTTGGCCGCGACCGCTCGGCAGTCGTGGCCAAGGGCGCCCGGACCATGGATATCGATATCCTTCTCTATGGCGCAGCGATCATTGCCGAGTCCGACCTCATCATTCCGCACCCCGGGATGCGCGAACGCAAATTCGTCCTCCTGCCGCTCGTGGAGATCGATCCGGACATCGCCGACCCTGTGAGCGGAAGACCGTTCAGAGAATTTCTCGCCGAGCTTCCCCCGCAGGGGATTTACCCGGCGCTGTCCTCCCGGTATGATTCGGTGTATCCGTGATGAACAGCACCCCAGACACCGAAATCGCGATAGCCGACGAAATTTCTGCGGCCGAATCGACCGGCACGCTCGCGCCTGATGCGGCCGGCGCTCGCCGAAGCTTCAAGCTCAAAGACTTTGAAGGCCCCCTCGACCTCCTCCTCTTCCTGATCAAGCGTAATGATATGAATATCTACGATATCCATATCGCGTCGATCACCGAACAGTACCTTGAGTGCCTTCACAGCGAGGAAGGCGTCGATCTCGACGAACTCTCCGAGTTCTACAACCTCGCGGCGACGCTCCTTCTCATCAAGTCGCGCATGCTCATGCCCTCGGGAGAGGACGACGACGAGGACTTCGACGACCCGCGGCAGAGCCTCATTGAAAAACTTATCGAGTACCAGAAGTACAAAAAGCTCTCAGGCCTCATGGAACAGCGCGAGATGGAAGTCGAGTGGACGCTCGAACGCTCCTGCATGCAGCGCACCCTGCCTTTCCCCGAGGAACCCAACGACGCTTCGCTCTGGGTCGATCTCGATGTGTGGGACCTTCTGCGCACCTTCTCGTCACTCGTCAACAATGTCAACGCCGAGCGCATCATCGACATGTACGAGGAGGTAACGATAAACGAGAAGGTAGCCCTCATGGCCGAGCTTCTTGCGAAAAACGGGCATTTCTCCTTCATCGAACTGATAACGCGCCCACGCTCGGCGCTCGACCTGGCATGCGCCTTCCTCGCCATGCTCGAATCCGTAAAAAACAAGCTGATCCGCATCAAGCAGCACCGGCTTTTCGGAGACATCCAGATATTCCCCTATATGAACGAGGTTTCCAATGGACAAGACGCCTGAGAGCGACGCTTCGATTATCGGAGCCATCCTGTTTCTTGAAAGCGAGCCGGCCTCCGAAGCTTACCTTGCGAAGACTTCCGGCTTATCAGAGGAGGAGGTTGCCGCCTCGCTCCAACGGCTCTGCGCCGAATACGAATCGCCCGTGCATGGTTTCGCTCCGATCAAGTCGGGAGGCGGCTGGATACTCGCGCCCAAAGTCGAGCTCTGGGAAGAGCTCAAGGACCACTACGGCAAGAAAAACGAGGCCAAGCTCTCCCGCGCGGCGATGGAAACCCTCTCGATCATCGCGTATTCGCAACCCATCACCAGGGCTGAAATCGAGGCCATACGCGGGGTGTCCGCCGATGGCATGATCCGTTTCCTCATGTCGCGCGACTTCATACAGGAAGCCGGAAAGCGCGATGTGCCAGGTAAGCCGATGCAATACGGCACGAGTCAGGAATTCCTCAAGTACTTCAAGCTCGGCTCGCTTTCAGACCTGCCCAAGCTCGGCGAGATCGAGCGCAACCGTTTCGACGCCACAGAGGGAGAACAAGGATGACCGCACCCAAGGATAAAACAAGGCTGCAAGCCTACCTCGCCAAGTGCGGCATCGGCTCGCGCCGAGCCTGCGAAGGCATCGTCGCCGCGGGGCGTGTTACGGTGAATGGCGCCCAGGCAAAGCTGGGCGACAGCGCGCAGGCGGGCGACGAAGTCCGCCTCGACGGCCGTATAATCCGGCCTCAAGAGAGGCTTCGCTATATCATCCTGAACAAGCCGGCTGGATTCGTATCCTCGATGGCTGACGAACGGGACAGGCCTGTCGCCGTTTCTCTGCTCGGCGCCGATATCGAAGAGCGCGTCTACAACGTCGGCCGTCTCGACCAGTGGTCTTCGGGCCTCCTTCTCTTCACCAACGACGGCGACCTTGCCGCCATCCTGGGCCATCCCAGCGGTGAAATCGACAAGGAGTACGCCATCGAGACCGATTTGCCGATTCCCGCCAACTTCCGCGAGGAATTCGAGGCGGGCGTCGAGGTCGAAGGAACGGTCTATAAGGCGCGGGCAGTCCGCATCGAATCGGAACGGATGATGCACGTCGTTTTAGTCGAAGGCAAGAACCGCGAAATTCGGCGCGTACTCGAGCATTTCGGCCTTCGCGCCCTCTCGCTCAGGCGCGAGAGAATCGGTCCGCTAATGCTTGGGAATCTCGCCGAGGGAGCGCATCGCGAACTCTCTGCCGAGGAAGTCGAGGCGCTCAGGGCATACTCCCCGAA
>Ga0116170_10006692_pt1 | contig 10042 bp, 4 predicted proteins | sample AD_JPNHW1_MetaG_FD_89797 | JGI IMG/M metagenome (GOLD analysis project Ga0116170, IMG submission 89797) | Active sludge microbial communities of municipal wastewater-treating anaerobic digesters from Japan - AD_JPNHW1_MetaG | ecosystem: Engineered > Bioreactor > Anaerobic > Digestate | place...
CAGTAAATGGTTTTTTTCTTGTTCCTGACCCTGAAAAGCGGCGTTTGCAATATATACAGGTGCCCGGTACGGATAATTTCAGGGTAAAACTGTAAAAAGAAGGTCAACAGTAAAAGTCGTATATGCATGCCATCAACATCGGCATCCGTTGCCATAACAATATTGTTATAGCGCAGGTTTTCAACACCATCTTCGATATTCAGCGAAGATTGCAGCAGGTTAAATTCTTCATTTTCGTAACAGACCTTTTTGGTCATTCCATAGCAATTCTGTGGTTTGCCCCTAAGGCTAAATACAGCCTGTGTATTAACATCGCGCGATTTGGTAATTGAGCCGCTTGCAGAGTCACCTTCGGTGATAAAGAGGGTGCTTTCATAACGGCGTTCATCATCGGTATTGTAATGAATGCGGCAATCGCGGAGTTTTTTATTATGAAGACTGACTTTTTTGATACTGTCTTTGGCCAGCTTTTTAATGGTAGCAAGTTCTTTGCGCTCTTTTTCAGACTGCAGAATCTTCCTATACAGGGTTTCGGCTGTATCAGAGTTCATATGCAGAAAATCGTCAAGGTGCTTTTTCAGGATATCCTGAATGTAGTTCCTGACGGTAGGGCCGTTGGGTTCAATGTACTGCGATCCCAGTTTGGTTTTGGTCTGTGATTCAAATACAGGTTCCTGTACTTTGATACTGATTGCTGATACTATTGATTCACGTATGTCGCTGGGTTCAAAATCCTTCTTGTAAAATTCACGTATTGTTTTAACAACCGCTTCGCGAAATGCCTGCTGGTGTGTACCTCCCTGAGTTGTGTGCTGCCCGTTAACGAAAGAATAATACTCCTCATTATACTTAGTTGCGCTGTGTGTAATAGCACATTCGAATCCGTTTTCCTTGATATGAATAATAGGGTAGAGGGTTGGGCCGTCGATATAGTTATTTAACAGGTCAAGCAAGCCATTTTTTGCAACAAACCGCTGGCCATTAAAATTAATCACAAGCCCGTTATTCAGGAAAGCGTAATTCCATAACATTTTTTCGATGTATTCCGGGATAAAATGAAAATTACCGAAAATTTTTTCGTCAGGAGTAAATTTGATCAGTGTGCCGTTGTATAATTCGGTGTTTGTTATTGCATGGTCTTTAATAATAACACCTTCCTGGAATTCAACGGTTTTAATTTTCTGTTCCCTTATGGATTGGGCTACAAAATATGATGAAAGCGCATTCACAGCTTTTGATCCCACGCCATTCAAACCGACAGTTTTGCTAAAAACTTTGGAATCATATTTAGCCCCGGTATTGATTTTTGACACACAATCGGCCACCTTGTTCAATGGGATGCCGCGCCCGTAATCGCGTACGGTTACAGTTTGGTCTTTAAGGGTTATTTCAATGGTTCTGCCGTTGCCCATGATAAACTCATCAATGGCATTATCAATGGTTTCTTTAAGAAGAACATAAATTCCGTCATCGGGTGATGTTCCGTCACCGAGCTTGCCAATATACATTCCGGGACGCTGCCTGATGTGCTCATTCCACTCAAGCGTACGTACGGCGTCATCATTATAAATGCCGGTATTCATCTGAAAAAAATTTATGCAAAATTACGGATACTTTCCATGTAAGTAGCTTGTTGCCTGAAATTTTTATCAACAATTCCCGGTGAATCTATACAACAGGCCAGGTATCCGAATCATTAACCTTTTATAAAAAAACTATACATTTGCATAAAACTCAGTAAGTGCTTTTTGAAGATACATACCTTACGATTACGGCCAGATCAGACAGTGTTTTTCGCGACCGTGCAAGCCGTTTTATAGGACTGGCGATTCCTGTGAACAACGAACATGAAATGAAGCAGGAGCTTGACAAGATACGGAAGGAGTATTTTGATGCTACACACCATTGTTATGCATTTCGTCTCGGCTATGATAAATCCGTTTTCCGGGCAAATGATGACGGGGAGCCTTCAGGCAGTGCCGGAAGGCCTATCCTGGGACAAATACAGTCAAAAGATCTTACCAACATTCTTGTTGTGGTTGTCCGATATTACGGAGGAACCAAACTTGGGGTTCCCGGGCTGATCAATGCATATAAAACTGCCGCAAAAGAGGCTATTGAAAGCAATACCATCATTGAAAAGACGGTAAATGATGTTTATGAAGTAATATTCAGTTATGAGCAGATGAATGATGTGATGAGGATACTTAAGGAAGATAATATTAAACCACTATCGCAGAATTTTGATAACAGTTGCCGCATTGAATTTTCCGTAAGAAAACTTTTAGCCGGAAAGGTTCATGATAAACTGGAGATGCTGAAAGGAATAACATTAAGCTATTTAAGGACAGTATAGCCGACAAATTCAAGATTTGTTTTCATTTTTCTACTGATTTATTGTCTGCTCTTTGTAATAATTCCGGATGTATGGATTGATAATATGAAGGTTACATTTTCCGGCAATTAATACCATCTGTATTTTCCCTGTGCATTAAGCTCTATCTTGTCGTTATCAACAAGCCATTGCAGCACTTTTATCAGGTGGTCTTCATTGATCCCTTTTAATTTTTCAATTATTTCTTCAAGGTTTAATGCTTCATTATTAATATGCGGCCTGAGGGTGTCCACAATTTTATCAAACTCCATCTCCGTGAGGCCAAGTTCGTTGCGTTTCAGGCATACATCGCATATACCGCATCGTTTACCGTTTTTTTCACCGAAATAATTTAACAAAAATTGATTGCGGCATTTGGTATTGCCGGCTACATATTCTGTCATGGCTTCGAGCCTTTCCAGCGCTTTATCTTTAAGCTCCTTATAATTCCTGTCGGAGATCATCAACCCGCGATCATCAAGTCGTTCGCATGAAAAAGTCAGTTTCGGAAGGCTGCTTCGGGGATTATATAATACCACATCCTGCTTAACGAGTTCGTTCAAAGTTTTTACAACTGCCACAGTATCGGTATTTATTTTTCTTGCAATTTCGTTTTCATCAATTTTTACAAAATCATTAAACAGCCCGCTATACAGGCGTAATATGAGTTTAATGAACGGATCATATTTGGGGTTGGACAGTTGAAACTTATACAATGCTTTATTGTCAGGAATGAAATGCAATTTGGAAACATCATTAAATGCATCAGAAAGGCTGATATATCCTTCTTTTTCAAGAAATTTCAGACAATTGTATACAATAATGTGCGATAGGTCATAGTGCTCGCTGAATTCATTAATGTCAAAAACATAAGTGGTATCGGCCCCCGTTCCCACAGCCAACTGATAGAAATTGCCCAGACAGTTATATACTTTCCGGATCAGATCCTTTTCGGGATAGGTTGTCTCGAAATTTTTAAATGCATCAATGATGTCCGCGTTTTCATATAACAATACAGCAAAGGCTTTTTTTTCATCCCTGCCGGCCCGTCCGGCCTCCTGGAAATAAGCTTCGATACAATCGGGCAAGTCGAGATGTACTACAAATCGCACGTCAGGCTTGTCGATGCCCATACCAAAAGCGTTGGTGCATACCATCACCTTTTTTTCATTTTTTTGCCAGGCAGATTGTTTTTTATCCCTCAGGGCCGGCTCTAATCCTGCGTGGTAGAAATCTGCACTAACTTTATTCTGGCTTAAAAAATCTGAAATTAACTTGGCTTTTTTTCGGTTACGTACATAAACGATGCCCGATCCTTTATTTTTTTCAGCAATTTTAAGCAGCATTTGCAGCTTGTTTTCTTCTTTTCTGACGAAGTATGAAAGATTTTTGCGTTCATAGCTTGCCTGAATTATATTGCTTTTTTTGAACAGCAGTTTTTTCTGTATGTCACTTACCACTTCAGGTGTAGCTGTGGCAGTCAGGGCGAGTATGGGTATACCTGGAATATACTCGCGGATTTCAGCTATCTGCAAGTAGGGTGGCCTGAAATCATACCCCCATTGCGAGATGCAATGAGCCTCATCAACTGCAAAAAGGTTCACATTAAGCCGCTTCAGCTTTTCACGGAAAAGGCTTGTTGTAAGGCGTTCCGGTGAAAGATATAGCAGCTTGACGTTTTTATCAAAAACGGCATTATCAAAAGCTATGTCAATTTCATAGCGGCTCATGCCCGAATACACTGCAATGGCCTTGATACCGCGTTTTTCAAGGTTATCTACCTGGTCCTTCATCAATGCAATCAATGGCGATACCACGATACATAATCCTTCTTTTGCCAATGCCGGAACCTGGTAACAAAGTGATTTTCCGCCACCGGTAGGCAACAGGGCCAGGGTGTCGTTGCCATCCAGCACCGAACGGATGATGTCTTCCTGCATCGGACGGAAAGAAGAGTATCCCCAGTATTTTGTAAGGATTTGTTGTATTGTCACCCTGATGGTTTTTTTGCTAAGTTACGTTTTTAAAATATAATCTGAAAAAAATCAATTATTATTCTTCAGCTTGAACATTTATTTTTAATTTGAATTACGCGATATGTGTAATGTTTAATAAATATTTTTTTGATTCATAACCTTTGAATTGAATTAAATACAGCAATAATAATACTTCCAGAGAATTTTATCCTGAAATATGTCCATTAAGCCTATTATTAGAAATACTGACTGAAAATGAAGCGCATTATTTCAGCATTCGTAAACTGATTTCGCAACTCCAGTGAGATTTGATTACAGCAAATGCAAAAGATCGCAGGGCATATGCAATTTTATGCAAGAATTTTATCAACAGGCACCGGCTGGGTGCGCCGAGTACTGTTCAGAGAAGCCTTGATGCAATTATTAAAAAGGAATTGATTTATGAGGAAAATAATTCTTATTATATTTACGATGTTTTTCGGTAACTGGCTTGCAATGAAAATGAGGTAGTTTTTGGTATAAATTTCTTTCTGTTTATGGGCAAAAAAAATAAACAAACAGTTAAGGTTTCTCCGTCAGGCAAACGTTATCAGGTGTCAGCACCAACTTCTGACCCGGGTATTAAAATAAATATTGCAGGCGATAGGAAAAAGGAATTGATCTTTGCCGCTGCCGCATTGATTATTACACTGATTGTATATATACCTTCATTAGGTAATGATTTTATTGTCAACTGGGACGATGGCGGATATATACACGAATATGAGCTGATACATAAAATAAACTGGGGTAATTTTATTACGATTTTAAATCCGACAACTTTTTATAAAGGAAATTATCACCCCCTTACAACTTTTTCATGGGCGTTAGAGTATTCCATAGCCGGGCAAAATGCATTTTTATATCATCTGGATAACCTATTGCTTCATTTAATAAATGTGCTGCTTGTTTTTGTATTTATTAAGCTGATTTCAAAGCGTATCTCAATAGCTGCTTTCGTTGCATTACTATTTGGCATACATCCTATGCATGTAGAATCTGTGGCCTGGATATCCGAGCGCAAGGACGTATTGTATACAGCCTTTTTTCTGCTGTCGCTGATTCAATATTATTATTTTATTGAACGTAAACAGTCCAAACGACGATATTATATACTGGCTTTTATTTTTTATTTCCTTTCCATGTTGTCAAAATCTGCAGCTGTTATTTTGCCAATTGTCATGTTTGTGGTTGACTATTATTTAAAACGAAAGCTGAATTTGAAGCTTATCCTTGAAAAAGTTCCATTTATTGCACTTTCCATTGTTTTTGGTGTTATTGCGGTGTTTTCGCAAAATGAAAAGGGAGCCATTCATGATCTGGCGCCAATGTTTACTATTTTTGAGCGCTTCCTGATCGTATGCCATTCAACCATGACATACATCTGGAAATTGTTTGTTCCTGTCAACCTTGCGGCAATGTATCCTTATCCGGGCAGAACAGATGGGCTCTTCCCGGTAATTTATTTTATTGCACCATTTATTGTTTTGTCATTTACAGGACTGATCATTTTTTCAAAGAAATTCGGAAGGGATTATATTTTCGGAACCTTGTTTTTCATTGTCACTATTGCTTTGGTCATCCAGATAATTCCTGTTGGCGGTGCCGCATTGGCCGAGCGATATTCTTATGTTCCCTATATCGGGTTATTTTTTATCCTGGGAAAAATGTATGATAATGCCATACAGAGCAAATCTGAAAAGCTAAGAAAAACAGGCCCGTTTCTTCATATTGTTGTTGCATTGTTTATAATTTTCTTTTCCGTTCTGACCTGGCAGCGCATTGGCAAATGGAAAAACGGGGAGATTCTGATGCGTGACTTATCAAAGGTATTTCCATATTTGCCATTTTCATACAATAATCTTGGGTATTACTATTATCACTGGACAAAAGATTATAATAAGGCCATTAATGAATATAATGCAGCAATCCAGGTTGATTCAGCCTATTACCAGGCATGGAGCAACAGGGGTGTGGTATATAATAATATGGAGAAGCATGATGAAGCTGTTCGGGATTTCAGTATGTGTCTGAAAATAAATCCTGAAGATAAGGATGCCCTTATCGGGAAAGCAAATTCATTAAGCGCTTTGCGGCAATTCGAAGAATCGCTTCCGTTTTATGATCATTACTTAAAGATCATGCCTGAGGATGCCAATGCTATTCTGAAAAAAGGTACTGCGCTTGTTCAGCTCGGACGGTACGATGAGGCATTACAAAATTTTGATTTGAGTAAAAAACTCAATCCTGAAAATTATGAGCTTTATTTTTGGTATGGCCTGGCATATTTCAAAAAGGGCGATTATCAACTTGCGCTTGAAAACCTTGATAATTCAATAAAACTAAACACGTCAAGGGCTGAAATCTATTCATGGCGAGGGTTGGCAAAATATCATCTAAAGATGACAGATGACGCGATACAGGATTATTCAACAGCCATTCAAATGAATCCTAATGATGCGTCGGCTTTTGTAAACCGTTCTGTTGCATTTTTTGATAAAAGCGATTATCAGAGGGCGTGGGAAGATATTAATACCGCCGGCAGAATGAAGTACCCTCTTGATAAGGCATATTTCATGAAGCTCCAAGCTATTATTTCAAAATCTGTAAAATAGTTTTTGAGCCAATCGGTAAATTTGGCCCTGGTTACTTTCGGTAATATTATTGTTTCGTTTTGCTGTTTTCAACAGCTTATTCAAACCGGCTTATGATTTATAAACGATGGTGTTAATATTCATTCCTGCCCCTACAGAAGCAAATACAATCATATCACCAACACATATGGTATGAGGCTCCAGTTTCCCTTTAAGAATAAGATCGAGCAAGGTGGGTAATGTAGCAACTGATGAATTACCAAGCCACGAAATTGACATGGGCATTATATCTTTAACAACATCTTTAATATTATACAGGTTAAAAAGCCTTTTTAATATGGCATCATCCATTTTGCCATTAGCCTGATGGATCAATATCTTTTTTATTTCTGTAATCTGTATCATGGCTTTGTCCAGGCAATCTTTTATTGACTGGGGAACTTTTTCCAGTGCATACTGGTACAGTTTTTTTCCGTTCATTTTTAGAAACAGCTGCTTTTTATCTTTGTATTCAGGATTATAGGATTTATCCATGCAAAGCATTTTGGAATACTGCAATGTATCTGAACGTGTGCTGTGAGCTATTATTCCGATAGGTTCCGGGCTTTCTTTAGCTTCAAGAATCACAGCTCCCGCGCCGTCAGCATATAATAAACTGTCACGGTCGTGGGGGTCACAAACTCTAGATAAAGTTTCAGCACCAATAACCAGTATTTTTTTTGCATCGCCGGATCGTATATAATAATCAGCCTGTATCATGGCCTGAAGCCATCCCGGGCAGCCAAAAGGCAGATCATACGAAATAGTATATGGATTTATAATCCCCAGCTTGTGTTTTACGCGTGCTGCCAGGCATGGAACAAAATCGCCATGGTTATTATCGCTGCGTACATCACCAAAATTATGGGCTACAATAATATAATCAAGCTCTTCTTTGTCAATACCTGAAGATTTTAATGCTTCTTCAGCTGCGAAACCAGCAATGTCGGAGGTAACTAAATCGTCAGTAACATAGCGCCTTTCAGCAATTGTTGTTATTTCAAGAAATTTATCAATTATTTCACGACTGGTAACGTCAAATTTCTGACCTTCAGCAGTGTAAAATTCATTATTTAAAAAATCCTCATTGCTGATATTTCTTGTCGGAATATAACAACCTGTTCCCGTTATCACGCTGTAAATGCTACTCTTCATAGATAATTAATTACTTGCTCAAAAAGTGAATTGTCCTGTATATTATTTAAAAACCATGTTTGCTATTCAGTTTGCGATTTATGTATCCAGGATACATAAAAAGTGCCCCAAACAGTTTGCTGTAAAAGTACAAAAATTTCTCATATCTAAAAGTAATATAACAAATTGAAATATTGGAGTGCCAACAACTAATATGTTGTAATGCTTATGGATAATGAAGTTTGATGAAATGCTGCCCGGTATTACAGAAAACTTTCAAATAAAATGGCACACGAGGCACCTGGTTTTATGTCATCAAAACATTCATTCTTTTTTGTAAGAGTGCGGAGTACACGTACAAAGTATTAATGAATTGATAATATGAGGTTAATTTTTAATTACAATGCCCAAGAGCTCATGAATATAAGTAATGTATAAGAATAATAAGTATTGCAATTATTGTAACTATTCACCCTAAAGTAACTATCATAATAAGGTTCTATACGGTTTGATATTCTTGTTATTCAGCATGTTTTTTTTATCTCGCGAATTAAAAATAGATTCCTCACGTTGTTCGGAATGACATGCCAATTTTGGTGGGTACAGGAGGAGGAAGGCAGCGGAGCGCCATGCGCTCCGCTGTCTTCCTCCTCCCCAATAACAAACCACAATGTCATTCCGAATGGAGTGAAGCGAAATGAGGAATCTCAATGTTCCCTTTTATTTCAATGGGCTGAATGGTTACCAATTATTTACAGTTTTGTATAGCCTGAAAAATCCAATAGAATTTTTTACTCTTCGGGTCAGCATATAATATCTTATAGTTCAAAAATATTATATTGCATCTGATAATTTATTGCAGGGGCTTTCTGGCCTGTTTCCACATTGTTCATATTCATCAATAAACTTCACTTTGTTTTTTTGCAAACAGTGTCAGAATAGGAACACAGTTTTTTAAGCAAATATTAAATATGAAAAATCAGGATTATAATTCGATATATTGCTGAAACATCATTTGGAGAAAGGCTTTGCCCTGCCTGAGAGAGCGATCTGAATGAATATTATTGATCGTCGTTTTATTGGTTATGGCAGTTTTAAGGTTATTGTCATATACTACTTCATTACTGTCTGTAATAAACCCGAACCCGTCATCGAACGTGTAAAATGCAAACCCGCATTCATATTTGTTCATGATATTCTTGCCCCATGAAAACTCTGAATTTTTTATCTTCAACTGAGCAAGAAGTGTGGGGGCAATATCCAGGTGAGATATAGTCTTTGAAATGGTTTTACCCCTGTACTCAGGTTTTAGAACATCACCATACAAAAGCAGTGGTATGTGATGGCGCGCGGGCTCGTTGTACTTGCGTTCGAGCGGATGTTTGTGCGCATGGTCGGCTGTGATAATAAACAATGTATTTGCATACCATGATTCATGTTGGGCTTTTTGCAGGTACTCATAAAGGCATTTTGCTGTGTAATGAGCTGTATTATGAAAAAGGTCGTTTTCGGTTTTATCAGGAAATACTTTTTCAACATCCGCAACAAAATATTCGTGGTTCGTGAGGCTGAGAACAGTGGAGAAGAATGGTTGGCTCATTGCATTCAATTCGCCGAGATGATAGTTAAACACATCTTCATCATAAGCGCCCCAGTCGGTATTACGTTTATGCGGAATGTCATCCCTGTCTTTGATGGTGCGGGTACCGGCCATTTGCAGGTATGTTTCGGTGTTGGCATAGGAGAGGTCGCCGCCATAATAAAAAGAAGTGTTATAGTTACTTTCGTTCAGTGTTTTTATCAGGTTGGGAAGCTTGTCGAATTTTTCAAAATTTTTAATGATAGATGTTCTGGGCTGAGCAGGAAAACTACTAAGAATAGCCACA
>Ga0116170_10006694_pt1 | contig 10041 bp, 10 predicted proteins | sample AD_JPNHW1_MetaG_FD_89797 | JGI IMG/M metagenome (GOLD analysis project Ga0116170, IMG submission 89797) | Active sludge microbial communities of municipal wastewater-treating anaerobic digesters from Japan - AD_JPNHW1_MetaG | ecosystem: Engineered > Bioreactor > Anaerobic > Digestate | place...
CATCAAGTCGGTCGGAAAAGCCGGCCAGGGCATGACATTGATTGTGGGGATGGCCCCACCCAGGTCGGGTTCGATCGCAAGGGGTTGATCAGGAGAGATGTGGATGTCATCTCCCATTTCTTCCCATGTCACCCCAATTCTCCCCATTACTAGCCTGATCATATCCAGGTATTGCACACCGGCTTTGCGAATGACCAGGTCGCCATGCGTAACCGCGGCAGCGCCGATGAAGCTAACCACCTCGAGGTAATCCGGTCCGATCTCAAACTCACCGCCGTGCAGCTTCTGCACGCCTTCAATTTGAAGTGTATTCGAACCTATGTTTTCGATGTGTGCGCCCAATTTGTTGAGTAGTGCACACAGTTCCTGGATATGCGGCTCGCTGGCTGCATTGCGAATGACCGAATGACCCTTGGCCAGCACGCAAGCCATAATGGCATTTTCCGTGGCAGTCACGCTCGCTTCGTCCAGGAGGATATCAGCTCCGGTGAGCCCATTTGCCTTGAAGTCGAATCCACGGTCGAAGCTGACTTGCGCGCCGAGTTTCTCCAGCGCAAGCAGGTGGGTGTCCACGCGCCGCCTGCCGATCACATCTCCTCCCGGGGGAGGAAGCTGCAAGTTACCAACTTTTGCGACCATTGGACCAGCCAGCAGGATGGAAGCGCGGATTTTCCGGCATAGGTCCGGGTCAAGATCAGCCGGATGGATCTCCTTGGCCTGGATCTTCCACACATTGGGTTCAAGCACTTCGATCGAGACCCCCAGGCTCTCGATCAGCCTGCCCATGGTCCTCACATCCTGGATATCCGGCACATTTCGTAAGATCACCGGCTCTTCTGTAAGCAAGCAGGCAGCAATCAGCGGTAGAGCGGCATTTTTGTTCCCTCCAGGTGTAACTTCACCTTTGAGCGGAGTACCCCCGAAGATCGTAAATTTGTCCACAGTAACCTCCGTGACTTATAGTACCTTAATGATACTCGAACTTTTCATATGAATTGACATGACACATGGTAAATGCATTCATGCAGATCATGGTGTTGCTTGTTCCGGCATGAGCGGATTCGTGTATACTCAAGGAATTCCACAACGCAAGAGGAAAAATGGTCACAATTGAGAAAGTAAACCTGGATTCCAAATCAGCAGTAAATGAATTTGTGAATTTTCAATACGAACTATACAGGGATGTACCCCAGTTCTGCCCGCCTTTTCGAGCTGACATTAAGTTAATGCTCAACAAAAAGAAGCATCCATTTTTCGAGTTTTCCGACGGTGAATTCTATGTAGCCCGGAAAGACGGAAAAATGGCCGGCAGGATCGGTGTTTTCGTCAATAATCCTTTTAATGATTATCACAAAGTAAAAAAAGGTCAGTTCTACCTGTTTGAGTGCATCGATGACCAGGAAGTGGCAGATGCGTTATTCAAGACGGCTTTCACATGGTGCAAAGACCATGGTCTGGATGAAATTGTTGGACCAAAAGGGTTATCAGCTTTTGATGGTTATGGGATCCTCGAAAAAGGGTATGAGCATCACCAGATGATGACGATGATGAATTTCAACTTCCCGTATTATGTAAAACTGGTGGAGAACCTGGGCTTTGAAAAGGAGGTTGATTTTGTTTCATGTTACGTGAAAAGTGACCAGTTCATTATTCCCGAAAAGATCAGGCTGGTGGCAGAAAAAGTGCTGGAACGCGGCAGTTTCAAGATCGAAAAATTTGCATCCAAGAGGCAGATGTTACGTGAATTTGGTGACAAAATCGGCATAGCGTATAACAATGCGTTTGTCAATAATTGGGAGTACTATCCGCTTTCTGAGGCAGAGATCAAGATGCTGATCAAGAATCTCATGGAGGTGATCGATCCGAAATTGATCAAGTTGATCACTTATCACGGGGAAATTGTCGGATTTTTGATCGCTTTTCCGGATATATCGGAATCGTTGAAGCGTCACAATGGCCGCATCACCCCGGCTGCGATTATCGATCTGCTCTACTCGATGAAGCGGACCAAGTGGGTGGCTTTAAACGGAGCGGGCGTTCTTCCCGAATACCAGGGAAGGGGCGGAAATGCACTGTTGTACGTGGAAATGGAAAAGACATTGAATTCATATGGATTCGAAAATTGGGAATTTACCCAGGTTGCTGAGACGGCCGTGCAAATGCGCAAGGACCTGGTAACATCAGGTGGTGATCCATACAAGAATCATCGTGTGTATCATAAAAAGATCTAGAGAAAATGACCTCGCGAGAGGTCTTTTTTTACCATGGAAAGCACCGTTATAATTGCACTCTAAGGTGAATAATTGCAGAAAAGATCGCAACTTTCAACAGTGATTATTTTGGTGGTCCTGGTTATCCTGGCTGCTATCGGGTTGACCTTTGGAAACCTGCAACTGCTTAAGTCCAACCAGGGAGGTGAGGACTTCCAGACGCATTTGCAAGCAGCGCGGGTATTTCTTGACCAGGGGACAAGCCCTTATCCGCAATTAGAATCTGAGGAATCTTTATCGACAACTCAGGAGTCATCCACCCAAACTGAAGGGGTTACCCGCACCCCAACGCCTGAATTTGCGGGTGCCGCTGATGATGCCCAGGCAACCGATCCGCAGGTTACACAGCCTGTTGTCCCGGGCACTACCACGGAGGAATCGAACTCACAGGTCCAGGTTGGGACTCAACCCTCGGCTGAGAACTCCACGTTTCGCTCGCCATTATATGTATTGCTTGTGTATGTTCCACTCGCCTTGATTAAGGACCCTGATCTCGCGCATGCGATCTGGATGACGACATTAGAGTTGTTGCTTATTTATGTCGGGTTTGCCTCGGTGCGCTGGATTCGTTGGAAGAGACCACTCCTGATCAGCTTCCTGTTGATGCTTTATACGTTATTTACTTACACTTCCTTTTCGTCCATTCTGAATGGATCCATGAGTATTTTCAGCCTGGCGTGCATGGTCCTGGTCATCACTGCCATGAAACGCGGACAGGATGAAATCGCTGGTATTGCATTGGCACTTTCACTGTTCAGTCCAGAGACTGCCTATGTTACCGTGTTGTTTCTACTGGTTTGGTCGGTAATAAACAATCGACGATCGGTACTTTTCTGGTTCCTGGGCGTGTTATTACTTCTGGTCGGGTTTTCGATGCTGCTCATTCCTGATTGGGTGCCCCAGTACGTGCGCATGATGTTTCCAATTGGAGGAAACAACCCGGGAAACGCTGGGATTTTGGCAACAAGTGGGTTCGGCGGGATTAATCTACGGCTGACAATCGCGAAAAATGCCATCCTGTTAATTGTCCTCGTGGTGGAATGGTTCGTTGTGCGCACCCGCAATCCGCTGCGGCTGGTCTGGGTGACTTTGTTAAGCATGGCTTTATCAATTTGGATCGGGGTAAATGTAAATCCTGATGCATCGCTATTCATCTTGCCGGCTGTTCTCTTTGCGTTAAGTTTGTTCTATGCCCGCTGGAAAGAGAGTTCTTATCCGACCATGTCACTCGTCCTGATGTTGCTGTTTGGGTTGGGATGGATCTTCTCCAGTTTTGTGTTTGGCAGCACTGACGCGATGCCGGTGGTGATCATGAATGGCATTGTTTTGCCAGGTTTGGGTGTTCTCCTTTTATATTGGTCGAGATGGTGGATCCTCTATTCCACCTCGCAAAATCTTGAATAGAGAATATCGCTAATACTTCTCAGCAAATCCCTGAAAATTGTTACCCGGATATTATGCACAAATTGATGCCATATGTTAAAATTGTAAGGTTTGCGATTAATTTCTAATGGCATTATTAATCAGTTTGCCATTTACACTTTTATTCAGGTAAGGAGAATCATATGACAAAGACAATAGGCATCCTGACGGGCGGTGGTGATGTTCCCGGTTTGAATCCTGCCATCAAATCCGTAGCAATGAACGCTTTTGAAAATGGCTACAAAATGGTGGGCATCCGTAAGGGATGGGCAGGCTTGTTAAAATACAACCTGGACGAACCATCCACCCACGATTACTACATCCGCAACCTGACCCGTGAGGACGTGCGCACAGTGGACCGCACCGGCGGTACCTTCCTGCACACTTCCCGCACGAATCCCCAAAAAGTGAAAGAGGCAGATATCCCGGATTTCCTCAAGAATTCCAGCTACGGCAAGAAGCTGGATAACGGGTATATGGATTATACGGATTACGTTCTAAAGGTACTGGATCATCTTGGTATTGACACGCTGGTCTCCATCGGCGGTGATGATACCCTGAGTTTCTCCGTCCGCCTGAACAAAGAGGGTTTCCCAATCGTGGGTATTCCCAAGACTATGGATAATGACGTCTTTGGTACCGATTACTGCATCGGTTTTTCAACCGCGGTCACACGCAGCGTGGATTTCATCACCAATATGCGCACCAGCGTAGGATCGCATGAGCGAATCGGTGTGGTGGAACTGTTCGGACGCAATTCCGGCGAGACCAGCCTGATCTCCGCCTACCTGAGTTATGTGGATCGCGCGATCATCTCCGAGGTACCGTTTGAAATCGAAAAACTGGCCAATTTCCTGGTGGAAGACAAACGCAACAACACCTCCAATTACTGCATGATGACCATCAGCGAAGGCGCCATCATGGAAGGCGGGTTGATCGTCGAGACTGGTGAAGCGGATGCATACGGGCATCGCAAGTTGGGCGGTGTCGGTGAACAAACCGCGGCGGAATTAAAACGCATCACCGGCCAGGACATCATGTACCAACAATTAGGATATCTGATGCGCTCCGGTGTGCCTGATTCACTGGACCGCATGGTGGCCATGTCCTTTGGCAACCTGGCTGAGCAGTTGATCAAGCGCAACGAGACTGGCAAACTTGTGGCTTTGCACGGTGGAAAATATACTACAGTGCCCATCAATATGGTGCTGGCCGGACAGAAGCGTGTGGACATCGCCAGTTTCTACGATATTGACCATTACCTGCCCAAAATCCGCGATTTCATGGGCATTCCAATGTTCCTAAGCTAAGGAAATCGCGACGATCATTCAGGAACATGACCAATAATCCTCAGAAGATCCTTCCCGGACGCTACGTTGTGGTCCCGCGCACTATCATTTTCATCCTGCGCGGTAAGGAAGTTCTGCTGCAAAAAGGGTCTCAACACAAAAAAATATACCCCGGTTACTTGAATGGAATAGGCGGACACCTGGAGAGAGGCGAAGATGTGCTCTCAGGTGCCCGCCGTGAGTTATACGAAGAAGCTAACATCGACTGTGATGACCTACGCATGGCTGGTACGATCATGATCGATGTGGACCCGGGGCAGGGCATTCTGCTTTTTGTTCTAACAGGGGAGACGATCACGGGGGTACCCCAGGGCTCAGATGAAGGGGCTTTGGAATGGGTACCTGTAGATCAATTGATCGGGCGTCAGGTGGTTGAAGATGTTCCTGAGTTAGTTACGCAGGTCATGAAGTTCAAGAAAACTGGCACATTATTCTTTGCCAAGTACCTGTACACGGAATCCGGACAGCGAATCGCGACCTTCTATTAGGTTTCCTGCCGAATTCTGTCGTAAAAAACCAGCAAGGTCGACCCGTATTTCCGCTGTTCAAATTCCACCAGGTTTTTCAATTCCTGAGGCGAATACTCAACCGGATGGATCTGAACAATCACCCAGCCATCATCGGTAAGCAATCCCATATTTTCATCCACCAGCTTAAGAGCCTGGCTCCACATGTCTTTGTATTGTGGCGGAGCGATGTAGATATAGTCGAACGAGGAAGTTCCGGGGTTTGAGAGGAAGCGGAATGAATCGGTCTGGACCACTTTGCCTGCATCCTGCGTGCGCGTCCGGATCAGGTTATCCTTGATCGTCGCAACAGCCTTGGAATTGAGCTCCAGGAAGAGGCAGGAGAGCGCACCGCGGCTGAGCGCTTCAATACCGACGCTGCCGGTTCCACCGAATACATCCAGGAACGTAGCTCCAACGATATCCCCGGAGAGGATGTTAAAAAGTGCCTCCTTCACCCGGTCTGTTATCGGGCGGGTTGAATCTCCGGGAACTGGAGCCAGGCGGATTCCCCGGGCTTTTCCGCCTATGATGCGCGGGTTGGACATTTACGTGTACCTTTCGACGGCATTCCGCACCGCGAGGATATTGGCATGGGGAGCGATGATCGGCAGCACACAACCGGTTCCGAGGATAAACCTTTCGCCATTTGTTGATTCGATGGCAGCGTTTGCTTCAGCTGTCACCGCGGCAGGTGTTTGATAGGCCAGCGTGTTCCATTGCTTGAGACCTCCGCAAACCGCTCCTGGGAACTGCTTTTTACCATCCGCAAGGGAAGGTACTGTCTCCTGGTCATGCCAGTTCAGGATGGCTGCCGGCAGAGTGCTGACCTCATCGAAGTAAATATTCTTACCATGTACGTGAATCAGGTTGAGCCAAAGCCCTTTGACCGTGTCCAATATCTGACGATCAAATTGGAGGACAAAAGAGCGAAATTCTTCAAGCCCCAGCAAATGAGCCTGTGCGTGTTGAATGGCAAAGAAGATCCCGTCGATCTGAGTCTTTTTACACTCTTCCACAAATGCCAGGGTATTCTCCGTGATCCGCTTCAAACCTTCCATAACCGCCTGGGGATGCAGACGCATGTGGGCGATCAGAGTATCGTTTCCGGCCAGGTTCTTGGCTTGCGATAAAGGGTCGAAAATGGTTTGAATCACTGGGGTATTTGCTTCAACCTCTCCCCGGATCAGCCGAATGGCCTCCAGCGTAGCGCCCAGTCTGCCATCATGAGGGGATAGATCGGGTAGTTTTAGCCAATCTTCAGGTTCCTTGACCGGTCGATTAGTGTATTCACGCGTGCCCTCAGGGCTGCCGCGCCATTCATCCAGCGATCCATAGCCTTTCAGGCAGTAAGAGGATGCCGGGGTGATCTTAACGAAATCGAAATCGTAGGTTTCCTGGAAAAGAACGATCGAGTGGGCCAGGTCCTGCGGAGACTGGTCGTCCACAGGAAAGTGCCGCCACAAGGCTACTGGCGGACGATCAACCTTTTGCCCGCTTATGCAGGCTTCCATGCGCTGTCTATGATCCATTGGTTTCCTCCCTCGGGTTTGCAGGGGAACGAAAAGTCCAAAAACGGTTGATGAAGTAATTCCATAGCATGACCACGCCGATCACAATGGCGAGGGCAAGGTTGTGTCCGACGATCGTGGGGGTCAGCAGGTTGGGGACGTATTTCCCGGCCAGAGGGATGAGCAGTTTCTCAAGAAAAGCAAACAGGGGCGTACGGATTAACAACCCGGCGACGCTTACAATTCCGAACTGGGTCAACTGTTTAAGCGCAGGAGTGCTACGAGTCTCCGGAAAGGTCCAAATCCTGTTTAAGACGAAATTATTGAGCACGGCCAACGAGAACGAGATCACACTCGAAGGGATTGATGGAAAGTGCAATACCGACGCAAGCAGGTTAAACACGCCAAAGTCGATGACCGAACCGATCGCTCCGACCACGCCAAAGCGCAGGAATTGCCTTAATTTGATAGATTTTTGAACTGCTGCCATTTATTCCAGCGTTTGCCTGGTCTGGAAGTACTCAATCGTCGCGCGCAAGCCTTCTTCCAGTTTGACTTTTGGCTCCCATTGCAGGATCTCGCGGGCACGCGTGATCTCAGGCTGACGTCTCTGCGGATCGTCACCCAGGCGTTTGTCAGCCTTGTAGATGATACCCGCTGGATTGCCGGTCAGCTCGTTGATGCGTTTTGCGAATTCGAGAATGGAAATTTCAGCCGGATTGCCAATATTGACAGGGTAATGCTCATTTGACATCAGCAAGCGATAAATTCCTTCAATCAGATCGTTCACATAGCAGAAACTGCGCGTTTGTAGCCCATCCCCATAGACAGTCAGGGGTTCGTGCTTCATTGCCTGGTCGATGAAATTGGGAACGACACGCCCGTCATCAATTCGCATGCGCGGACCGTAGGTGTTGAAAATGCGCACAATGCGCGTATCCACGCCGTGAAAACGATGATAAGCCATGGTCATGGCTTCGGCAAACCGCTTGGCTTCATCATAGACCGAACGAAAACCGATCGGATCAGCGTGCCCCCAATAGGTCTCTTTTTGAGGATGAACTTCCGGATCTCCATAGATCTCGCTGGTGGAAGCGAGCAGGAAGCGCGCATTGTTGGCTTTGGCGACCCCCAGGGTGTTGTGGGTGCCGAGGGCTCCTGCTTTCATGGTTTGAATGGGTAAACTCGGGTAACTGAAGGGGTAGGCGGGATTCGGGCTGGCAGGGGAAGCAAAATGGAGCACAGCATCCAACTTACCGGGGACAAAGATGTATTCGGAGACATCGTGTTTGATAAAGGAAAAATTCTCATTACCCGCCAGGTGCGCCAGATTATCCGGGCTGCCAGTAATGAAATTGTCCATCCCGACGACGGAATGTCCTTTGGAAAGCAGCAGGTCACAAAGATGTGATCCAAGGAAACCTGCTGCACCAGTGATTAGTACTCTCATTGCCAACCTCCAACAATACTTTATTGAACTTGGGTTATAATCATTTCGGTTAAATTAACCTGGTAATTATAGCATGAGTGACATCGTCCCGGATTCCAACGACAGGAACGCTTCAGCCAGGGTTGAAGCGCTCTTATTTGTCGCCAATCTGCCGGTATCTGCTTCCCAAATAGCTGAAGCGCTCGACCTTCCGGTCAAAGAGGTGGACACGATCCTCAAGGAGTTGGAAGTGCTCTACCAGGGGCGTGGTTTAGCCTTGCAGCGATACAGTGATCGGTATCAGCTAACAACTTCAGCGGAATATGCTCAGGATCTTGAAAAGTTCCTGGGATTGGAGTTAACCTCACGGTTGAGCCGGGCAGCGATCGAGACCATGACCATAATTGCTTATCGCCAACCCATCACACGCCCGGGGATCGAAAGTATTCGCGGCGTGAGCAGCGATGGCGTCATCCGCAGCCTGTTGTCACGCGGGCTGATCCAGGAAGTCGGGCGCGCAGATGGTCCCGGCCGGCCGATTCTATTCTCGACGACGGTTGATTTTCTGCAGCATTTCGGTCTGAACTCGCTCGATGAGCTTCCCCCGTATGAATTGGAAGCCGATGAATCGGAACCTCAGAAGAATGGATTATTGAAGGATTAGAACATGGAAGAAGAGCGCGTACAAAAGATTCTTGCCCGGTCGGGATTCGGTTCACGCAGAGCTTGCGAGGAATTGATCGAACAGGGCCGGGTGATTCTTAATGGTAAAAAAGTGACGCTTGGTGAGAAAGCAGTGGCTGATAAAGACCATATCCAGGTGGATGGAAGGCCAATTCCGCAAGCGAAGCAATTTCGCTATATCGCTCTCAACAAGCCCAGGTTTGTCTTGTGTGATAAAGTGGAAGGGGATACCCGCAGGATCATCTTTGACATGGTCGAGAATGGTCATGAGCTGGCAGCCGTGGGACGCCTGGATTTTGAAAGCGAAGGGTTGGTACTTCTGACGAACGATGGGGAATTGCTGAACAAGTTGACGCACCCACGCTATCAGCATGAAAAGGAATACCGTGTGCTGGTCAGCTCGCACCCGGATGACAAGCAACTTGAGATCTGGCGGCGCGGTGTAGTGCTGGAAGATGGTCACCGTACCTCTCCGGCTGAAGTTCAGCTTGACTCTTCCTCAGGGAAGGGCGCATGGATCCGGGTGGTGCTGCGCGAGGGGTACAAACGGCAGATCAGGGAAATGGCCAAGGTGACGGGTTTGTTTATTGTTCGTCTTCTACGCGTCCGTATCGGCACCTTACGGCTGGGAACTTTAAAATCCGGGGAAAGCCGCTCATTGACCGCTGATGAAGTGAAACGGCTTAAGGAGCTGGTGGTTGCCCCCAAGCCCAGGTTACAACGAAGAAAAGAAGGCAGCTGACCGCTGCCTTCTTTTTTTTATCCGACCTTTTCTTCAAATTGCTTGATCAGATTCACTGGAAAGAGTTTTTCCTTGGCTTTTTTCCTGATAAATTCCTTTAATTTTGCTGCTTGAAGAGCTTGAACGGG
>Ga0116170_10006698_pt1 | contig 10039 bp, 7 predicted proteins | sample AD_JPNHW1_MetaG_FD_89797 | JGI IMG/M metagenome (GOLD analysis project Ga0116170, IMG submission 89797) | Active sludge microbial communities of municipal wastewater-treating anaerobic digesters from Japan - AD_JPNHW1_MetaG | ecosystem: Engineered > Bioreactor > Anaerobic > Digestate | place...
CTCGCGCTTGGCGGTGACAACAGAGGCGGTTTTCTCGAACAACATGTGCTTCCTCGTGGTACGAATTTACGCCCGCAACGTTCCGGCCTGGTGGGCCAGAAGCAGGATGTGGGCTGAATGGTCGAAACTGCTTGTCCAGTGGAATGCTTCCTCAAGATCGGCGCCGATCGCGAAGGTGCCGTGGCCGCGCACGACGACGATCGGTACGAGCTTCAACAGCGGAACGATGGCGGCCGCCACCTCATGCGATGCGATGGCGTTCTTCACCTCCAGCACCGGCACGCCCTCGGGAAAATAGTAACCGCCTTCGGAGTCGCACGGGGTCAGACGGTCGTAGAGAAATGCCAGCGCGATGGCATGAGGGGTATGGGCATGCACGATCGCATTGGCACCGGTGCCCAGGTAGATGGCCCGATGAACCGGAATCTCGCGGGAAGCCCGCTTCGTTTCAGCATCCTCGCCGTCGATCAGCGTTTCGATGATGTCGGTCGCGGCAAGCCTGTGAAGCATGCTTCCGGTGCGGGTGATGGCCATCATGCGGGTGCTGCGCATGCTGAGGTTCCCCGAATGGGAGTTATTCAACCCGGCGTTGAACAGGTCTTCACCGACGGTCTGGAATGCCCGGAGATGATTCATTTCGAGACTCCTATAGATTTAGCTATAGATTCTCGATACGGGGGGCGGAGCGTCCCGCGATTCGTGAAGATCGCCGTCACCAGGTCGGGCGGCGTCACATCGAATGCCGGGTTGTAGACCGGCATATCGGCCGGAGCGGTGGCAACGCCGCTGACTTCCCGCACTTCGCGCGGGTCGCGTTCCTCGATGACGATATCGCGGCCATGGCCGAGTTTCAGATCAAACGTCGAAACCGGCGCCGCGACGTAAAACGGTATCTGGTGATACTTCGCGAGAACGGCGACCCCGTAGGTGCCGATCTTGTTCGCGACAAAGCCATCGGCCGTGATGCGGTCGGCGCCAACCACGACACCCTGGATTTTGCCCGCGGCCATCAGGCTCGCGGCCATGTTGTCACAGATCAGCATCGCGTCGATTCCTTCCTGAAGAAGTTCCCACGCGGTAAGGCGCGATCCCTGCAGCAGCGGTCTGGTCTCGTCCACGAAAACACGAAACCGTTTTCCCTGCTCCTGGGCGGCCCGAAACACGCCGAGCGCGGTTCCATATCCGCCCGTGGCAAGCGCCCCGGCATTGCAGTGCGTCAGCCAGGTCTCGCCGTCTTTCAGACAGGCGGCGCCTTCGCGGCCGATCGCCCGGCACATCTCGATATCCTCGGCCAGAATCGCCTCGGCCTCCCGTAAAACGGCGGTCAGCACGGTCTTCCGGCAACCGCCGGCTGACGCCGTGCCCAATATCCCCTGCACGACCTTCTGAACACGCTCGAGCGCCCAGAAGAGGTTCACGGCTGTCGGTCTGGTCGCGGCAAACATGCCGACGAGTTCGTCGAGGCGCCCGTTCAGTTTTGCATCAGAACCGTTCCAGTTTTTGAAACCAAGCCAGACCCCGAAGGCTGCCGCCACACCGATCGCGGGCGCTCCGCGAACCTGGAGCGTTCTGATCGCATGCGCCATCTGCTCGGGCGTATGGCAGGTCAGGATGACATGCTCGGAGGGCAGGCGCGTCTGGTCAACGATATCGACGGCATCTAAAGCGGCGTTGTATGCGACTGTATCTATCATTCAGACTCCGGCTCGGGGCTTAAAATGGCCTCCAATGCCCTTTTGAAGCGACTTTTGGGGCTGGCGCATGATACCAGACGCAGACTGTCTGGGTCAAGGAACACGGGTGCTGTATAATGCCCTTCATGACACAGATCCGGGATACAGGCATCAATGCATCTTCACCCGTCAACACGGATGAAACCGGCTCACTGCTCATAAAACTGTTTCTGTTCGCCACGATCATCATTCTTCCTCTCACCATCGCAGCATTCGCCTTTCGCACCATGTATCTGGAAGAGTTCACGGCTGAAAAAGCACTGCTGAAGCAGAAACTGTCTTTCCAGTCCGGCATGGTCACCCGGGTCGCCAGGCCGGAGTATCAGATCAGGCGCCTTACCGAGCGTCTCATCGAGAAAGGGATCGTTCACGCTCCCACGGAACGGATCACACGCTTCGTAGACGGACTCGAACGCAGGTTCCCCGGCGCATTCAAATGGGTGATCTGGGATGAATCCGGCCGACTGCGGAACGTACAATCCCCTGCAATGCTGAAAGGGCAGAAAACATGGGAAGCCGCAATCCATATGTTCCTGGACCAGATGCAGCTTCTCAGCACCCGCACCGGAAGCGCTCTCCCCTTACAGTCGCAGATCAGTCTGGCCGAGAACCCGGCAATCTGGAGCCTGCAGCGGGCACTTGGACCGTCACTCAAGGTCGAACACCTTACATCCGCCCACAAGCAGGTCATTCCCGGCATGTGGCTTGGAGAACGATGCCAGATCATCTGGACCGTGGAAGCGGAGGAATATGCCGTCAGCGGCGCTCCGGTCAAAAGCCGCGGCGGATTCCTGCTGATGGTCTTTCCAGAGAAACTTCCCACCGATTTCTGGCTGAAGGCCTTTATCGCCGCACGCCCGAACCAGCGCAAGCAGATCCCGTTTCCGGTCATGGCGCTGAGCCTGCGCAATCCTTCGGAATTTTATCTCGATCCAGCGCTTCGAAATCGTCCGCAGTGCGGCCCGAAAATTCTCAGTGCCTACCTGGACAGGGCCGAGGAAGTATTCACAACCGACCGGTGGCTTTGCCACGGAATGATCCTGGATGAGGACAGCCCCATCAGGGTCGTTTCCGTGGCTGATCTGACGCGTCAACAGGTGTCGCTGGAAAAGAACCTGTTCAGACTGTATCTGGTCCTGGCCCTGCTCCTGCTCGTTTCAGCCATGGCAGCGGCATCCGGAAAAGTGACCATCGAATTTCCTCTGCGCGTCCGCATTACCGGCTTCTTCGTCATCGCAATCCTGTTGCCTGTAACCGGGATCATCGCGATCGGCCAATCGTTTGTGACGCATGAGGAAACCCGGCTCCGGGACGAAGCCCGCAAAGACATGCGCCAGACCATCAATGCGCTGGATCTTCGATATCGCGACATTTCCCGCCTCATGGAGCGAACCATCTATACCAGGCTTACAGAGCTCATCGGAACGGAAACGAAAAGCATCGCAACGATCGAAGAGGCGCTGAAGCAGGCCGAATCTGAAGAACTCATCTCCAACTATTTCATTTCTGACGAAAAAGGCGTGCTGGTGAAGCACGACATGGCCAATATCGACCTGGCCCTGGGAGCAGCCATCAAGATCGGCATGAAACAGGTAGTCAAGTTCGAGTCCAAGGCGGCGCAAGGCGTTTCATTGATTGATGCTGCCCAGGACGAGCTTGCCGCGTTTCAGTCCGCCGGGATAGCCGTCGGATTCGATTTCTTCAGGCCGAGTCATCTCAGATACTACTGTTTCGGCGATAATCATCTGTATGTCATGAGCATTCGCGCGATCGTTGCGGGCACGGCACGTGGCATCTTCGTAAGCTCCCCCTCCCAGTTCATTGAACGATACTTTGCACATCGCGAGTTCCTTTCGGGCCGGCATGCACGAGCCCTCTCCGAAAGCAGATATTCCTCCAACGAGCTGTTTTTCTATGCCAGATTGCCGCGATTCAAGCACATGCCGGAAGAAATTCCGATGTGGAAGATGCTCGACAAAAACTTCAAACGCGCCGGCGCCTTGAACGTCCAGGAAGAGGGGGAAGTGATCATCGACGGAGAGTCGTTCCTCTACCTGATCTCGCCGCTTCCGTCCATGACGACCCGCGCATACATTCCGTGCGTTCTGACCGCGGTGCAGCCGATCATCAACCGGTGCCAGGAGCTGCGGCAGTTCCTCCTCGTCATGGTCGCGCTGGCGCTCATTTCGGCCGTTGCCCTCGGTGGTGCGCTTGCAGGAAGCCTGCTTGTTCCCATCCGACGCATGGACAAAGCCGTTCAGCGCGTCGGCGCCGGGAACCTCGAAGTCCAGCTTCCGGTCACGACCCAGGACGAGTTCGGCCGCCTGTCCGGCACCTTCAATGCCATGGTGCAGGGCCTGCGCGAACGCGAACGCATGCGGGCATACGTTTCAGAAACGGTTCTGGAAGCGGTTCGCGATAATTCGGCAAGCCGCACCATCGAGGGGGAGTTCCTCGAAGCCTCGATTCTTTTCTCTGATATCCGGGGGTTCACGACCCTTTCCGAGCAGCATCCCCCCAAAGAAATTTTCGCCATGCTGAATGCGTTCATGAGCGAGGTCGAGCCCATCATCAGGCTTAATGACGGGCGCGTCGACAAGTTCATCGGCGATGCCGTCATGGCGATTTTTCATGCCGGTAAACAGCATCATGCCATCCGGGCCGTCATGGCCGCCGTGTCCATGATGCTGTTCCTCGACGAGTTCAACACCTCCCGGGAAGCGCAAGGGCTGTTCACCATCAAGATAGGAATCGGCATCAACACAGGCCGGGTCATGCTCGGCGATGTCGGCAGCGCAAACCGGAAAGATCTGACCGTCATCGGCGACGAAGTGAACCTGGCATCACGGCTTGAAACGGCCTCTAAAAAAGGCCGCCACTCCCGCATCATTCTTTCCGAAAGCACGTTCACCGCCGTATCAGGCCTGGTCGAAGTCGAAGAAATGCCGTTCACGGAAGTCAAAGGCAAGCAGCAGCCGGTTCGCATGTTCGAACTGATCAGACTCAGACCCCTTTCCGAGGCCCGTCACACATAAGTTTTTCAGGTGCTCAGCCAAACCGCGATACCTTCCGATAAGGGAAGCGGATTTCGAAGGAGCACTGCATGATCCCTTCCGGTTGCCGCATTCTGGTCGTCTGGTCAGCCCTGTTGGCCGCCTGGCTTGGTCTTTTCTCCGGAATCGCGAACGCGAGCCCGGCAACCAATTCGGCCATTCTCTGGCAGGCCAGTGTCGGAAGCCATGCCGATGATGTGTTTCATGCCGTGGAACCCGCTCCGGATGGCGCCTGCATTGCCGTCGGTTTTACGACCCTTCCCGCCGCCGATACGCGGTCGGACCACGGCCGGCGCGAGCTGCTCGCCGTGAAATTCAGCGCGGACGGGAAGCAGATCTGGCGCAAATCCTACGGCGGCCGTGAAGATGATGAAGCCTGCGATCTCGTCGTCATGCCGGATGGAAGCTCTCTTGTCGTCGGTTCAACCTGTTCGCCGCAGGGTGACGTCAGCGGATACCATGGAAGTCACGATCTCTGGGCGCTCAGGCTCGACAACTCAGGTAATATCCGTTGGCAGAACGCGTATGGCGGTGGGGACGAGGATTTCGGCTGCGGAGTCGTCACGGCCGCGGATGGCGGATTCATCATCACCGGGGCTTCCTCATCGAACGACGGGGACGTGACGGGCAACCTGGGTGGAAGCGATGCCTGGATGATCAGAGTCGACGATTCAGGCGCTCTGGCATGGCAGAAATGCTTTGGCGGCCGTGGTGACGATATGGCATACAGTGTCATTCGCGGTATCGATGGCGGATTCGTCGCGGTCGGCCGCATCGAACGGCTGCCGACGGCTGAGAATGTGGAAAATCAGACGAACGGGCTCGGAAACGTGCTCGCGGCAAAACTCGATGCAAGCGGAACCCTTATCTGGCAGGCCGATTTCGGCGGCTGGGAAGAGGACATCGGATACGGCATCGCGACGGCGGCGGACAGCACCTACCTCATTACCGGTCTGTCCCGTTCGTACAACACTTCCGCCGAAAATCATCTCGGCGGCGACGACGCCTGGGTAATCGACATTGACTCAACCGGCCACATGCTCTGGAATAAGGTGTTCGGCGGCTGGGCCGATGATGTTCTGCGTTCGATCCGGCCGACCGAAGACGGCAACTTCATCTGCATCGGAACCACCGCTTCGGCGAATGCTTCCGGTGATGCAAGCGGCCTGCACGGAAATACTTCCGACATGTGGCTTCTTGCGATCGACGGGATGGGCAGTCTGCTCTGGCAGCGCTGCCTCGGAGGTCGCGATACGGACGCCGGCTATGATGCGTATGATCTGGCCGACGGCAGCTTCAGAGCCGTTGGTGCGGGCTCTCCCCGGGGCGAACAGGACATCGCCGGAGGCGGAACGGGCCAGGATGCCTGGATACTCACCGTAACCGCTGCCGAAACATCCGAAACCGGGGATGCCATTCGCCGGGGTGGGGTAAAAACAGGGCGCTGAAGCTGGTCTCAACGAGATCAGCAGGACACAGCGAAAGGGAGCGGGAACGCCGGAACGGGCAAAGAACGGCAAACATGCCGTGTGTTCCGGCGGGAAGAGCGAGCGGGGCGGGCAGAATGCCCGCCCCGCTCTCGTCTTTCCCGCAGAACGCCAGGACGATGTTTCTCTCAGGCGCGGTAGAACTCGCGAATGGCCTTCATGAGATACTCCGGATCACAGGCGCCGGCGAGTTCGCGCACGGAATGCATCGAAAGCAGCGGAATGCCCACATCGACGGCCCGCGTGTCGAGATGGGTCGAAGAGATCGGCCCGATCGTCGAGCCGCCGCGCTCGTCGGAACGGTTAAGGAAGCGCTGAACCGGTACGTTCGCGGCATGACACAGGGACTCGAAGATCGCCGCCGACGGGGCATCGGTCGTATAGCTCTGGCTGGCCGCGACCTTGATCGCCGGTCCGCGATTGAGCATGGGCCGGTTCGTCGGATCGCACTTTTCACCTTTGTTCGGATGGACTGCATGCGCCGCATCCGCCGAGATCAGAAACGATTGGGACACGGCCCGGAAGAAAGCCTCCCGGTCGCCACCAAGTGATGTCGAGATCCGCTCCAGAAGCATCGCCAGCATCTGCGAGTCGGCGCCCTGCTTCGTGGAACTGCCGACCTCTTCGTTATCGAATGCAGCCATGACCGTCGTTGCCTTTCCGGCACCGGCAGAGATCAGCGCTTCAAGTGCCGCATGGGTCGAAGCCAGGTTATCGAGCCGCGGAGCCGAGATGAACTCCTGCCCAAGCCCCACAAAACAACCAACGCCGGGCTCATACAGAAACAGGTCATAATCGAGAATGTCTGCCGGCTTCACCTTCAGTTCCTTCGCCAGCAGCTTGACAAAAAATCCTTTTTTATCGAACTTCGCGCCGGTCTGCCCCATCAGCGGCAGCATGTCGACCTGGCGGTTCAGCTTCACTCCATCGTTGACCTCGCGGTTCATGTGAATCGCCAGATTCGGAATGATCGCCACCGGCCGCCTGAAGTCGACCAGAACCGTTTTCGGCTGCAGGGGGCCACGCCCGGCAAGCGCCACTCTCCCGGCAAGCGAAAGCGGCCTGTCCATCCAGGTGCTCAGAATCGGCCCGCCGTATACTTCCGTGTTCAGCTTGATATACGCGTCTTCCGCCGTCATTTCCGGAGATGGCTTCACCCGGAAGCACGGCGTGTCGGTATGCGTTCCGACCATTCTGAATCCAGTCTCGGACGGATTTCCACGGCCGACGACAAACGCGAGAAGAGCAGATTTATTTCTTATAATATAATATTTACAGCCGTTTTTAAGCTTCCAGGCATCGCCCTCGGCCAGTTCCGTGAATCCGGCTTTATTCAGGCGCCTCACCGCCGTTTCAACCGCATGAAAAGCGGTCGGACTCGCATCGATGAAATCGATCAGATCGCCGGCAAATGCATTTTTCGTCGTCATTGGTTTCCTCCTTGTTTCGTGTCTGTGTGCAGAACGTTCAGTTTCATGGCGAGCAGCAGGGGCCATCCCGCGTATTTCGCCGCGCGCGGGGAGCGGGCAATCAGGGTTTCATCAACGGAATGCTCGCTCAGCTGGTCGAATGTCAGACCGGCTTGCTGAACGGACATGACGTACGTTGAAATCTGGTTCGAAACGGCAGCGGGAAGCACGCGCCTGCCGGTTTTCGGATCGGTAAACCGAGCTTGGACGCCTCTGAGCATCATGGCCGGATGCATGACGGTCGTCACGATGAAGCCACCGTTCTTCACGACCCGCTTCAACTCTCTGAAAACGCCTTCCAGATCCCTGATATGGTCGAGCACGAGACAGCTGATCGCAAGATCAAACCCGGCATTCGCGAAGGGAAATGACGTCGCAAGATCATGCTCGATCCAGCGCACGTCTGCCGCGCCCCGCTTTGCCCTGGCTCTCGCAAGCATCCCTTCGGAAAAATCCATGGCCGTCACTTCCGCCCCGGCAGCGGCCAGAGCAAGGGCGTGACGGCCGGTTCCACAGCCTGCGTCCAGTACACGCAGTCCACGGACGTCGCCGGTCATTTTCTGGAAAACCGGCTTCTCAAGCTGAATCAACGGGTTGTCCTCGTCGTCATAGATCGAAGACCATTTGTCATACCCTTCCCGCGTCGAGAGCTTCTCTTCCTCGGGATTTTCCGGAGAGCCGGAGCTGCTGTTCGAGTTGCCCGTATGCATTTCGCTCAGAACCGGTTTTCGCCGGCGGCGCTGTTCACCCGGTAGGCAACCGCCAACTCGTTGGCCGACAATGCGGTTATTTTTATCAGGGCATAATGCTTCGTCGCCGGAAAATACACGGAGAAAACGTCGCCGATCGTCGGGGAGCGGTCCTCGAAAACGGCTTTCAATGCATCGTTCATGTTGAACGAGTAGTTGCGGTCATTCCAGGGCTCTGCATATCTGATATTCGCCAGGGCGGGCTGCCCCGGAATCGCGCGGATCAGTCTTCTGGAACTGTCCGAACTTCCAAGCCCACTGCCCGCAACGGCATAACTCAGCACTTCGCCGGTCACCTGGCCCCGGTCGGTGAGGAAATCCGTGGCGGCCACCCGGTCAACCGGAACTTCGAGCCCCGTCCTGGCGAACAGTTTCGTCCCCGCCATCAGGGCCGTGGAAGGCCCCTCGACAAGCCGGTATTCCACAACAACGCCCTTGAAACTGTTGTCGGCGAGATCGATCCGGCGAATCCGCAGTGCCGCATAGGTGTCATGCGGCGAACCACGTCGCAGGAAAAGCCCGATGATGACGCCGCGGCCGTTTTCATCGGCAAATCCGCTCTGCACCGTCGTGCGCCCCTGCGCAAAATCATCCAGAAGAGCCGCATCCGTATAATCCTGAAGCGCCGTCAGCCCTGATTTCACGGAGATGGAATTCGAGGCCATCGTCGAAAAGCGCACGGCCGTTCGTTCTGTATTCAAAGATATAATAGTGTCAACAACACCATTTCCATCAAGATCATTTTCGCGGCCAAGGTATGTTACCAGCGTCCCCGGATCGAAGACGAGATCATCCTCCTTCAAAAACGACGCCTGGCTGGCCAGGGACATCTTCACCGCATCAGCCGTGAGAACGCCGCCGGACAGCGTCGTCCTGTCGGTCGTGAATACCGTTGCTATTTCTGACGCCACCCTGTTAACGAGAGTCGGATAGGTTGCGAGAAGCCCTTCGGCAGTCATACCGCTTTCAGCGGCCAGAAGGGCTGCAGCGGTCGTGCGCGTGTCGATCCGGAACGAATCGGCCGTGGCGGTCGTCACCCACCCCTTCAAACCGACTTTTCCCGCCGTGAGCTCGACCAGATACCGGCCGTCGTTCGCCTGGCGGACCCCCGCAAGGTTCACATCCCACTCGGTATAGCTGCCCGAGGGCATGATCACCGGGGCCGCAACCCCGGCACCGTTCACAAGCACCGCCGCTTTCGCGAAAGCCGTCCGGACCTCGCTGTCCGTGGTCGGCACGATGCGCGTCGCAGCCAGAAGGTCGGCATTCACCTCGGAAGGAACGGCGAGCGTTCCCTTCAGAGTAACCGTCGTCCCCGTATAGACGCCCGTCGTCGCTTTATCTCCGTCGCTGTCGCCGCACCCGCCAGTGAAGAGGACCGTCCCAGCGAGAACAAAACAGCAGAGCAACCGGGCGAACGATTTAGTCATCGATTTTCTCCATAGCAGCCTGTGATGATTTCGGTCCATGATACGTATGGATCACAGCCCGGTCAAATCTCATATTTCTCGCGGATTCGCCAACACCTGCAGGCGCACGCATGGAAAA
>Ga0116170_10006699_pt1 | contig 10039 bp, 8 predicted proteins | sample AD_JPNHW1_MetaG_FD_89797 | JGI IMG/M metagenome (GOLD analysis project Ga0116170, IMG submission 89797) | Active sludge microbial communities of municipal wastewater-treating anaerobic digesters from Japan - AD_JPNHW1_MetaG | ecosystem: Engineered > Bioreactor > Anaerobic > Digestate | place...
AAAGGAATGGTATTCCCTTTTCCCCGAACGTTTTCAAAATAAAACTAACGGAATTACTCCCCGCCGCTGGTTAGGGCTTTGCAACCCCGAGCTTTCCTCGCTTATCACTGAAAAAATCGCCACAGACGGCTGGATAACCGAGCTTTCACTCCTCAAAAAGCTTGAATGGTTCGCGGACGACACCGACACGCTGAACAGATTTAACGACATAAAGCTTGAAAAGAAAAAGCAGCTTTGCGAATACATCAAAAAAGCCGAGGGCGTAACCCTTGACCCGACATGGATTTTTGACATTCAGGTTAAGCGCCTCCACGAATACAAGCGCCAGCTTTTAAACGCTTTCGGAATTATGGACCTTTATTTCGGGATTAAAGACGGGCGAATCCGAGATTTTAAGCCGACAGTATTCATTTTCGGAGCAAAGGCTGCCCCCGCATATCGCCGCGCAAAGGGCATAATCAAGTACATCAACGAAATTTCAAAGCTCATCAACAGCGACCCGCAGACAAAGGACAAAATCAAGGTGCTTTTTGTGAAGAACTACAACGTTTCCTACGCTGAAAAGCTAATCCCCGCGGCTGACGTTTCCGAACAGATTTCAACCGCCGGACTTGAAGCAAGCGGCACCGGCAACATGAAATTCATGCTGAACGGCGCAGTTACTTTGGGAACGCTTGACGGCGCAAACGTTGAAATTGCACAGGAGGCTGGCGAAGCGAACGAATATATCTTCGGCGCAAGGGTCGAGGAAATTGAACGCATAAAAGCCACATACCGCCCGAAAGAGGATATTTACTACAAGAACGAGCGCCTTAAAAAGGTTATGAACACGCTTGTCGACGGAACACTGAACGACGGCGACACGGGAATGTTCTACGACCTTTATAAGAGTTTGACCGACGGATTTTCCTGGCACAAGCCGGACAATTACTTTATCTGCAAGGATTTTGACAGCTACTGCGAGGCGAAAATCCGTGTGAACAAAGATTATAACGACCGCCGAAACTTTGCGAAAAAATGCTGGATGAACATAGCGAATTCAGGAAAATTCTCAAGCGACAGAACGGTTAAGGAATACGCCGACGAGCTTTGGATGCTGTAAAAGTAAATGGGACTGTGTAATCACAGTCCCATTTTTATTTGAATTTTTTGTAAATTACTTGAATACCGTTTCCGTTTCAAAGCAGATTTTATCACCGATTTTCCCGATTATTACCGTAACATTTCCGCTGTCCTCTCTGAAAATGTCTATCCTGTCGCCGAGAACAGCCTCGTTCACGAAGTTTATGCGGAAGTTCTCGATGTCCCGTTCAAACTCCTCCGGCGAAAGCACATTCAGCGCAATATCGGCGTAATTAGCGTTATAGACGTGTCCGTTTGCGTCAAGGTCGCTGATTTTTACAAAATGCTCGCCCGCCAATTCGGGGTTGTCGCAAACAATTTTGTCCGTCGGCTTTGCTTTGACTGGCATATTTTCTATCTGCGGCATCTGCCACGGGAATGACGACGGACGGAGGATTTTGCGCGTTTCGGGATTGACAACCACCCAGCCGCTTTCGCCGTCTGCATAAACCTCACCGCCCATTTCAACACGGTATCCGCGCATGAACATTGCCCCGCGCTTCCCGCACTCCCACGTTGAAATGTCGAGAATTTCAGGCTCCGTCGCATACTTTTCTATGTGAATGCTTATCCGCGAAATGAGGAAAACGTAGTGATTTTCCCACAGAAAGTCATGCCCAAGACCGCGGTCGGTGTAATCTTTCCCCGCAATCTGAGCGGTAATTTTCAAAAGCGTCGATATCTTTATCCTTTTTTTATAATCGCAGTCGTAAAACGGAAGCTCTAAGCTGTCACGGCAGATTTTTTCGCTTAAATCTATGTCCATTTCGTCCCTCCGAATTACTTTCCGATGACGGTCTTTCCGCCCATGTAAGGCTGTAATGCTTTGGGAATGTTCACGCTTCCGTCCTCGTTGAGGTTGTTTTCAAGGAACGCAATCAACATTCTCGGTGGTGCGACAACTGTATTATTGAGCGTGTGCGCAAAATATTTGCCGTCCTTGCCGTTTACGCGGATTTTAAGGCGTCTTGCCTGTGCATCGCCGAGGTTTGAACAGCTCCCGACCTCAAAATACTTGTTCTGTCGGGGCGACCATGCCTCAACGTCAACGGATTTCACCTTTAAATCTGCCAAGTCGCCCGAGCAGCATTCCAAAGTTCTTACAGGAATATCGAGCGTTCTGAACAAATCAACGGTGTTTCTCCAAAGCTTATCGTACCAAGCCATGCTGTCCTCCGGCTTGCAGACAACGATCATTTCCTGCTTTTCAAACTGGTGAATACGGTAAACTCCGCGTTCCTCAAGCCCGTGAGCGCCCTTTTCCTTTCTGAAACAAGGCGAATAGCTTGTGAGCGTGTGGGGGAGGCTCTCCTCGGGAACGATTGTGTCGATGAATTTTCCGATCATTGAATGCTCACTCGTTCCGATTAGATAGAGGTCCTCGCCCTCGATTTTGTACATCATTGCGTCCATTTCGGCGAACGACATAACGCCGGTTACAACCTCGCTTCTTATCATGAACGGCGGAACGCAGTAGGTAAAGCCGCGGTCAATCATGAAGTCGCGCGCATAGGAAATTACAGCCGAATGGAGCCTTGCGATGTCACCCATGAGGTAGTAAAATCCGTTTCCGGCTACTTTTCTTGCACTGTCAAGGTCGATTCCGTTGAGTTTTTCCATGATTTCTGTGTGATAAGGGATCTCAAATGCGGGAACGAAAGGCTCGCCAAAACGTTCAACCTCGACATTCTGACTGTCGTCCTTCCCTATCGGAACGCTCTTGTCAATAATATTCGGAATTGTCATCATTATTTTCTTGATTTTAGCTTCTAAATCCGCTTCTTTTTCCTCAAGCTCGGCGAGATGTGTGGAAGCATCAGTAACTTTTTTCTTAGTTTCCTCAGCCTCGTTTTTTTTGCCCTGTGACATAAGCGCGCCGATTTCCTTTGAAATGCGGTTTCTTTCGGCTCTTAAAGTATCTGCCTCCTGCTGAGTTTTGCGTGATTCTGCGTCAAGTGCTATTACCTCGTCGACAAGCGCAAGCTTATTGTCCTGAAACTTGTTTTTGATGTTCTGTCTAACGATTTCGGGGTTTTCTCTGACAAATTTAATATCCAGCATTTTTATACTCCTTTTGTTCCGCGCGGAACATTTTTATTCTGTGAGCCTTTTTGCAAGCTCTGATAGGTCTTCTTTATCGTAAAATTCAAGTGTAAGCGAGCCCTTGTTCCCTGAAAAGCTGACTTTAACCTTGCGCCCAAGCTCATTTTTTAGGCTTATTTCCATCTCTTTGTAGTAGCTGTCGCGGCTTTCCTCCGCTTTCGGTGAGTCTTTTTTTGCGGCAAGCTTTTCAATTCCCTTAGCGGTGATATACCCCGCCGCCGCTTTTTCCGCCGTTTCAAGCACAACATCGTCGTCAAGCGACATAAGTGCCTTTGCGTGGCTCATCGTAATGCTCCCCGACCGCACCATTTCCTTGATTTCAGCAGGAAGATTCAAAATCCTAAGTGAATTTGCTATCGTCGAACGGGACTTCCCTATCGTTTTTGAGACTGCCTCCTGCGTCATGCCGAACTTGTCCATAAGCGTCTGATAGCCGAGAGCCTCTTCAATCGGGTTGAGGTTTTCTCTCTGTAAATTCTCGATTAGTGCAACCTGAGCCGTTTCAAAATCCGTAAAGTCCTTTATAACCACGGGAACCTCGGACAGCCCTATCATACGGCAGGCACGCCATCTTCTCTCCCCCGCAACAATCTGATAGCCGCCGTCAATCGGTCTTACGACAATCGGCTGTAAAAGTCCGTGTTCCTTAATCGAATCGGCAAGTGCCGAAATGGATTCATCATTAAAATCGCGGCGCGGCTGTTCCCTGTTTGGCTCGATTTCATTCAGCCTTAACGTCTGTTTTGTTTGAATCTCGTTTGTGTTGTCCGTGAAAAGGGCATCGAGTCCCATCCCAAGACCGCCTTTTTTAGCCATTTTACCCCTCCTTTTATAATTGTTCCGCGCGGAACATTACTTTATTCCGGCGAGAAATTCTTTTCCGAGTTCCTCATACGCCTCCGCACCCTTTGAGGATTTGTCGTAGTACATAACCGGCTTCCCGAAGCTCGGTGCCTCTGAAAGCCTTACGTTCCTCGGAATTACCGTTTTAAACATCTTTTTGGGGAAATGCTTTTTGACCTCATGAACAACCTGATTCGTGAGATTAAGCCGTCCGTCGAACATCGTGAAAAGTATTCCCTCAATGTCAATTGCAGGATTATACCGCTGACGCACAAGTCTTATCGTATCGACAAGCTGTGACAGTCCCTCAAGCGAATAAAACTCGCACTGAAGCGGAATTAACACCGTGTCACTTGCGCAAAGTCCATTTAATGTCAGAAGGCTAAGCGACGGCGGACAGTCAATCAATATGTAATCATAGTCGAGCTTACAGGTGAGAACCTGCATTTTCAGGCGATTTGCACGATTATCCAGATCGACGAGTTCAATTTCTCCGCCCGCAAGGTCAGAGGTCGATACAACTATCGAAACATTTTGAAAATCCGTTTTAATTATAGCGTCCTGAATTCTGCTCTGTCCCATAAGAACATCATAAATCGTATATTTTACGGTTTTTTTCTTTATTCCAAAGCCGCTGGTGGTGTTCCCCTGTGCGTCCATATCAACGCAGAGGACTTTTTTTCCGGTGCTTCCGAGATATGCCGCAAGGTTGACGACCGTCGTAGATTTTCCGACGCCGCCTTTCTGGTTAGCTACCGCTACAACCTTTCCCATCAGATCCCTCCTTTTTTAATTTAATAGTATATATTTATTATATCACCTCTGACAGAAAATGCAACATTTTTTGTTCCGCGCGGAACATTTTTAACGCATTTTTCATATGATTTATGAAATTATATAAAAAATTGCAGACAAGAGAATCCTCCCGTCTGCATTTTTGTTCCGCGCGGAACAATCATATATATTAGAGATAGATATGACCTTAAGCCTGAGCCGCCTTTTTCTCAACCGGAATTCGCACAACGTATTCGATATAGCCGTTGCTTTCACTTTTTGTCGAATCGGCATTTATCCCCGCCGCCCGCATTGTTTCAATTGCTTTATTTATCGTATTTACAAAAAGCCTTACGTCTTTAAAAGCCCCCGAGCGCCTTTTAAGGCTCTCTCTGTCCTTTTGCGTTTCAAGGAGCTGTTCAATTAGTGCTTCCGTACGCTCAACATTCAAATTAAATTTAATTATCCGCTCGATCACGTTAAGCCGCAGGTCCTTGTCGATGACTTTCAAAAGTGCCCTCGCATGGCGCTCGGTAAGATTCCCGTCATTAATAAGCTGCATTTCCGCCTCGGAAAGCCTAAGCAGCCTGAGTTTGTTTGCAATAGTGGACTGCGCTTTTCCCAGGCGGATTGCCGCATCCTCCTGTGTCATTCCGTAAAAATCAATAAGCTTTTCTATGGCATAAGCCTCGTCAAAGAAACTTAAATCCTGTCTTTGAATGTTCTCGACAAGCGCAAGAACCGCAGAATTACGCTCCGTAACATCAATTATAATGCACGGTACGGACGAAAGCCCCGCAATTTTTGACGCCCTCAAACGCCGCTCACCCGAAATCAGCTCATATGTATTATTGCTTCTACGGACCGTCAGCGGCTGAAGAATGCCGTTCTGTTTAATGCTTTCCGCAAGAAACTCAAGCTCGTTGTCGTCAAAGCATCTTCTTGGCTGATGCGGATTGGGGACAATTTCTTCAACATCAATTTGTACAACCTTATTTAAAACTTTTTCCTTAACTCCTCCGAACAATCCTGACATTTTAAATTCCTCCTCATAAAACAAAAGCGTGTTAAACTTCAATACTGAAAGTATAACACGCTATGGAAATAATTTCCACAAATATTTTCACTTAAAATAATCCATTTTTTCTAAAATTACGATCTAAAATATGAATTTTAAAGACTTTTATTAGAAATCTGACCGCTGTTTCTAGGATATTTTGTCGAAGTCTGCGATATTTTTTCAACGAGAACCAGCCTTCGTGAATCCCCCGACGGAAGATTATAGTCATTAACCGATAAAATTTTTCCACCGAGTATATTTACAGCGGATTTTGCTTCGGAAATATCCTCATTCGGACCTTTTAAAGCCGCGAAAATACCGCCGATTTTCACAAAAGGAAGACAATACTCCAGAAGAACAGGAAGAGCCGCAACCGCCCTTGCCGTCACCAAATCGAACTTCTCACGGAGCGCGGGATTTCTTCCTCCCTCCTCTGCCCTTGAATGAATGCATTCAGCGGAAAGCGCAAGCTCGTCCGATACGGCATTCAGGAAGTTTATCCGCTTGTTAAGGCTGTCAAGGAGGGTAAGTTTTATGTCGCTTCGCATGATTTTTAAAGGAATTCCGGGGAAGCCTGCCCCCGTTCCCACATCGATAACTCTTGCATTTTCGGGGAGATTTATGAATTTCAGCAGCAAAACGCTGTCCAAAAAATGCTTTTCGCATATTCCGTCGTCGTCAATTATTGCGGTGAGGTTGATTTTTTCGTTCCACTCGACTAAAAGTCTCGCATACCGTCTGAACATTTCGTTCTGAACTGCGGAAAGCGAAAGCCCTGAGGATGAAAAAAGATTACTTAACTTAGTTTCCATTCTGCGCCCTCCCCCTATGCTCCAGCCAGACGAGCAAAACGGAAATATCCGCCGGCGAAACGCCCGAAATTCTCGACGCCTGCCCGATATTCAGCGGCTTTATCTTGTTCAGCTTTTCGACAGCCTCAAGCCGCAGACCGTAAACGTCCTTGTAATTTATGTCGGGGAGGCGCTTTTCCTCCAGCTTTCGCATCTGCTCGACCTGCTGAATCTGCTTTTCAATATAACCGTCGTACTTGATTTTCAGCTCAACCTGCTCTCTAACCTCAAACGGCAGCTCAGTGCGCGTGTCGTCAAACGGCGCAAAATCATCATAATGCATCTGCGGGCGTCGAATTAAGTCGCAAAGCTTCATTCCCGTTTTTAGTGGGGAGGTTTCGCGCTCTTCAAGAAGTCGGTTCAGCTCCTCTGACGGCGGAATGGTTTTCTTTGAAACGCGTGAAAATTCGGCTTTTATCAACTGCATTTTGTTGAGGAATTTCTGATAGCGCGCCTCAGAAATCAGCCCGATTTTATATCCCGTCGGAGTAAGGCGGAAGTCGGCGTTGTCCTGTCGGAGAAGCAAGCGGTACTCACTTCGTGACGTCATCATGCGGTAGGGGTCGCTGCATCCCTTTATGACAATGTCGTCGATAAGCGTTCCGATATATGAGGATGCGCGGTCGAGGACAAGCTGTTCGCCGTTCAACACCGATTTCGCGGCATTTATCCCCGCAACAAGTCCTTGAGCGGCGGCCTCCTCATAGCCGGAGGTTCCGTTAAACTGGCCCGCGCCGAAAAATCCCTTAACCGCCTTGAATTCAAGCGTAGGGAGAAGCTCGGTCGGGTCACAGCAGTCGTATTCAATGGCATACGCCGTTCTCATTACCTCGACGTTTTCAAGTCCATTTATGGTGCGCAAAAATTTCAGCTGAACGTCCTCGGGGAGCGATGACGACATCCCCTGGAGGTAATATTCGTCGGTGTCAAGCCCCATCGGCTCGATGAAAAGCTGGTGGCGCGGCTTGTCGGAAAATCTCACAACCTTGTCCTCAATTGACGGACAATAGCGCGGCCCTACGCCCTCGATTTTTCCGCTGTAAAGCGGAGATCGGTGAAGATTTTCCTTGATAACCTTGTGTGTTTCGGCGTTCGTGTATGAAATGTAGCAGGAAACCAAGTTCTTTAGCTCGCCCGTCGTTTCAAAGGAGAATGGCACAATTTCATCGTCGCCATCCTGTCTTTCAAGGATGTCGAAGTTAATGCTCCGTCTGTGAACACGAGATGGAGTACCAGTTTTAAAGCGTCTTAGGGTAATTCCAAGCCTTTTTATGGATTCAGACAAAAGCTCGGGTGCCGTAACATTATCGGGGCCGCTTTTATAAGATGCCTCACCGACATAGACAATTCCTTTTAAATACGTCCCTGTAGCAATTATTACGGCTTTTGCTCCGTAAATTGCGCCAAGCTTTGTTCCGATACCTGTAATATGTCCGTCTTCGGCATACACATCAGTAATTTCAGCCTGTTTAATGTCGAGATTTTCCTGCATTTCGCAGACGTGCTTCATGTAATTGTGATACTTAACTCTGTCCGCCTGTGCTCTTAAGCTGTGGACAGCGGGACCTTTTCCCCTGTTCAGCATTCTGCTCTGAATGAAGCATTTGTCCGCCGCTTTTCCCATTTCTCCGCCAAGAGCGTCAATTTCACGGACTAAATGCCCCTTTGCCGTTCCGCCGATTGACGGATTACACGGCATATTGGCAATCTGGTCGAGCGAAATGGTGAAAAGCGCAGTCTTACAGCCGAGTCTTGCCGCCGCTAAAGCGGCTTCAACGCCTGCGTGACCCGCACCGACAACGACAACATCGTAATTTTCCATCTGATAGTTCATTTATATTCCTCTTTTTGTTCCGCGCGGAACATTTATTTTCCTACACAAAAATGCGAAAATACCTCATCAACAACCGCTTCTGTGATTTTTTCTCCCGTAAGCTCAAGTAAAAAACTTTCCGCTTCGTCAACGAGAACGGTAACTGCATCAAGCGTTTCCGACTGCGAAAGTGCCAGAACAGCGTCTTTCAGCGAAGAAATCGACATATCTATACAGCGTTTTTGTCGCTCATTCGCAATAATTCCCGCGCTCGAATCAATATCGGAGGCTCTGAAAACCTTGAGGATCTTCTCCCTTAAAGTTTCAATGCCATTCCCCTCTTTTGCGGAAATAAGGACATTTTCGGGATAATGCTCGTTTATGAAATCAATATCTAAAAGCTGATCTTTGTCCGATTTATTGATAACCGCAATGACATTTTTCCCCGAAAGCTTTTCGGTTAAAAGGAAATCCTCGTGCTTTAATTCCTGTGAATAATCGAAAACTGCGAGTACAAGCTCCGCCCTGTCAAGCCGCTTATAAGCGAGATTTACGCCCATTTCTTCAACCGTGTCACTAGTATTTCTTATCCCAGCAGTGTCGCATAACCTTAAAACAACGTCCCCCAAACGAACGGACTCCTCGATGACATCTCTCGTCGTCCCCGCAACTTCCGTGACAATGCTTCGTTCATAGCCCGAAAGCAAATTCATAAGTGTGGATTTCCCGACATTCGGACGGCCGACGATTGCGGTTTCAATTCCCTCTCTGAGGATTCTTCCGCTGTCATAGGTTGAGGAGATTTTCTTAAGTTCCGACAAAATATTACTTAAATCAACAAGAAGTGAGTTTTCGTCAACGTCGGCAATATCCTCGTCGGGATAGTCCACCCAGGCGGCAAGCTCCCCTAAAATCTTCACCATTCTGTCCGAAACGGACTTTATACGTCTGAAAAGTGCGCCCTCGTGCATAGCAACCGAGCATTTATGCGCAGTTTCGCCCTGTGCGGAGATTATGTCCATGACCGCCTCCGCCTGAGTGAGTGTCATTTTCCCGTTTAAAAATGCGCGCTTTGTGAACTCTCCGGGTGCGGCAGGGACTGCCCCAGATGAAATAATCGCCCTTAAAATGCGGTTCGTCACATAAATTCCGCCGTGGCAGGAAATTTCGACAACATTCTCCCCTGTATAGCTTTTCGGCGCACGGAAAACTGTCAGAACAGCGTCGTCAATTTCATCATTGTTAAAAACAACCTTGCCATATGCGCAGGTATAGCCCGCCATACTTTCGACATTTTCCGACGTAATTGGAGTAAATATTTTTTTCGCAATCAAGAATGCGTCTTCGCCCGAAATTCGTATGACGGAAATTCCGCCCGACGAAACAGGCGTGGATATTGCCGCAATTGTTGACATTCTTTCACCCTTTTCAAATATTATACAACGTAACTAAAGGCAGGCAAAGCTGCCTGCC
>Ga0116170_10006701_pt1 | contig 10038 bp, 7 predicted proteins | sample AD_JPNHW1_MetaG_FD_89797 | JGI IMG/M metagenome (GOLD analysis project Ga0116170, IMG submission 89797) | Active sludge microbial communities of municipal wastewater-treating anaerobic digesters from Japan - AD_JPNHW1_MetaG | ecosystem: Engineered > Bioreactor > Anaerobic > Digestate | place...
ACCGGCGGGGCATAGTGGGTCGCCCCGCGCATGATTGCCTCGGCGCCCGGTTGAAAATGGCCGTCGCGGCACCGCTTCAACGAAAAAACCTCGAACGGCACTCCCCGTTTGCCCAGTTCCACGATCTCGTTCAGGATGAACGTCTCGCAGAACTCCGGGAATTGCGACATCACGTAAGCCCGACGCGGCAGCGGCTCAAATTCGGGGACAGGAACAGACGTCATGGCGCAACCGGTCCCCCGACTTTTCGACTCCGTCCCAGCATCTTGCCCAGCAACCGCCCCGCCGCCTTCCGTTTCTCCCACGCGAACCGCGCCAGACTGCGCAGTCGCAGGTTGCGCAGGTAGAACCAGAGGTAGGCCTGCGCCTGGAGCCGCTCGAGCTGGGCGCGCGAGAGCGATTCGAGTTCCATCGCATTGCCCAGATGCTTGTCGAAATCGCTCCAGTTCGTCGAAATCAGACGATACCCTCCTTCGCCCCGCGCGGCCATCTCGGCCACGCGTGTGCCGGGGTAGGGCACCATGATTCCGAACGCGGCGGTGGTCGTGTTGAGCCGCGCGGCCAGGCGGATCGTATCCCAGGCGGTCTCGCGCGTCTCGCCCGGGAAGCCGAGGATATAGAACGCCTCGATTTCCAGCCCGGCACGCCGGGTGGCCGAAATGGCCTTCTCGATCTGCTCGAGGGTCGTGCCCTTCTGGGCCACGTTCAGGACGGACTGATTGCCCGACTCGATCCCGTACCCCACGCGCACACACCCCGCCCGGCGCATCCGCCGGAGCAACTCTTCGTCCACCGAATTGACGCGTCCGTTGGCGAACCATTCGATTTTCTTGTCCAGGCCGCGCCGTTCCATCTCGTCGCAGATTTCCAGCGCCCAGCTGCGCCGCAGGGTAAACGTCTCGTCCGAAAAATCAACCCGCTTCGCGCCGTAACGCTCCACGACATGTTCCACTTCGTCCACCACATTGCCTGGCGAGCGGAAACGGACCCGATCCCCCAGGACCCGCATACAGAAAATACACTGAAAGGGACACCCCCGCGAGGCATAGACCTGATAGACCTCGGCGGGCCCGTACAGGTCCCACGCGGGCGGGGGCAGGGAATCCAGATCGCGCATCCAGTCGCGTCGGGCGTTGACCACGACCCGTTCGCCGTCCCGAAAAACCAGCCCCTCGATCTGACGCAACTGTTCCGCCGTTGCGGGCGCTTCCGCGGGGGCGCACCCCGCCGCCAGCCACAGCCGCCAGAGCGTTTCCTCTCCTTCACCCACCACCGCGAAGTCGAACACCGGGAATTCTGCGAGGGTCCGTTCCGGCAGGGCGGTGGCGTGTGGCCCACCCACAACGACCAGCACCCCGGGCAGGCGCTCGCGTACCGCCTCGGCCACCTGCGCCGCGCGGCGGATCTCGTGCGTCATCGCCGTCAACCCCACCATCCGGGGCCGGGCTGCCACAATCCGCTCGACCGTCTCGGCAAACCTCAGCCGATCGAACATCGCGTCCACGATCCCGACCGAGACCCCGTGGGCGCGCAGATACGCCGCCAGATACCCCAGTCCCAGGAGCGGCATCCGGTACCAGCCCCCCTGGACGATCTCTTCCTCGGCCGTTTTGACCAGCACCACCTCACGCGAAAAAGACACATCCGCATCGCCCTTGGGCAGACACGACGAATCGGGGGAGGTCACAGGAGATAAAGTCGTCTCGGGAGTATTCATGACCCGTCCATTTTTTGTTTCCCACACGGCCCTGTCAAGAGAAAGTAGGAAGCGAAACGCATTCCGGACCCGAATTGCACAAAAACCCCCTTTGGGCGCTTCGAGCGGAAGCAAGACGTTGTACCCGGTCTTGCGCGAAAAAGATCAGCCGGGTTCTTCCGGCTTTTTATTCTACAAAAGATCCAGAATGCCCGAACGGCGCCAGAGGACAATCAGGAGCCAGAACAACACTACCAGAAGGATCGTCAACGCAATCCCGCCGTACCCCAGACCCAGGCCGAGCAGCACCCGCTTGCGGGCTTCCGGCGACAGGGGCGGCGCCGTCGCGTCCCGCGGACCGTGCAGAAGCCAATGGCCCAGCACAACGGCAGGCAAACCCGTAAAAATTCCGGTCATCGTCACACTGGCTATCCCCAGCGCCCAGCACGCCTGAACGGCTGGAGGAAAGGCCGGTTTCGAAGAAACCCCTCGGGGCAGGGGAGGGGGGGACGGAACCACCGGAGACTGTCCGGCGCCCGGAATCGGGGGAGGTGAAACTGTCATGAAAAATATACTCCGGGACCGGGTCCCTGGTGTTTTCTCTCTCGAAGATTCTGTACATCTGCCCCAGAACGAACCCTGTCCCTTTTTCCGGCGCTTTCCCGGCCCTCAGACAGGGCTCTTCCCATCATACCCTGTTGCCTTCCTGAAGCGCGATCATTTTATCGGCCCATCAAGATCCCGGCCGAATCCGACACAAATCCCTCCTGCCACCGCCCGGATGGACGGCGTTCTCCCGACTCCCGGTCCCCGGATGCCCCCACCCGCTGCCGCGACTTATACTTTCGATGCGCAAAGCGGCTCCAGTTTGACGAGCACCTGCTCGAGCAGGCGAATGCGTTCCTTGACCCGATCCTTGTAGGCGCGGGTCACAGTGTGGTGCAATTCCACCTTTGCGCTGTCCAGAGCCTGTTTGACCAGCAGGTCGAGTTCCAGGCCCTCCTCCTCGCTCAATTGCAGTTCCCCGTTCATACAGCGCCTCCTTCTTCCGCTCTGCGTTTGGCCGCGAAAGCAGCCGCTGCGGTTCTGCGCCCTTCTGAACACTGAAACGATTCCACCCTTCATTCTCTCAACCGGCCCACTATCCTGTCCATGTTTTATTCTACCGCATCGCCCGGCCCGCCCGCCACGGAAACCGTCTCGCGGACCCCGAGCGGAGGGGACGAAAACGAAAGGTCGGAATTACAGGAGAAATAGGATAAAACCGCGGTTGAGGATAGAAACGAGTCTTTTGTACCCCTTTTATGGGCTGAAGACTGTTTTGGCTCCCTTGCCTTTGGGGTGAAGTCTTTTGACTGCGCCAATCGGGAGATGGGCGCTCCCGGGAACCACTTTCTCCCCCTGAAAAGGGGCGTGTCAGGGAGGGAGGGCGTCTCCGCCCGCCTGAAAGAAAAACCGAACGATAGGCGTTCAACGGCGGTTTTCAGGACCAGAGAATGATCCAGAAAATCCGGTTATCCGGTCCCGGGGTTGTCGGTCTCATTGGTTCAAAAAGCCGGAACCTGACCGTCTCCGCTTTTCAAGGCGCCACTTCCCGCGATCCGAAACAGATCTCGCGGAAGGGACAGCGCCGGCAGGAACCGCGATTCTCCGTCATCGCAAACTTCTCCTCCGACGCCCGGTTCTGCTTCGCGTCGGAATCGAGCGCGGCGATCATCGCCTCCATCGAACCCAGGATGAATTCCTTGGTCTGAATCACCTCGGCGGCGGTCGGGACGTTCTCGCGCACGACGTTGGAGGCCAGATAGAACGACACCAGTTTCTGGCGCTCGAGCGGCACGTGCCAGGTCTGGAAGGCGTAGAGGGCGTAACAGCCCAGCTGCGTCAGCGTGTCGTCGGTCTCGCGCCCGGTTTTCCAGTCGTAAATCGTCAGACTCTCATCCGCGCAGGTCGCGCAGTCTATCTTGATATAGATCGGCTGGTCGTTGACGGGGAACTGGTCGAGCTGCTCGACCGTTTTCCACTCGGCGGGACGCAGCGCCTCGAGCCGCTGAAACACCTCCGAGCGCATGAAGTTGGCCAGGCTGGTGAACACCTTGTCGCGCGCCTGGCCGCGCTGCTCGGGCGTGATCTCGAGGCCGTAGTAGTGCTCGAACAGGTTCAGGTTGTACTTGGGTTTCCACTGCCACTTCTTCTCGAGCGACTGCATCCATTCGCGGTTCATGCGCTCACGCGCCTGTTGCTGGTAACGCTCGAGCGTGTTGAGTTCGCGGTTGCGCAGGTCGCCCAGGATGCGCTCGATCATCTCGTGGACGAGCGAGCCGAGCCACATCGGCAGGGTCTGGATCTTCTTGAGCCGATAGGCCAAGCGAGCCCGGTCCGGCGCGTCGGCGTTCCAGCCGTTCCAGTACCCGTAATAGTTGTAATAATACTGTCGCGGACATTCCTCGAAGGACTTGTGGCGCGTGAAGGACCAGGAGAAGTTGTTCTGAATCGTAGCCATGAGCGAAAAACCGGGTAAACAAAGAGAAAATGGCCCCAAACGGGGTGGAGGAAACGCCCACTCGTTCCTTCAGAGAGTAGGGTTTTTCCCGTCCGGAATCAACCTCTGATTTTTCGTACACTATCTCCCGGAATCGCCACAAGCCTCGATCGTTTATCGGCCCCCCAAAGGCACACGCGACACAAAAACGGGATTTTCTTGCCTTTCCTCAGAGGAAAAAAGCGGTTCTCCGCGTCCCGGCGTCTCTGCGCGATTCATTCAAACGGAGGAGTTCCAGGATTCCTGGATGTCCCCAATGTCGTCATTCTATCTCCATCAAAACGGAATTCCTCTTTCATACTACTATCTCGCAAAATCTACGCAAGCCGCGACTATTGCAAGCACAACGGAAACCGAATTATTCAACCGCGAAAAGCGCGAAAGACACGAAAGAATCAGTTTTCGCGCTTTTCGCGTCTTTCGCGGTTTTTCTTTTGGTTGCGGCTTCGCTGCGCCAGGTATTTCGGGGTTCTTGTTTTTTTGCGTTTTCCGTGTTCCACGCTTCCGAGCGATCAGTTCTGGATGTGACTCTTCGCGCTCAGACGCGCCGCCATTCGGTGCCGGTGGGGCGGTCGAGGAGTTCGAAGCCCAACTCACTCAGGCCCACCCGGACACGGTCCGCGGCGGCCCAGTTTTTCTCTTTCCGGGCGGCGGCGCGCAGGGCGATCAGGCGCTGGAGAATCTCCTGAGCGGTCCGTTCTCCCGCCCCTGTCTCCCGGTCCGTTAGACTCGCGATCTGGGGGAATTCTTTGCAGAGGGAGTCAAATAATTTCGCCAGCGGCTCGCACAGGTATTCGATGGCGGCTTCGGGCGGTTCGAGTTCGAGTCCGAGCGTCTCGCCCCCCAGGAGGTCGAGCGCCTGGGCCAGCTGGGCCAGGCGTTCCACGTCGGCTTCGGGGAGGGTCTGCCCCTGTTTCTGGAGGCGCATGGCTTCGTTGTCGAGTTCGTTGATGCGGGTGGCGACCTCGAAGAGAACGGCCAGGGCGCGCGGGGTGTTGAAGTCGTCGTCCATGGCCGCTTCGAACTGGTCGTAGAGGGCGCGGATTGGTTCCGGGAGGGCCGGGCGGTCCTGAGGTTGGGTCGTGCGACCGCCGAGGGTGCGGCGGGCGGCCTTGCGCGCCTCGCGCAGGCGACCCAAGGCGGTGGCCGCCTCGGCCAGGGCGGCGTCGGAGAAGTCGAGCGGGGCGTGGTAGTGCGCGCTCAGGAGGAAGTAGCGCACCACGGGCGCCTCGAACTTGGCCAGGACCTCGTCAATGGTGAAGAAGTTCCCGAGCGATTTGGACATCTTTTCGCCGTTGATGTTGAGGAACCCGTTGTGCATCCAGTAGCGCACGAACGGCTTGCCCGTGGCCGCCTCGCTCTGGGCGATTTCGTTTTCGTGGTGGGGGAAGACCAGGTCGGCCCCGCCCATGTGGATGTCGAAGGTTTCGCCCAGCAGGTCAATGGACATGACCGAGCACTCGAGGTGCCAGCCGGGTCGGCCCGGTCCCCACGGGCTGGGCCAGGAGGGTTCGCCCTCCTTGGCCGCTTTCCAGAGGACGAAGTCGGCGGGGTGTTCCTTCTTCTCGGAGACCTCGACGCGCGCGCCGCTCAGGAGGTCCTCGATCTTGCGACCCGAGAGTTTGCCGTACTCGACGAATTTCTGGACGCGGAAATAGACATCGCCCTCGGAGGTGTAGGCGTATCCCGCCTTTTCGAGTTTGCGCACCATGGCGATCATCTTGCCGACATACTGCGTGGCGCGCGGGTGGTGATCGGCGGGGCGGACGCCCAGTTTGGCGGACGATTCGAAGAAGACTTTCGTATAACGCTCGGCGATTTCCGAGGCCGGGCATCCGGCTTCGTTCGCCCGTTTGATGATCTTGTCGTCGATGTCGGTGATGTTCTGGACAAACACGACCTGATAGCCGCGGTAGGCCAGGTACCGCCGGATGATGTCGGCGCAGACGAAATTGCGCGCGTTGCCCACGTGGAAGTAGTCGTAAACCGTCGGCCCGCAGTTGTACATGCAGACCTTACCCGGCTCGAGCGACGTGAACGGCTCTTTCGTGCGCGACTGGGTGTTGTAGATCATCAGGGGCCGGGGGGCCGGGGTTTCGGCAGACATGGCGGAACGGTTTCCTTCTCCGAGGGTCGGAATTGAATGCGGGGGTTTCCTCCGGGCTGTGGGCGGGCCGCGCCCATCCGGGGAAACTCCGGGGGACCTATTTTCGGCCATTGCGGGGACGCTGTCAACCCTGGCAATCGAGGTTAGTCTGGAGAATCTTCATCTAAAAAACCGCTATTGAACGCCTTCGTCCGGTTTTTCTTTCAGGCGGGCGGGACGCCCGCCCTCCCAGAAAGTCCATTTTCAGGGGGAGAAAGCGGTTCCCGGGAACGCCAATCTCCTGATTGGCGCAGGCAGATGATCCCCAAAACAGCAGTTGAAACGAAGAAACAGGTCTTGACGCCTTGTAAAGCGGGGAAAAAAGGGGCGCCATTCGTTCACCCTTTGGGTGAGGCTTTCTCCGCGCCGATCAGGGGATCGGCGTTCCCGGGGAGATCCATTTTTCCTTTTGGGAGGGCGGGCGTCCCGCCCGCCTGAAAGGAAAGCCGTGGCTGGGATGTTCAACTGCGGTCTTCAGCGATAATGCCTCATCCCAAAGGAGACCGAGCTAAACCGTCTTCGCGCCATACACAACAAAAGACTCGTTTTCGGCCTCAACAGCGGTTTTTACAAAACCGCGCCGGCGGGGACGCCGACGGTACGAACCGCTCCACGGGCGGGGACGCCCGTGCCTCCTCGTTCTGGCAGGCAGAAAAGAAAAACCCCGGTTTTCGGGTGAGAAAACCGGGGACCATTCTTCTGAAGGATGGCGGAGAGGGAGGGATTCGAACCCTCGGTACCCGTAGGGTACACACGCTTTCGAGGCGCGCTCCTTCAGCCACTCGGACACCTCTCCGCAGTCGCATCCATCGGGTCGCCGTTCAACGGCCCGTTCCAGCGGGAGCCAACATAATCGGTCGCCGGGCGTTTGTCAATCGCAACCGGGCGCGAACTCGGAAAAAAACGCGCCCGAACGCCCGGTCCGCTTCCGGGGCCGATTACCCCTCAATGCCGGAGGCGTCGAAGGCGTCCAGCACCGTCGCCGACTCGATGATGACCGGCTTGACGGGCGTAACCGGGTCGGACGAGGGGTACTTGGGGTGACGGCCCAGGCGCGTGGTGCGGATGGCGTCCACGACCTCCTGGCCTTCGACCACTTCGCCGAAAACGGCATACCCGGCGCCGTCGGACTGCGCCTGGTCGAGGAAGTCGTTGTTGGCCACGTTGATGAAGAACTGCGACGAGGCGGAATCGGGGTCGCCGCCCAGGCGCGCCATGGCGATCGAGCCGGCCTTGTTGGTCAGCTTGTTGCGCCATTCGTTCTTGATCGTCGGGCGCTGGCCTTCGTTCTTGATGTCCATGTTGGGCGTGTAGCCACCGCCCTGGATCATGAACCCGTCAATGACGCGGTGAAAGATGGTCTGGTCGTAGAAACCCGACTCGGCGTACCGGATGAAGTTGAGGGTCGAGATGGGGGCCTCGACGCCGTCGAGCTGGACGACGATGTCGCCCAGGTTGGTGCTCAGGCGCACGCGCGGCTTGCGCGTGGGGGTGGCGTTTTCGGACATGGGGTGAATCTCCTTTTCGGGAAAATGGTGATCGCGTTGTTGGGGTGGAACAGGGGACTTCCGAACTCAGGAGCCGGAAGCGGAAAAAAACACGCGCAATCGGTCGGTTGCAGACGGATTGCGCGGGAATACCTGCGGCGCAGGAAACCGCGGGGGGGACACGCGATGGATTCGTTGGTCCCCCCCCGGCCGATTTCCGGTTTACTTCGTGTCAATCGAGAGCAACTCGACTTCGAACACGAGGGTCTCGTTCTGCAATTCATGGCCCTTGGCATCCCCGTAAGCGATGCTGGGCGGGCAGATCAGCAGGCTCTTGCCGCCGACCTTCATGAGGCCCACGCCCTCGGTCCACCCCTTGATGACGCCGTTCAGCGGGAAGGAGGTGGGTTTGTTGCGCTTGTAGGAACTGTCGAACTCCTCGCCGTTGAACTTCGTCCCGCGATAGTGAACCGTGACGGTGTCGGTGGGCTTGGGCGAGGCGCCGGTGCCCTCGGTGATGACGGCATAGCGCAGGCCCGAGGCGGTCTTCTGGACTTTCTTACCGGGGTTCTTGGCTTCCCAGTCGGCGACGAACTTGTCGGTTTCCAGGAACTTGGCTTCGGTGGCCAGGCGGCGTTTTTCCGCCAGACCCGCGGCGGCAGCCTTGCTGGCATCATCGGCGTAGGTGATCGAGTTGATCACGATGGGCTCGCGGGGCACGGACGGGGTCTTCGCGACATATTTCTTGTGCGGGGCCACCGGCGCGTTGGCGATCTTGTCCACCACGGCCATGCTGGCCTCGTCCAGGACTTTTCCGAAGACCGTGTACGGTTTGGCGAAAGTGCTCAGGTTGTCATTGTCCACCACATTGATAAAGAACTGCGAGGTGGCCGAATCCAGATCTTCGGTGCGGGCCATGGCGATGGTGCCGCGCTTGTTCACCAGGCCGTTGTGTCCTTCATTCTTGACCGCGGCGCGCAGCCCCTCTTTTTTCTCGTCCATGTCCGGGGTAAATCCGCCGCCCTGAATCATGAAACCCTTGATCACGCGGTGGAACACGGTGCCGTTGTAGTAATTCGCGTCCATGTAGGCGGTGAAGTTTTCCACCGTCAGGGGCGCTTTTCCGGCGTCGAGCCCGACGAGGATGTCGCCCATCGAGGTCGAGATTTTCACCTTGAGGGTCGCCTGCGGTTCAGGCGCGGCGGCGGGCTGGGCCGGAGCGGCGGCAACGGCGGGCTTGGCGGCAACGGCCGGTTTGGCCGCCGCGGGTTGAGCGGCAGCGGGAGCCGCTGCCGGTTTCGCGGCCTCGGCCGCCGGCTTGGCGGCTTCAACGGGCTGAGCGACAGGCTTGGCCGGTTCCGCCGGTTTGGCGGCCTCGGCGGGTTTGGCCGCTTCAGCCGGTTTCGGGGCCGGGGTGGGAGTCTGCGCCCCGGCGGGCCAGGCAAGCAACAACAGACTCAAGAGCGACAACAGGCGGAGCATTCGATTCATGATCCTCAATTTCCTTTCCTTAGCTTTGGCACGGTTAAAGATAATGTCGGCACGGGCCCTGAAAACAAAAAATGCCGGGAACCCGCTCCAGTCGGCTGTCTCCCGGTTTCGAAGATGGCAGGGGGTGCAGGATTCGAACCTGCGTATACCGGTACCAAAAACCGGTGCCTTACCGCTTGGCGAACCCCCTGCAAGGAACGACCCCGGAAGTGTTCCGACCAGGCCGAAACACGCCGCGCACAGGCGCGGCGTTCAGAATGAGAAAGCATAGACATTCCCGGGCGGTGAGTCAAGCTTTTCAAACCGGGTGGAAACCATTCAGAACCGAGAGGGGGACAACGGGATGGACACCGGTGGACGGGGGAGGCAGAAACTGGAAGACAGGGGAGAGGAGGGCAGAAGAACGGGGGAGCCGCATCGGCCCCCCCGCTTTTGTGGTTCAAGGGTCTTTCTTTCGGATGGTTTCTTCCCGACTTACTTTTTCTTCTCCAGCCACCCCATTTTCCCCATCCACTCCTCGCACCGTTTCGGCCAGGTGTTGACTGCCTCGCCCCGCTGCTGGATGCCGTAGCCGTGCCCCCCCTTGGGGTAGAGGTGCATTTCGGCGGGCACCTGGGCCTTGCGCAGCGCCTGATAATAGACCAGGCTGTTTTCCACGGCCACAGGGTCGTCTTCC
>Ga0116170_10006702_pt1 | contig 10037 bp, 5 predicted proteins | sample AD_JPNHW1_MetaG_FD_89797 | JGI IMG/M metagenome (GOLD analysis project Ga0116170, IMG submission 89797) | Active sludge microbial communities of municipal wastewater-treating anaerobic digesters from Japan - AD_JPNHW1_MetaG | ecosystem: Engineered > Bioreactor > Anaerobic > Digestate | place...
AAACATTAGCACATTAGCACATCAGCACATTGGCACATCAATACCTCACCCCCTCGCCCCCCTCTCCGCCCGGAGAGGGGGAAACATTAGCACATTAGCACATCAGCACATTGGCACATCAATGAGCCTCCAGCCAGTTCTCCCCTGTATTCATCTCCACCAGCACCGGAACGTCAAGGGGGATGGCGTTCTGCATGCCCCGGAGCACGATGGGTTTCAGCAGTTCCACCTCGTCGCGGTGAACGTCGAACACGAGTTCGTCGTGCACCTGCAGGATCATCTTCGACCGCATGTTCTGCTGTTCCATCTCCCTGAAAATGTTGATCATGGCGATCTTGATCATATCGGCGGCCGTGCCCTGGATGGGGGCGTTGATGGCGTTGCGCTCGGCGAAGCTGCGCACGGTGGCGTTGCCCGAATGAATGTCGCGGAGGTAGCGCCGCCGCTTCATCATCGTTTCCACGAACCCGTTGCGCCGGGCCGAAGCGATCGTCTCTTCCATGTACGCCTTGATACCCGGGTATTTCTCAAAATACTGCCCGATGATGTCGGCCGCTTCCCGCCGCGGGATCCCCAGCCGTTCGGAGAGCCCGAAAGCCGAAATGCCGTAGATGATGCCGAAGTTGACCATCTTGGCGTTGCGCCGCATCTCGCGGGTCACGGAGTCGATGGGCACGCCGTACACCTTGGAAGCCGTAGCGGCGTGGATGTCGAGCCCGTCACGGAAATCGCCGATCATTCCCTTGTCGCCGCTGAGGTGGGCGATGATGCGCAGTTCAATCTGCGAGTAGTCGGCCGAGAGCAGCAGGTATTTGTCGTTGCGCGGCACGAAGGCTTTGCGGATCTCGCGCCCCTTCTCGGTGCGGATGGGGATGTTCTGCAGGTTGGGGTTGTTCGAGCTGAGCCTTCCGGTGGCCGCCACCGCCTGGTTGAAGGAGGTGTGGATGCGGCCGTCGCGCGGACTCACCAGCGCAGGCAGGACATCGATGTAGGTCGATTTCAGCTTGGTGAGCGAGCGGAACTCCAGGATCTTGCGGATGATGGGATGACGGTGCTCCATTTTCACCAGCACATCCTCGCTGGTGCTGTATTGCTTGGTTTTGGTCTGTTTCGGGTTCTCGACGATTTTCAGCTTGTCGTAAAGGATCTCGCCGAGTTGCTTCGGTGAAGCGACGTTGAACGTCTGGCCGGCATCGGCGTGGATGGCCGCCTCGAGCACCACGATCTCCTTTTCGAGTTCGCCCGAGTAATCCCTCAGTGTGACCGGATCGGCCCGCACCCCTTCGGCCTCCATGGAGGAGAGAACGGGGATGAGCGGCACTTCGATCGTGTCGAAAAGTTGGCGTGTGGCGGTCTCTTCCAGCATCGGCGCGAAAACCTCCTTCAGCCGGAGCGTCACGTCGGCGTCTTCGGCGGCGTATTCCTTGATGGTCCCGATATCGACCGTGCGCATGCTAAGCTGGGCCTGCCCTTTTTTCCCGATGAGTTCTTCGATGGATACCGGTTTGTAGTTCAGGTAGGTTTCGGCCAGCAGGTCCATGCCGTGCCGCATGTCGGGCTGGATGAGGTAGTGGGCGAGCATGGTGTCGAACAGGGGGCCCTTCACCGAAACGTCGTACCAGCGCAGCATCGAGAGGTCGAATTTCATGTTCTGCCCCGTCTTCCCGATCCGTTCGTCTTCGAACAGCCCTTTGAATTCCGTTACAATGGCGTGGGCTTCGGCATAGGTGTCGGGCAGGGGGATGTAATGCGCTTCGAAAGGTTTCCAGGCGAACGACATTCCTACCAGTTCCGCCGTATTGGGGTCGAGTCCCGTCGTCTCGGTATCGAAGCAGAAAGAGGGCTGCCGGCCCAGTTCGGCGATGAGGGCGGCGCGTTTTTCGGGGGTGTCGACCATGTGATAGGTGTGGGGTGTATCTGAAATGGTGAAATAGCGAGGTAGCGAGGTAGCAAAATTGTCGGGAGTGGTGAGTGGTGAGGGACGCATGGCCATGTGTCCGTCCATGAGTGGTTCTCCCATCTCCCCCGATTGTGTCGTAAAAAGGTCGGCACGATCATCTGATTTTTGATCTTTGATCTGTGGTTTTGAGTTTTGAGATTTGATCTTTGAGTTCTCTTCATCTCCCGCCAGGAAAGTGGATAAGCGTTGTGCAAACGTTCTGAATTCCAGTTCGTCGAAGAGGGTTTTCAGCCGTGCTTCGTCGGGGGGGGACAGGCGGAGTTTTTCTTCGTCGAAGTCGACCGGCGCATCGAGGATGATGGTGGCGAGGCGTTTGGAGAGGATGGCCTTGTCCTGGTTTTCGATCACCTTCTGTCGCAGTTTCTCGTTGGCGATCTTGTCTGCGTTTTCGAGCAGGTTCTCGACCGAGCCGAATTCGGCCAGCAGTTTTTTGGCCGTCACTTCGCCCACGCCCGGGATGCCGGGGATGTTGTCGGAGGCGTCGCCCCAGAGGCCAAGAAGGTCGATCACCTGTTCGGGGCGGGCGATGCTGAACTTCTCGCACACCTCCTTCACCCCGAGGATCTCGACATCGCTGCCGAATTTGCCCGGTTTATAGATAAAGGTACGGTCGGAAACGAGTTGTCCGAAGTCCTTGTCGGAGGTCATCATGTAGGTGGTGAACCCCTGTGCTTCGGCCTTTTTTGCCAGCGTGCCGATCACGTCGTCAGCCTCGTAGCCGTCGGCGAACAGCACCGGGATCCCGAATCCTTCGATCATCTCCCGGATATAGGGCAGTGAGTGGACGATATCTTCGGGTGTTTCCTGGCGGTGGGCTTTATAATCCTCGTATCCCTCTTCGCGTACTGTGGGCGCCATGGTGTCGAACGCCACCCCGATGTGGGTGGGTTGTTCTTTTTTCATCAGGTCGAGCAGCACATTGGCGAACCCAAAGATGGCGGAGGTGTTGAGTCCTTTCGACGTCAGCCGCGGGTTTTTGTTAAACGCGAAATAGGCCCGGTAGATCAGGGCCATGGCGTCGAGGAGGAAGAGTTTCTTTTGGGGTTGATCCATAATCCGGCATTATCGTTCAACGGAGAAGTTGAGGGGGATAAAGGTACTTGAAAATTCGATATCGCTCATGGATCACCCGGGCATCTTTCCGGCTGTAAGGGCGATGAAGCCTAACCGATCAAACCACGCAAATTTCCAATTAAATACAAGCAATTCCGGAAATTCGATTCATATATCGTTAAGCTGCATCATAACAGTATTCGATTGATGATGATCAACCAACACAAAAACAAAATGATAAAAAATGTGAGAAAAATTTCACAAAAATATTTTGAAATTAAAAAAATTATTATATTTGGCATAACAAAAATGACATTACCATTTACTGTCGACCAATCGCTTTCCAACCACCTGTCGTTATCCGTTTATCGGTTATGGTAAGAAACAGTCATTCGGAATCGCAGGTACATCCTCCGGCGTCGGGTTCCGCACATTCAGTAGGGGCACACCCGACGTGGGTCGTTGCAGAGAGGGGAACAGCGGGGAAGTTTTGGCCATCCAAATCAGGCCTCCGGATCACCAACCCAGCGAGACCCGAGCACACCGGATTTGACTCTAAAATCCCAGGCAAAATTTCTACCGGTGTAGGTTTACGCCGGAAGGGTGGGAAGGGCGTGGCCTTCCGAGTGAGAGAGCGGTTCGTCTATTCAACGCTGAAAGGCGAATCTGGCTTTATTCTGACGGAGACGCGATTAGAGATAGTGGTTAGGGTTGGGAAGAGATAATTATAATGATAAATGAGATTTTTTATACCATACTCTTAGTGTTTGATTCAATTTGTCAAAAGTTCTTTGAAAAGCTTGATATAACTTCGATTGCTGAATGTTTAATCAATCCACTATTTTAATTTGCTTTTGTTCTCCGTTGATCGAAAACATTTGTGAATTATGTCAGGATTGTTTTTCGGACAACTAATGGAGATTGCACCAAGGGAGATTTTCTAGGATTACGTTTGAAGGGACAATGGTGACTTCAAGAATGGTGATTACCGGCAGGAAAAAATTTCTCAACATTGTTTATGGGACCGCACCCATTCGAGAAACCTACTGACACTTTTCTTTGTATTCAACACCAAAATGGACCGTCCTTTCGCTAAGGTGCCAGCAAACCAATCAGTAAACTTGTACTTTCTTACGCAAGAGAAAGCGGAGAATGGCGTATCTTTTTAGACCTTGCCTTAAAGTTTATTGAACAAGCAAGTGTGCTATGTGTTTATGATAACATGGTCAATTTGAAGGTGAAAGGAAAAATCTAGACACAGGACACTTCCGTGATCGATTTGTGTCTTGTTGTTCTCATCTGGGCTAAGTCACGCATAACTTAAGTGGCGAAATAACTTCAAACTTTACTTGATGTGAAACCAGTGTTGCCCCAATGCCTGATTATTATTGAAGGATCGGTTCATGAAATCAGATAACTGGATGAAATTGTTTATGCTGTCAGAAATTCATCCTTTTATGGATAAAACAAACATGATTTTTACACTGTTTTCTCGACTTTCAAAGAACCATGTCACCTTTTAATACGGACTAAGGATTGCATGCGTTACCGGGTTCTCAACCGAGTAATCAACTAATGCGATATTGGAATCATTTGTGACCACATCAGTTAATTTGCCAGTCCTTTGACATCGAAGAGGGATGCGAAACCCATATTACGTGAAAGGAATTATAATCCAGAATGAAGAACTTTTTTATCTAATTCATCAATGACATTAATTTGTTGGCACTCAATCTCGCTGATTTGTAACGTAATCGCAGAGGAATTGAGATATTCTTTATTTGGAAAAACAATATTTGAAAACTCTAACATTCAAAAGAAATGTCGAAAATGCTATAAGGATTAAGGATTGGATCGTAGTCACAACATATAATCCTGGTGTTGTGGCTGAAACCGACTGAAAATGAACACTGATCGTTAGAAATCCGTCAAACGGTATGCATTTTATATTCGAGAGCACCCCCCTATATATTCTTCATCGATAAAGTAAATGAAATACCGACGAGGAATGTATTTCAAGGGTGTTGTTAAAATGCGAGTAAACGCCTGTTGTATACACTTAAAATCATCTGTATGAGAATCTATGCTCGTTGTTTTTTATCAATTATTTTGACAATTAATGTAACTATTGTTTTTTGTCAAAATATTCATATTCCAGTGAAAAAAAGAATAGATGGACTTTTTGAAATACCCGTTACAATAAACGAGAAAATTACAATTGACTTTATCTTTGATTCTGGCTGTGCAGAATTGTTCATGGCTCCAGATTTATACAATATATTAAAAATGAGAGGCGGTCTAGATAGCTCTGATTTTATACGTAATATCACAATTAAAACTGCCCAAGGTGCAAGGGAAATATGCAAGGAATATAGATTAAAAAGTGTTACCTTGGGGAATAGCACAATTTTTAATGTAGAAGCAATTGTGTCTAATTCTATTAATGCAAGCATGTTACTTGGACAAAATGTACTGAGTCGATTTGGTAAAATTCATTTTGATTATAAAAAGCAGGAATTAGTCATTGGTGGCAACAATGAACTTGCTTTAAATACCCTTGATTATATATCTGGTTATGTTGTTAATGAAAATGGAGGGGCGATATATGGAGCAACAGTAAAGTTAGAGGAAGTATCGTTAACAACGGTGACAGATGCTAATGGGTTTTTCAAGTTTGACATTCGAGATCAAGGAATTACTAATAATCAAAAAGTTGTTGTGTCCATATTTAAAAAGGGGTATTCATATCTTAAAGAGCCTTTCCAACCAAGTGGGACTGGTAAAATTCAAGAAATCACTTTACTGGTAAATTCGGGATTTTATGTAATTGTCAAAGACGAGTCGACGAATAATTTTCTTAGCGACGCAAATATATTTTGCAGCAAGTCAAGTGAAATATCGAAGCAAACAAATCAACCGGGTGTTTATTTTATTCCTTTAAAAGATTCAAATGATAATACTCCTTTTTTTATAACGGCATCCATTCCTAATGATTATTCGGATTTTACATTATATAATCTTAATTTGGCGAGCATTGGAAATTATCTGGAAATAAAAATGAAAAAGATTCCGGATGAAATTAGTGAGCAAACGGATTTGAGTCCCATTGATTATGAAAATGAGCTCTATACCTTAAGCAAGCTTGATAATGAGATTCAAAGCAAATCGTTGACATATGAAGAAAAACAGGAGAGGTTGAAGGTGCTTGGTGAAGTGTTCACAAAACTATTGAATAGTATTTATGACTGTGAAAATGGAAGAAAAATTTTCTTCTTCTACAAACAGATATTGGAACCGCACTATGGTACAAATACAACTACAATTAAGTGTATAAAACAAATTCAGAGAAAGTGTTTTAACAAAATGTAGACTATGAGAAGATTTGTTATAATTATTTACATTGTTTTCGTTTCAATTATTGGCTTTTGCCAACACGGAAGAGGAAGAATTTGTAATCCCAATGGAGATTGTATATTTGAATTACGAGATCCTCCAGACACTGCAAAAGGCTATACGACCGATGGTGCCTATATAGAAAAGCAAATTAAAAATCAAACAGAAAAAAAAACAGCCTGTGATGTTTTAGTATGGAGAGATGGAGATATAAAAAATAAAATTTACAACGATTTCGTGGCATACAATGATCCTGTTGAAATTGTTAATAAGAGCACAGGGAAGCAGATAATTAAATTTCAATATATAGGAGTAAATAAGGATGCAGCAGTTGAGGCTTTTAATGATGTGGTATTTGTTGACCATGATTTTACCATGTATCTAGTTATGCCGGAGCATAATTGCCATGGGAAGCCAACATCCCCGACAAAATATGTTTCATGTGGTCTTTGTGGGAAACAATATAAGATTCAGGAATTCTATAATGACTTCACGCAGAAGCACCTGTCAATTTATATTGGTGCAAGAAATTGTAAAAATGTAAAGAGCATTACAGGCAATTGCGATAATCTGGTCTTGGAGGATGTGCCAAAGTGTCCTAAATTAGATCAGCCAGATTGTGATCAAATTATTAAAGGTGGAGATGTAAATAAATAGATAGAATATGAAAGGATATGTTATTTGTTTTCTGTTTTCCCTGATGGGAATATGTGCTTCTCAAGCACAAATAAAGAATTTGGAATTGAGAAATAAAGTCATCAATTTATCTTCCTATACGAAAAATGGACACATCACAGTATTTATTTTTTCAATATATGGTTGTATCCCATGTAAAAAAGTAGAAGTAGAATTAGAAAATAGATATTCAAAAAGGAAAAACTTTGATATTTATTCCTGTAATCTTGGTAATGAAAGTGATGTTAAAAACTGGAATGTTTATAAAAAGACTTCCGTGCCTGCCTATTGGTCACAGATTGAAAGAATTTATTGTTTTCCAACCATTTATATTTATGGGCCAGCTGGCAATCTAAGTTATAAATTTGCCAATATTGATTCACAAATGTTCGAAGAAATTATTAGTAGCATTGATAATTTGTTAAACAATCTTTCTTATTATAATAGTTTATCGAATGCTGAAAGGCCAGAAAACCGACATGATACGATTTATTTTACTGATACGATTTATCTCTGTGATACAATACACCGATCTGACACTATCTACCGAACGGAAATTATTTCGACAACTGATTCAGTTTATATTTCAAATGATACTCTATTTAAAAAAATGGTAACGAATCGAGAGGAAGAAAAATCAAAAAGAGAGGCTGACCAACTGGAGAAACGCTTGAACCGTAAATTGTTTTTTGCTGTAGTAGCTGAATTTGTTGCAACAATTGTTTTGATTGGAATTGTTAGAGTTTCTAAATGAATGTGTATATAATTCAAAAAGCGAAAATGTTATATATACTTTATCAAGACGTAATTTATGGGCCGTTACAAATTTTGAACAATTGTATAAAGGAAAGTACTTTTATTTTTCAAAAATATGGTATATTGCTTGGTACTCATTTGAGCTTCTATGAGTGATCCAAACATTTGAATGATTGCAAAAGCCTATGGACAGTTACTACTATTTAGTGCTGTAAGTACCCAACATGGTAACATCGCTTTTATGAAAAATAATCAAAAAGCAAACAACATTGCACTCCTTCTTATTGGAGACTGGTTTATTGATGAGTATTGGATTGTAAGTAAAATAAACTCATACCACAGTTCTCACACTGGAGATATCCATTATTCAGTCCAACAAAAAGAAATTACAAACAGTGTAATGAATTACTGCGGAGTTCCTGAGATAATTGAAATAATTAAGGCTAGAAATAAAGTTAAAGTTAAAATAGGAAAAAGAAGAAAATCAATCAAACTTGAGAACTTAACATGTATTGGTAGTTGGAATCCTGTAGATAATGCTGTGATTAAATGTCTTTTATGTCGTGAGCACTCAAAAGAAAAGTTTCTTACTCCATATACTTTACGATCCTTGAAATTTCCTGGGGTAAATTCGAATAATCAAAAATATTCTTCTAAAATTGTAGGGCAAACTCATTGTTTATATAATTACTCGGAACTATGCAAGTTTGAAAGTAATATAAATATATTTAATATTTATAACGATAAGAAGCAAGAGACTGCCTCAACTAACAGGATTATTAGAAATTATGATGGTTTTGGTGGTAAAACACCACATAATATTAATAGAATTGATTGGATAAACAAACTTGATGATAGTACAGGTGACAAATTATCAATTGAAGAGCTACTAGGAAAGGACGTTGATTTCACCGGAATGGTAATTCATATAATTGTGGAAGACCATGGGATGGGAGTTTTATCATCCAAAACAATTAATCAACTTTTTAATTTTCTTAATACATTTAAATATCAAGAAGTCTGTTGGCATATTAGGACAAAAATGGAAAATCCAGATTGGTTGAAGGCTTTATTTATAAATATTCAGCATTATGGGAATGAGAATAATTGCATAGAGACAATAGTCAATGACTTCAAAATTCAGCAAAAAGAAAAAGGAATACGTAAACCATGGTTCGAAAAAACAATCTCAAGGTCATCTCTTGAACTCCTAGGTCAAATGGTAGGATCTCCATATTATTTGCATGAGAATCCAAGACCTGTTGAATTCCCTAATATTGCAAAAAGCGCTGCAATATTATTCGAGGACAATAGCATCGTTGGAATTGAAAGAATTGAGACAAGTAAAAGGAGTGGCACCCATAGGTATCGTTGTTTTCTTTACGATAATTCAAAAAAAATTAGTCAACCACTAACAATTGGTAGGACAAGAAAATTCTTCACCGCTATAGTAATCAAAAAAATTATTGGATCTATTGTTGGGGTCCCACCCAAAAAATTTCATGAGATCTGTAATGAAGCATCAAATTTTGCCTATTATTGGTCTGAACTATTAAGAGAGAAATGGAATGAAGGGAATCTCAATGTTTTTAATTACAGTGAAATTATAGATGCAATATTTCATAAGGATTCGTACTTTAACAATTCATTAAATGATAAATCAACGCTTTCCAATTATGATGATCTTTGGAAAAGATGGAATGAATCATCTAAATATCAGGGGATTATTAATCAAAAATCATTTGATTTATGGCGAGGGTTTGGAAGTCTAGATGATTATATTACTATTGGTGGAAGTAAACGAAATGCCATTAATGACCTGATTAATGAAATCTATAAATTCTCAAAGCAAGTTAGTCCTGAGTATTCTCTAAGTTGTTTGATCACGGCAGCCCCAGGATGGGGAAAAAGTTTTCTTGCAAAATGTGCCGCAAAAAAGTTCAAATTGGAATATTTAGAATTCTCTGTATCGCAGATGGCAACTACAAAAGATTTTATCGGTTGTCTTGCAACTATTTCGTCAGTTCAAAGCCGTAATAAGGATAAAAAATTATTGGTCTTTATTGATGAAATTAATGCTGAAGTGGAAGGGCATTCAATAATTCCATTAATGTTAAGTCCAATTTGGGATGGAGTCTTTATTAATGAGGGTAGAAGTTATAGAATAGACCCCTGTATCTGGCTATTTGCTTCAACTTCA
>Ga0116170_10006703_pt1 | contig 10037 bp, 8 predicted proteins | sample AD_JPNHW1_MetaG_FD_89797 | JGI IMG/M metagenome (GOLD analysis project Ga0116170, IMG submission 89797) | Active sludge microbial communities of municipal wastewater-treating anaerobic digesters from Japan - AD_JPNHW1_MetaG | ecosystem: Engineered > Bioreactor > Anaerobic > Digestate | place...
CGGCTCCATGGGACCGCTGAAACTGTTCTGGTACGACAGCCTGAAGGACGTGCCGAAGTTTGACGGCATCCCGGCGGGCCAGTTGATCGGCGACAAGGACATCAACGGCAGCCTGTTCATCGGCGATAAGGGCATGGTCACCACCGGCTGTTACGGTGAAAAGACGCGCCTGATGCCGGACGAGAAGATGGCCGACTACAAGGGCGCGCCGAAGTTGCTCACCCGGTCGCCGGGCCATTACCGCGATTGGATCCGCGCCTGCAAGGGCGGCGATCCTGCATGTTCGAACTTCTCGGTTGCCGGACCGTTCGTCGAGTGGATGCTGCTCGGCTCCATCGCCATGCGCTACGAGGGCAAACTCGACTGGGACAGCCGCACTAAGCAGTTCACCAACAATAAGGAAGCCAACCAGTACTTGAAGCCCGTGTTCCGCAAGGGCTACAAGTTCAACGGCTGATCTGGTCTAAGCACAAAGGGCCGGCGATGAAACCGACGCTTCTCCATCGCTGGTCCTTTTTTTTGCGCGGCAGTCTCGGCCCGAGACCGGCGAACCGCATCAGAGCCGCGCTGCGGACTCACCAGTCAATGTTGAAGAACTCCGGGTTCCGAGGCTTCGACCCATCGGGCCGAAGCTTGAGCACCGTCGTCTTCGCAGAGCGTGCTGGAATCTGCGTCTCCACCCAGTAGTAGTTCTTCGCGCCCCGCATTGCCGCCACCTCGACTCTATAGCTCAGGTCCGCAAGCCCCCGGAAGGAGAACGAGCCGTCCTGCGCATCGGTCTTGCCCAGTGTGACAAATGCCCCATTGTCCGGCGTGAGCACGTGATATCTGGCGTCGCCTGCCGGAGTTCCAACCGGCCACACAACGCGGCCCTGGCAAAGCCGCGTCTTGCCTTGATGCGGGAGGGTCCAGCTGGGAATGACCGTCTCCTTGCCTCGTTCGACACGGAAGAGGGAGGGACCTCTCTGGCCGCGTTCGATGTCGCCGAAGACCTGGTCGTAGGTGCGGTTCTCCTTGCTCGGAGGAAGACATGCCTGATGCCGAGCCTGGCCGGGTTCTTCGCGCCGCCCGCTGCTCAACAATGCCGCGCCCGTCGCTATCCTTCAACCGTGTCACAAACTGCACCTTGCGCCGCGTCAACTCCAGCCACCAGTCGCAGTTCTCACAGCCCCAGTCGAACACTAGCATTGTGCCCGGCGCAGAACTCTGGCTTAGGACGACATTGAGATCTGGGGCCTTGCACGGCGCGACCACGGCGAACCAAGGCAGCCGGCCGTCACGGCCAATACCAGGTGCAGCTTCACCGCACCCTGGCTGCGACGCTACCGGACCCAGTCGAACACGCTCAGGCAAAGCGGAGCCAGCGGCGCCGTCAGGCGGCGTCGCTCGGGGCATGAGGTTGATACTTCACCCCATTGATAGCGTCGATCAGCCTAACATCATATAGTCTATCGACATTGTGTATTTATCCTTGACAACACTGCCCGACAGCCCCATACTGTGGTTACATGGTCGCTGGCCCACCCAATTGGAACCTGCTCCCCTCGACTCCGAGGCGAGTCGGCGTGGGCCCCACTCCGCTCACTTGTTTCTGTCGATAGCCGTCTGCACGGCGTAGGCTGAGCTCTGTTTCTCAACCCGCCGCGTGGTACGGCACCTGTCTTGTTCTCGCGACCCCTTCATCCAATTCAAAGGAGAACTGTATGCGCTCGTATTCCCTTTTTTCTGCTGCCTTGCTGACTGCTCTGGCGGCACCCCTGCTGGCCCAAAGCCTGAACTGGGAGGGCCAGACTGGAGTTTTCATAACTCCGCTGGCTTACACGGCGGCATCGCCCAGTGGCAACGTCGGCAAGCCTATCGTGGCCTACCACTTTCTAAATGCCGGCCCCGTGCTGGGCGACTTCCACACGGCGTCGGCCACCGTCGGCTTGCTGGGCCGGACCGAATTCGGCTACACGCGCGCTTTCCACCGGGCCGGCTCGGACACCGCGCTAAGCCCGTTGTGGGACGGCGGCTTCAACATTGTCCACGGGAAGGCCAACCTGCTCGGCGAGAACTACGCCAAGCACAACTGGGTGCCCGCCCTTTCGGCTGGCTTCGTGGTGCGCTCCCAGGTGCGGCACGTCGCTGGCGTGCTCGGCAGCGAGGAGAACACGAACGCCGATCTCTACCTTGTTGCCAGCAAGACGGTGACGCAGATTAAAGGTCTGCCGATCGTGCTGAACGCGGGCGTGAAAGGTACCAATGCGCAGGTGTTCGGCCTGGCCGGCAACGCGCCCGACTTCAAGGCCCGCGCATTCGGGGCTGTGGCCTTCGTTTTCAAGGGGCCGGCCAAGAGCCAGTTGATTCTCGGTTCGGAGTTCGCCCAGCAGCCCCGGGAAGTGAAGAACCTACCCGGCGCGGTCGTGCCCACCACCATCACTTACGCCGCGCGGATTGTGCCTGTGCCGGAGCGCAAGTTCAATATCGACTTCGGCGTCGCGCAGGCCGCCAGTTGGATTCTGCCCGGCGCGAACCTGCGGGCGCGCCACCAGTTTGCCCTGGGGATTTCGTACGGTCTCTAATTCATTCATTTCAGGAAGGATTTCAACACATGTCTACTGACGCCATCAAACCCGGTCTGGGCACTCTTGCCTTGCACGCCGGCCAAACGGTCGACCCGACCACACACTCCCGCGCGGTGCCGATCTACGCCACCAGCAGCTATGTTTTCGAAGACGCCGCTGACGCGGCCGATCTGTTCGGCCTGCGCAAGTTCGGCAACATCTACACGCGCCTGATGAATCCCACCACGGACGTGCTGGAGAAGCGCCTGGCGGCGCTCGACGGCGGCGTGGGCGGGTTGGCTTTCGCCTCAGGCCAGGCGGCCATCACGGCAGCCATCCTCACCATCGCGCACGCGGGCCAGAACATCATCGCCGCCACCAGCCTCTACGGCGGCACCTGGACGCTGTTTTCGCAGACGTTCAAGAAACTCGGCGTGGAGGTGCGCTTCTTCGACTCCGACCATCCGGAGCAGATCGACCGTCTGGTGGACGAGAACACGCGCCTGGTATATCTCGAATCGGTCGGCAACCCCAAGAACGACGTGCCGGACTTCCGCGCCATCGCCGATACAGCGCATCGGAATGGTATTCCGGTGATTGTCGATAACACCGTACTCACGCCGGCGCTGTTCCGCCCCTTCGAGCATGGCATCGACATCGCGGTCTACTCGGCCACCAAATTCCTTGGTGGCCACGGCGTGCATATCGGCGGCGCGATTGTCGACAGTGGCAACTTTCAGTGGGCTGAAAACCCGGCGAAATGGCCCGAGTTCACAGCCCCGTCGGAGTCCTACCACGGTCTGATTCTGACCGAAGCGTTGAAGCCGCTCGGCAATCTGGCCTACATCATCCATATCCGCACGCACTGGCTCCGCGACACCGGAGCGACGCTCAGCCCGTTCGCTTCATTTCTGTTCCTGCTGGGGCTGGAAACCCTGCATGTGCGCATCGAACGACATGTTCAGAATGCCCAGGCAGTGGCCGAGTGGCTCCAGCAGCATCCGGCCGTCACCTGGGTGAACTATCCGGGGCTGCCCAGCCACTCGCACTACGCCAACGCCAGAGCGTACCTGCCGGATGGGGCGGGCGCCATACTGGGTTTCGGCGTCAAGGGCGGCCGTGCGGCCGGCGAGAGGTTCATCAACAACGTGAAACTGGCCTCGCACCTGGCCAACGTCGGCGACGCCAAGACGTTGGTCATCCATCCGGCTTCCACCACACACTCGCAGTTGACCGAACAGGAGCAAGCCGAAACCGGCGTGACGCCGGAGTACGTTCGCGTCTCGGTGGGCATTGAAGCGTTGGCCGACATCCTGGCCGACTTCGACCAAGCCCTGAAGGCCTCACAAGAAAGCTAAGCCGCGCACAGCGACTCAGCCGTAACTCCCCGCCGCGGGCTCCAGCGGAGCATCGAGACTCAACAGCTTGTTGTCGGAAACGGAACTCGCACTTGGAACGCGGCGCAGCATCCGCGGCGCATCGTTGATAGGGGAGTGGAAAACTGATTGAAACGGCTTCCACGGCCGGTGCTCATTGGCGTAGGCCAGCGTTGATCACATTGGCACCGACGCCACGTCGAGATGTGGCAGTCTGCCCTCACACGCAGCGGACCTGCTCCAGCCAGCAGGTCGGCCTGATACGATCGACTCGGGATTTCGTCGTAAGCGGCAGAGCCGAGTGGCACCTTCGCGAGTCTAGCTGGTTTTGCCGCAGCCGTTCCGAAAGCCACGTCTAGCGGCCATGGCGGCCATTTCATCCCGCTATACTCGCCACATGGAGAGACGCGAATTCCTGCTAGCTTCGGCCGCCGCCGCCGCCGCACCACCGCCGGGCCGTCCACGGATCAGCGCCGGCAGCTTCAATTTCCACACCTTCGGCGCCAACCAAAAGGCTGACGCCGCCATCGACATCATCGGCGAGATGGGCTTCGAGGGCATCGAACTCATCCTGCTCACCCGCGACGACATCAAGGGCTACTGGACCGACGCAAAGATCGGCGAACTGCGCAAAAAGCTCGAACGCTGGAAGCTCGACGTGGCGCAGTTCATCATGTTCCAGCCGGTCGTCGAAGGCTTGACGAGCCTCAACCGCACGGTCCGCAATCAGAACCTGGATTTCTTCGAAGCCGGCTGCCGCGTCGGCAGGAAACTCGGCGCGCCGCTGGTGAACATCGTCGCGCCATGGCCGACGGAGGTATCGTCCAAAGACCACTCCTACCTGCCCCGCTACTACGACATCGAGAAGCCTAAGCCGGGCGAGAAGTTCACCATGGACGTCGCCCTGCCCTTCGATTGGGAAGCGCTATGGGACAACTATGTCGGCGCGACGAAAGAGTGTCTCCAGCGCGCCAAGGCTCACGGCATGAAGATGACCATCGAGCACCACACGCACACGATGATCCCGGGCATCGACGCCTTCCTGCGCCTGTGGGACGCTATCAAGGACCCCGCGCTCGGCTACAACATGGACACCGGCTGGACCTTGGCCCACCGCGACTATCCGCCCGTCGCGATCTATAAGGCCCGCCGCCACCTGATGAACATGCACGTCCGCGACATCGACGGCCTGATGCGGCTGTTCCCGCATATTGGCGAGGGCGTCATGGACTTCAAGGCCATCTGCGCCGCCTTGAAAGCCATCGGCTACCGCGGTTTCCTGACGCTCGAACAGGACAAGCACCCCGGCGACATGAAGGCAACTGCGAAGCGCTATCTGGCCATGCTGAAGGAGTATCTGGCCTAGCGGAGTGCGCCGCTTCCAATCGCCGCGGGACGTGAGGACGCATGGCTTAGCGCCGATCCGCTATAATCCGGCCCAGGACACTCTCATGCTTCGCTTCGCCGTCTGTCTCTGTCTTCTCGCCATCCCGGCCCTGGCCCAGCAATACGATCTACTGCTCAAGGGCGGCCACCTGATCGACGCCAAGAACAACATCGACGGCATCATGGACGTCGCCGTATCCAAGGGCGTCATCGCCGCCGTAGCCAAGGAGATTCCGCCCACCCAGGCACGCAAAGTGGTCCGGCTGACCGGTCTGTACATCACGCCAGGTCTGATCGACACCCACGTTCACGTCTACACGGGCACGGGCCTCAAGGGCGTGCTCACCGGCGACAGCAGCGTCTATCCCGACGGATTTTCCTTCCGCACCGGCGTGACCACCATGGCTGACGCCGGGACCGCCGGCTGGCGCAACTTCCCCGATTTCCGCCAGCGCGTCATTGACCGCGCCCGGACGCGCATTCTGGCCTTCATCAACATCCTCGGTGGCGGCATGGGCATCACCAGCGAGCAGGACCCCAATGACATGAACGCCGAAGCCACAGCGGCCATGGCGAAACAGCACGCCGATATCGTCGTCGGATTCAAGGTGGCGCATTTCGCCGGCCAGGGCTGGCCCGACATCGACGGCGCAATCAAGGCCGGCGAACTCTGCAAGCTGCCGGTGATGGTCGACTTCGGCTACATCCGCGACGAACGAAACCTGAAGAACCTGATGGAGACGAAGCTCCGCAAGGGCGATATTTACACCCACTGTTATTCGAGCCACCGCGAGGAGATGCTCGACGGCAAACTCAATCAGGCAATGTGGAACGGCCGCAAGCGCGGCGTCCTGTTCGACGTCGGCCACGGCGGCGGCAGCTTCTATTGGAACGTCGCCGTCCCCGCCATCCAGCAGGGTTTTCTGCCCGACGTGATTTCAACCGACCTCCATACCGGCTCGATGAACTCAGGCATGAAAGACCTCTCAAACGTCATGTCCAAGCACCTGAATATGGGCCTGACGCTCAATCAGGTTGTCACTATGACCACCTGGAACGCGGCCAAAGAACTGGGCCGCACAGACATCGGCCACCTGACGCCGGGCGTCGAAGCCGACATCACCGTATTGCGAGTGCGCACCGGCACGTTTGGATTTATTGACTCGGCCGGCGCCCGCATGTCCGGAACGAAACTACTCGTCCCTGAATTGACCGTCCGCAAGGGTGCGGTCGTTTGGGACCTCAATGGCACAGCCGCACGGGATTGGAAGACGTTCCCCTACAGGAAACGCGATGCCCCGGCAGCCGCGGCCAAAAAGTAAGACGCGAAAGGAATCTTGCGCCATGTTTGGACGTAGGCCGTTTCTCGAAGCTCTGGCTTCCACTCCGATCCTCTCCTCGCTTGGCCTTGCCGCTCCGGCGGCCGCAGCCGTAAAGCGCGACGTGTTCAAGGAACTCGGCGTCCGCACCTTCATCAATGCCGCCGGCACCTACACGGCTCTGACCGCGTCCACCATGCCGCCCGAAGTGATCGCGGCGATGCAGACCTGCTGGCCGCAGTACGTGAACCTGAACGAGTTGCAGACCAAGGTCGGCGAGCGCCTGGCGCAGTTGCTCAAATGCGAAGCGGCCATGGTGACCTCCGGCGCGGCCGGCGCGCTGAGCGTGGGCACGGCCGGCTGCATTACGGGCACCAACCGGGACGCCATCCGCAGTCTGCCGGACCTGACTGGTTTGAAGTCCGAAGTCATCATGCAGAAGTCGCACCGCTTCGGCTACGACCATGCGGTGAGGGCAACCGGCGTCAAGATCGTCGAAATCGAAACCGAGGCTGAACTTGAAGCCGCTGCTAACCCGAAGACGGCCATGATGCTGTTCTTCAATGATGCCGAACCGAAGGGGAAGATCGACGGCGCCGGATGGGTTCGTTTGGGCAAGAAGCTCGGCATTCCCAGTTTTGTCGATGCCGCGGCCGACACGCCGCCGGTCGAGAACCTCTGGAAGTACACCGGCATGGGCTATGACCTGGTGGCATTCTCCGGCGGCAAAGGCATCCGCGGACCGCAGAGCGCGGGATTGCTGCTTGGGCGTAAGGACCTGATCGAGGCGGCGCGACTGAACACTTCGCCAAACGGTTCGCTGACGCGCGGCATGAAGGTGAACAAGGAAGAGATGGTCGGCATGCTGGTCGCCGTTGAACGCTTCCTGAAACTCGATCACGCGGCCGAGCGGCGCGAATGGGACCGCCGCGCGGACGTGATCCGCAAGGCAGCGATGAAGGTGAAGTCGGTCAACTCCGAAATCGTCGTGCCGCCGATCGCCAACAACGTGCCTCACCTGAAGTTGAAATGGGACCCGGCAGTGATCAAACTGACGCCGCAGGAAGCGATGAAGAAACTGCGCGAAGGCACGCCCTCGATCGAAGCCTGCCCGATGACCGACCGTGAATGGCTCGCCTTTGGCGTCTGGATGATGAAGCCTGGCGACGCCGAAGTGGTCGCCCGGCGAACAGTGCAAGTCTTGAAGGCGGCGATGGCTTAGTCAGCCATCAGCGGTCAGCACTCAGCCGTCAGCGATCAGTTGTCAGTGTTTGGCTGTTCGCTGATAGCTCATATGAGAGACTTCCATGAGCTGAAAGTCTGGCAGAGGGCACACCAATTGACGTTGGCCGTGTATCAGGTCACCGCGACCTTTCCTCGCGAGGAATTGTATGGATTGACAAGTCAACTCCGGCGGGCGTGTTCCTCCATCCCGGCCAATCTGGCGGAAGGATGCGGACGCGACGGGGAGGCGGAATTCGCCCGCTTCTGTTCCATCGCCATGGGGTCGGCGAGCGAACTCGAGTATCACCTGTTGCTCGCGAGGGACCTGAAGCTCATCAAGTCAATGGACCATGCGGCGTTAAGCCAGAGCGCGATCGAGGTGAAACGTATGCTGACCACGCTCATTCAGAAGCTGAAAGCTGTCCGCTGAAGGCCTATAGCTGCCAGCGGTCAGCCGCCAGCCGTCAGCGATTGGCTGATAGCTGAATGCTGATAGCTGTTTGCTGAGAGCTCTTAAATGTACGCGATCACGTCGATTTCGACGAGCGAGTTACCGGGGATGTCGAGCGCCGTGATGGTTGTGCGCACCGGCGGTTCATCGCCGAAGCGGCCCTGCATGGCGGCGTTCATCGCCTTGTAGTCTTCCATCTTCTTCAGATAGACATTGCACTTCAGGCATTTCGACATCGACGAACCGGCGTTGGCCAACTCCTTCTCGATGTCGTCGAGCACCGTCTTGGTGTGGGCGGTGATGTCGCCCTCGTAGTGCGCGCCCTTGCCGGCGATGAAGAGCAGATTGCCGTAGGATACGGCGCTGTTGAATAGGGGCGTCTTTTCCGGTTTCTTCCCACCCTTGTAGTGGACCTTCTTCTGTGGTCCGCCTGTTTGAGCCGTGGCGGGCACGGCAGCCACTCCGGCCACTGCGCCGGCCTTCATCCAATTCCGTCGAGTTTGATTTGCCATTCTGGATTATTCTCCTTCGCATGGAGTATAACGCGCCACGCCGAGTGATTGGACGCGAACGACAGGCGCCTACTCGTCCCTGAGCACCTCGAGCGGCTTCTGTGGCAGCACTCGCGCGCTGGCCAGCCATCCGGCCAGCAGCGAAAGAAGTCCTGTGAGAACGATCGTAACCAGGTTCGGCGTCCACTCGACGCGAAATTCGGCGTCGAGCAGCCGTGTCATCAGCAGACGCGAGAATGCCGTCGCCAGGAGCCCGCCCATCAGTCCGGCCACCAGTCCGACGATCAGGAACTCCACCGAGAAGATGCTCAGCAATTGGCGTCTTCGCGCGCCGAGCGTTTTCAGCACGGCCGCTTCGCGCATCCGCCGGAAGCGCGTTCCCGCGACCGTCGCCATCAGGATGATGACCCCAGCGGCGATGGCGAACGCGGCGATGAATCGAACCAGCAGCGACACCTGGTCCACCACTTCCTGCACGATGGCCAGCACGTCGGCGGCATTCACCACTGTGACGGTCGGGAACTTTGCATAGGCCTCGCGCTGGAACTTCTGCACCTGCGACACCGGCAGCCGCGCATAGCCGACGTACTGTTTGGAGAAGCTGGCCACGGCAGCCGGATTAAACACCATGTCGCCTACGTTTGTCGGGCCGGCGCTGATATTGCGGTAAACGACCGCCAGCCGGGCATCGAACTCCCGGCCGGTGACGCTGTAGCGCAACATGTCGCCAGCCTTCGCTTTCAGCACGTTGGCGGCCTCCTCATCGAGGGCCACCTGCGCCTCGGTGGAATTCGCCGTCCACCATTGCCCCTGGCGTATCTGGAGTTCTTCGGGCTTCTCGGCGATTGCTCCGGTCTGGCGCGCCTGGGTGAACCGGCGGTCCCATCCGCGCAGCCCTTCGAGTTTCAGCTGCTGGCCATTGATGGTAAGCAGTTTCGCTGGAACCAGCGGAACCAGCCGCGGGCGCGCCTTGGGCGAGTTAGATACGCGCGGCTGGGCATCGAGCAGGGCACGCATCCCGGCCTGCTCCCGCTCGGTGATGTTAATCATGAAGACGTTCGGCGCATCCGGTGGCGCTGCGCCCGCTACCTCGGCCAGCAGCGACTTCTGGATCAGGTAGATCGACAAAGTGAACATCACGCCGACCCCCATCGAGACCAGCACTGCTCCGGCGTGGTTGCCCGGCCGGTAGATGTTAGCGATGCCCTGGCGCAGCGGCACGC